>Ga0114938_1000044_pt1 | contig 98146 bp, 48 predicted proteins | sample AshMeaBigSpring_FD_88675 | JGI IMG/M metagenome (GOLD analysis project Ga0114938, IMG submission 88675) | Groundwater microbial communities from Big Spring, Nevada to study Microbial Dark Matter (Phase II) - Ash Meadows Big Spring | ecosystem: Environmental > Aquatic > Deep subsurface >...
CACTCCCGTCGGCTCCCCCCATGGAAGCGGCATTCTTTTTGCCCTGCCATGCCTTGAAAACGCACCCCGTCGTCCACGAAATCACCCACAAATTTTGCCGAAGACCCCATTTTTCGGCGGGAATAGCACTTGGCGTCTTGGGACGCTGCCGCCGAAAAATGTGCCTGACCCCCTGGAGTGCAGCAAGCTTGGCGTCCATCCCGTGAACGGTTACGCCGGGTCAAGACCCGCCGCGCGCCACCGCGTGCGTCGGCAGTGCGCGAGCACAGCGATCCGTTCCTTGGCTCCGTTCGGGTGTGCGACTCCGCGACCTTGTTCCGGCCGGCGCCGGCTGTCCACGCAATTCTAGCGCTGGAGGCGGCTGCTGCCAGGCGTCCGGCGGGGACGCAGCAGCCAGATCACGAGCAGTACCGGCAGCAGCAGCAGGGCGTAGCTCAGCAAGGCCGGTACCGCCCGCGGCCAGGCCGCCGTAATCACGATTCCGACCAGGAGGACGGCCAAGGCCCAACCGGGCACCTGCTGCAACTGGGGATACGCCAGCCAGGCGATCAGCAACACGGTGCCGGCCTTGATGCACGACCCGTAAAGGTACTCCAGGTCGGGCGCTGCAGGCGGCAGAAACCACAAGACGGCGCCCGCCAGCAGGAGGACGGCGCCGAAGAGGCCCAGCAGGTGTCGGCGCATGCTTCCCCCGCCGGCCGGATCAAATCCGGTCGAGCACATCCATCCAGCGCATCAACTCGCCCCGCTCCGCCTCGCTCAGGGTGCGGCCGGGTCCCTCCATCGGACGCACGGTGACCGGAAACCTGGCATCCTTCAATTGCTGGATGCCTGCCTGGATCCGTGCGACCAACGGTGACTCGGAGGGGAGCGTGGTATAGACGGCCAGCCGCTCGTGAGGCTGATTCTCCGGTGCGCTGGCCCGCACCGGCAGAGCCGCATCCACGGCGGCGACGCCGCGGATGCGATCCCGGTGGGACAGGGCCACGAGATAGGCCATCGCGGCGCCCCCCTGATAGCCGTGTACGACGATCCGCGTGGGATCGAGTCGATAGGTGGCGGCGAGCTGGTCCATTGCCTTGCGCACGTACCCCACCTCAGTCGGCAGCCACCGCCGCGGATCAACCGACTGCGGCACAAGCAGAATCACCTCATGCGCTCGGCACAGTTCTCCCCACTCCCGGGAGAGCTGTTCCAGGTTCAACGGCCCGGGCGGCGGCAGCCAGACGAGCAGGCCCCAGGCGACGGCCGGGTTGTAGTTGTCGGGCACCAGGGCCGAGCATTCCGCGGGCTCTTCGGGGACCTTCACCGGCACCAGGCCGGTGGCCGGCCGCGCGTCGCCCGCCGCCGCGTCCAACGGGCCGTGGGCCGGGGGCAGGGGCGGCGGAATTTCGCTGGGCAGCGCGCCCAAGGTGACGCTCCAGGACCGCTCCTCGCCGCCGCGATCGATCGTGATTTCGACCGATTCACCCGGCCGCAGCGCGGCGATCTGCTCCTGCAGCGCGAGCGCATCCGCGGCGGGCTGATCACCCAGCGACGTGATCCGGTCGCCTGCCTGGAGCCCCGCCTTGTCTGCCGGACTGTCGGGATAGACGTAGCGCACGACGGTCTGCGGTGGTTCCAGCCCGCGGACCGGCAGAACGCCCAAGAACGGATGCTCGTAGGGCCGCAGCTGGTCGGTAAGCACCAGGCTCCTGGTCAGCCGCTCCTCACCCCGGAGCACGACCAGCTCGACCGTGTCGCCGGCGTACAGCGGTCCCAGCAAATGCTTCAACTGGGACTGGCAGGAAATCGCCTGGCCATTGATCTGCACAACCTCGTCGCCCGGCCGCAAACCGGCGTCGGCGGCGGGCGAATTGGGGTGGGAGACGGCCACGACGGCTGGATCGGCGTAGATATTTCGCCCCTTGAGCGTGATTCCCAGCAGGCCGGAGCGCAGGTCGTCGCCCTGCTTGAGCCGCGGCAGCTGGCGCTCGATCTCGACCAGCGGCACGGCGAAGCCGATTCCCGAATCGTACCATTCCGCGCCCGCCACCTCCGCCTGACCTTCGGGAGCCAACGGGACCAGCACCCCCAGCACGCGGCCCCGGATATCGACGAGCGGTCCGCCGTAGTTGGCCGGTGACACCTTGGCGTCGGTCTGGATCGCCTTGCCCCAGATGCGGCTGAGCGCGCTGATCACACCCACCGACAGGTTGGGATGGCTGTCGGTATACGTCCAGCCGACGGCCGTGGCCCACTGCCCCACCCGCATCTGGTCGCGGGGCACCGATGTGGGAACTGGCAATGGCTGATCGATGTCGATCTTCAAGAGCACCAGCATGCGACTGCGGTCCCGCGCGACGATCCGCGCGACCTTGCTGGCACCTCCCGGCAGGGTCACCAGGATGGAGGTCGGTTTCTGGGCGAAATTGAACGCGCTGGAGATGATATACCCGTCGGCCGAGACCACGAGGCCGGTGGTCGGTCCGGTGCCGACCAGCACGTCCCCGACCTTTTCCAGGCCGCCCACCGCTTCGATCCGCACGATCGATGGCAGCACCGACTGGACGGCCGCCCGCACGGCCTGTTCTTCCAGTGCGTGCAGCTCCTCCGCGGCCCAGCCGCGCACCGCCCATGTGCCGGCGACGATGACGGCCAGGCCGATCAGGGAACCCTTGGAAGAACGGCTCATGGGGGTGTGCCTTACCTGAGGCTTCGCGCGAATTCCGGTGGCGGCTACTCGGTCACCCGCAAGATGAATTCCAGCAGCTGCTGGTCGCGGAGGACCATCACCCGCACCGAATGGATGCGATCGATCATGGACAGTTCGTCGACCAGGGACTTGCACGAGCCGATGCGGCGCTCGCCGACGAACACGACCAGGTCGTCGGGACGGATGCCGGCCTGCGCGGCTGGCGAACCGGGACGCACGTCGTCCACGAAGGGCGGCGTCTTGGCGAGCAAGTCGGGCACCAGCACCAGGCCCAGCCGCGCGAGGGTCAGCGGCTCGGCCGGTGGCCTGGCCTGCGCTACCTCGCCGCGCGGCCGCGCCTTGCCGGCGACGATGTCGTCAACTGCCTCGGCCAGCTCCCCGAGGGGCATCGCGTAGTTGAGCCAGATGTTCTGCTGCGCGTCGCGCAGCTCCTTGCCCAGCAGACCCACCGGCCGCCCCTGGCGATCGGTCAGCAGGCCACCGGCGGCACCGGCATTGTTGGTCATGGCATCCAGGACGTACACAGGTCCCGTGTAGGGCGTCTGGAATGCGCCGCGGCGAGCCTCGAGCGTGGTGACCGCGGCGACGACTCCGTGCTGCACGCTGGCCGCTTCGCTGCCCGTCGCGACTCCGTAGAGGTTGCTGAAGGCCAACACACGCGCACCTGCCTGAACCGAGACGGCCTCCGTCAGGCGGAAGTGGGGCAGATCGGCGGCATCGACCTTCAGCACGGCGATTTCCAGCCGCGGGTCCGCGCCCAGCAACTGGCCCGGCAGACGGCGTCCGTCGTGCAGCACCACGGTGATGTAATCGGTATCGAGCACGTAGCTCCAGGCGGTCAGCACGTGGCCCTCGGCGGAGATAAGCATCCCGCTCTGGTAGGCCTCCAACCCGCGCAGGCCGCCGGCGCCGTAAAGCTTGACGACGACCGGCTGGACCTGCGCGACGATGCCGGCAAAGGAGCCGGCTCCGGCGGCAGCCAACACGGCGCGCGGCAGCAGGGTCCCGGCCACGATCACCGCGCATGCCACCGCCATCCGCAGGATCCCGGGGCGCGCCGGGGCCCTCCCCCGACGGACGTGCGTACCGCGGGCGCACCGCGCGCGTCGCCCCAGCCGGACCGTTTTGCCAACAGCGGGAACTTCAGCCAGCGCACGTACCATCACGGTTCCCCGTTCTGCTCGTATTCGTAACCGTTCACACCCCGGCTAAGCATTGTGCCGGATTCGCAGGGGTCAGGTACATGTTCTCGGCCTGCGCGTCTGCGCTGTGTCGGGCGGATGGGCCGAAGAATGTACCCGACCCCGGCCCGTGTTCGGTGACTCGTATTGCTGCTCCGACCTCTGCGTGCCGCCTTACGCCTCTTCCTTCTCCTGCCCGCCGTCCCGCCCGCTCTCCCCCTCCGATTCCCCCTCCCCGGCAGGTGAGAGCACCCAGGTGTCCAGCAGGAACACGGCGAACAGATCGTCGCCGTGCCGGACCGTCAGCCGGTGGGGCAGCCGCGCATCGTCCACCTGGCGATAGTCCTCGAAATAGATTTCGCACGGGTCCTCCCCGCTGTCGGCATAGACCTCCAGTCCCACCAACTCGCCGCTCTGCGGATCCGTCCAGAACTGGCACTCCAGCACGTCGTGGGTGGCGGCCAGGACGTCCACGAGACCGTCGCGCCCCGGCAGCGGCGCCGTGCCGACGTAGTAGACCTCGCCGAAGCGGTCCGGACCGAGTGTGAGAAAACGCTGCCAGGCGTGCAGGGCCAGCAGCAGGCCGCCGCTGCCGGGCGGGTCGCGCTGGTCGTCGAGATCCGCGGCGAACGCAGCCGTATACTGGCCGGTGGGAAGCTGCACCGTGGCCTGATCGGCGTGAAGCTCGATCTGGACCGGCCCGCCCTGATCGAGCGCGCCGTTCATGTTCCAGGAGCCGGTCCTGCCCACGAGCTTTGTCTGCGACGAAACCGCCTTCCAGATGCGGTCCCGATGCAGCTGGTTGAAGTAGTAATTGGCATAGCCGCGGCGGGCCTGGAAATGCTGGGCGACGATCTTCGGCAGGGGCGGCCGATCCTCAGCCGCTCCCGCATCCCTGGGACGCGACCGGTCGGGTGCTTCAGCCGGAATCTCGGGTTCGTCGGGGTCACCCGGCGCGCGGTCTTTGGGCGGCTTGTCGCGCTTTGGCTTCGGGCCGGGAAGCGGCGGACCTGATTTCAGCTTGTCCAGCAGTTCTTCTGTCGAATGGACGCCGGCCAGGCGGACGTGGATGTCCTTGCGGACCCCGTCGCGGCGATAGCTGAGCGGGACACGCCAGCCGCGGGGAAAAATGCCCAGCGCATTCTTGAACCCGTTGACCGTCTGGATCGGCCGCCCACCAAAGGCAACGAGTTCGTCTCCGTACCGCAGGCCGCGCCGGTAGGCATCGGACGACTCGAGGATATTGCTGACCACCACGCGTCCCTCGTCGTCCGTGGCGACACTGGCGCCGAGCGTGGCATGATCCACGATCCGCCCGCTGTGCAGGTTCCCCAGAAAGTTCTTCACCTGTTTGATCGAGATCGCGTAACCGACACCGACATTCACGCGCCCGCGCTTTTCAAACGACCCGCGGCCGTTGATGCCGATCAATCGCCCCTCCGCGTCGAACAGCGGGCCTCCCGAATTGCCCGGATTGATCGCCGCGTCGGTCTGGATGCAGTCGGCGTACTCCAGGAGCGTGCCGGACGGGTACTGGTAGCGGTGCACGCCCGAGACAATGCCGTAGGTGATCGTCGGCTGGAAGTCGGTTGCCAGCAGGAAGGGGTTCCCGACCGCAAAGCACCAGTCGCCTACCTGGACGGTGTCGCTGTCGCCCAGCTCGGCGTGGGGAAAGTCATCCCGTCCCAGCAGCTTGATCAGGGCCAGGTCCCCGGTCGGATCGATCCCGACGATGACCGCATCGTACAGCACGCCGTCAGGCATACTGCAGCGGAGATGGTTGCCGACGGGCAGCACCACATGGTAATTCGTGAGGGCAAATCCGTCGGGTGAGATCACGACGCCCGAACCACCGCCGCCCACGCCCGAGGGAGGAAACACGGAAATGGCCACGCGGGCCGCGCGGGCCATCGCCTCGATGCGCGCGGTCTCGGCCTGGATGACCACCGGAGGGACCGGCCCGGCGCCCTGCCCGAACGCGGTGCCCGCGGCCAGTGCCAGCAGGCACACCCCCACGATCTTCCCGCCCCGGCTTCCGCGGCAGAACTTCATTTGATGAGCCTCGCGTCGCAGAGGTTCAGGTGATCACCGATGTCCAGCTCGTCCCCGTAGTCGACCACGATCGTCAGCCGCATCGCGCCGGTCACATCGATGTCCAGTTGGTGCGGCGGGTCCTCCCCGGCGGCCCGCAGCTCGACGCGGGGCTGATCGTCCACCAGCACGCGCAGCTGCGCATCACCGGCGTCCCGCGCGCGGGCATCGATCCCCGCGACAGCCGTGAAACGCCGATACGCCCCCGCCAGGCGATAGACGATTTCGGTGCGACTGCGAATGCGCAGCGCCTGATCGTACGGGCGCACGCCCTTTCCCTCCGGGCCGGTCGCCAGCAGCGGTTGTTCTCCGCCGGCGGCCCCCAGGCGGCGCGGCTGGTAGACCCTTTCCAGGGCCGCCGAAAGTTCCGGCACCTTGGTTGGCCAGTAGGGCGTCCAGCGGACGGAGACCGGCTCCAATTCGCTGAGCAGCACCACCGCGCGGGACGCGAAATCGATCCGCTGCATCACCATCAGGGGGAGTTCGACCTGCAGGCCGCCACTGCTGGTCAATCGCAGCCGGTCGTTCTCCAGCGTCAGCTGGCGCACGCGCCACAGCGTGCCACCCGCCGTGGTCACCGTGCAGAGCGGCTCGCCGGCATGGGCGGCGGCCGGGTGATAGTAGATCACACCAGCCACCTTTTCACGGCGGACCTGGAGCTGCTCATCATCCAGATCGAACTCCACTTCCTCGCCCTGGATGTCACCCACAAGTCCCTCGAGGTAATCGAGCGAATTGTCCGCCGCGCGGATCACCAGCAGGTCGGCGGCTGCCTCGACCTCCTGCAGCTCGGCCCATGCCTTGTCGAGCGGGCCCCCCGGTGGACTGAAGCGAACCGATCGGACCATCTCGCTCGCGACTTCGCAAACCGAACCATCGACGATTTCGAGGCGTGCCTTTCCGTCCTGGACGGTCCACGCGACGACGCTCAGCGCACTGCCGTCGGTCAACTCGACCCACGCGCCGGCCGCCCGCGGCTCGGCCGGCTCTGCCGCCGATTGCAGGTCGCGGAGCTGCGCGAGCGGAAGCTCCACCTGCTCCCCGTCCACCTCCAGCAAGGCGCGAAGCGGGGAGAGCTCCACCAGCTCTCCGCGGTGTGCCACACCATCCAGGGTATTTGCCTCGACGGCCACCGCGCTGGCGGCCAAGGTGGCAAGCAAAATCCAGGTCATCGGCAGGTCACTTTCTTCGGACGTCCGCCTCGCGGAGCCGCGGCGGGTTGTTGTGTGCGGGGCGCGCTGAAGCAACGTGCCGGGGAGTTGTGCCTCGTGCGGGTAGACATGAAGTATCTGGCCCTCGAACGGCTCAACAGGATTTGGTGTCTCCGGGAGGGCGAGGCTCCCGCCGAGCCGAGATCCCGTTCAACCCGCCGGCTCGGCAGGCGCCTCACCCTCCCTCGATCGTTCGCCTCTCACCCGCTCGTCCCGTATCGCCCGGGATCACGCCAGTCACTTTGATGGCCGGGGCACCGGCGTGGGCGGGCCGACGATGGGCGAAGCGGAACAACGTCTCACTCCCGGCCGTGCGAGCCGCCTGGGCTGATCACGGCGAGGTCAGGGTTGCGCGGGCACACCGTCCTGGGCCAGCTTGCGGAAATACTCCTCGATCACCTCGCGATAGTGGGCGGGCAGGTCTTTGCCCAGCTGCTGCAGGGCCTCCTGACGCTCCTTCGGGGGCAAATTGCCCCAGTCGGCCTGACTGCCGATCCTTTTCGGGTCGACGTTGCCCGGCCCGCTCCCGCCCCCCGGCATGCTGTCCTGCATCGGGCTGGACGGCTGGAGACTTCCGGCACCGCCCCCCTGCTGCTGTTGTTGTTGCTGCTCCTCTAACTCCTCAATCATCTTGTCCAGCTTGGCAATGACGTCGTCTTCTTCCCTGCGGACGCGTTTGCCGGCGTGGCCGTGCCCCAAGCGGACGCCGATATTATCCATCAGCCGCGCCACCTCGTCGAGCGAATCGGCCTCGAGCGGCTCGATATCGGCCTCCAGCAGCCGAGCGACTTCCACGAAGCGACGCGGCAGGAGCGAGTCATTTTCCAGCAGTCGCCCTAATGCCGCCAGACACTGTGCCTTGTTCAGGAGCCGGTGGTGGGTCGCGGCCTGATAGAACAAGAGTAAGGCCGGGTCCACGACGTCATCCGTGCCCAGTTCCCCCAGTTGCTCCAAGGCCTCATCGTACAAGTGATGCACCACGAGCCAGCGGCCGTAGACCAGCCGCAGGTTGTTCCGCACCAGCGGGGGCGCGGCGGGGTCGTCGAGCACGGCAAAGTTGGGCAGCACCAGGCTGGAGCGCGGCTGGCGACAGAACTCGACCAGTTCGCGAGCGCGGGGATCGGCGACGGCCAGAGATGCCGTCAGACGCTCCAGCAGCTCCGACCCGTGGGTCGTGGCAGGCGTCGGCCGCCACAGTTCGTCGATGCTGGTTCGCGCCTCTGCAGGGACGTCGATCTGCGCCAGCCATTGGTCCAGTGCCGCCCGGACCTCGGCGGGGGGCGGGACGCGCCAGCTGGCGCGGCGTCCCAGTTCGTCGTCGCCGCCCAGCCGCGCGGCGGCGGGCGCCGCAAGCAAGCACGACAGGACGGTTGCCCCCCACACCTTGTAGCCATTCATTGGTTCTTCCCCAACACAATTTCGCGGGTGATGGAATGGATACGCTGCTCGCGCTCCGCGAGGTTCCGCAGGGCCTCGACCAACTCCCCATCGGTGGCCTGCCCCGTGGGGTCGTCGACGTCGTCCAGCAGCCGTGCATAACGCTGGGTGCGTGTATTGACCCGCATCTGCAGGGCCCGGATCATCTTCAACTCGGCGATGGCATCGACCAGCGGCTGGTCCTGCGGTTCTCCCGGCGGCGGCTGTCCCTCCTGGCGGCGCTGTTCCATTTCCTGCTGGGCCTTTTGCAGGGCCTCGATCATTTCTTCGAGGGCCGCGATGATGTCCTCCTCCAGGCCGAGCGTGATGCGCCCGACCTCCGCGCGTGCCAGCCGCTCGACCACCTGCTGCATGTCGTCCCGCATCTGTTCGACCGCCTCGGGAAAGGCGACCGAGGAGCCCTCCTCGTGCAGCAGGGCCAGGGCCCGATCGGCTTCGACCACGATCTTCCGCTCTTCAAAGCTTAGCTTGCCGGCCTGGATGTCGAGTTGTCGGCCGCGCTCGGCCTGGGGCAGCTTGTCCAGGCGGCGGGTATCGTCGTACACCCGCAACTGCATTTCGAGCATCTTGCGGAAGCGGCCCTCCAGCATGGCCAGCATCCGCTCGATCTCTTCCTCGCGCAGCTGCCGCAGGATCTCCTCCAGTTCCGCCCGGGCTTCCTCCAACAGCCGCCGGGCCTCTTCCTGCTGTTCCACCGCCTCGTTGCGGCGGGCCTCGGCCAGCCGCTGTTCGGCCCGCTTCATCTTCTCCTCGGCCGCGGCGATCCGCTTGCGTCCGGGATAGGCCTCCTGCGCATCTCCCGCCGGGGATGGTGGGCTGCCTCCATCTGGCGATTGCCCCTCTCCCTGCCCTTGCCCCTGGCCCTGCCCTTGCCCCTGGCCCTCACCCTGTCCTTGGCCCTGGCCTGGACCTTCGCCCTCGGTCGGTTTCTGGTCCGAACCCTTTTCCGCAGGCGACTCCTTTCCTGCGCCCTCTCCCGCCGCCTCCTTGCCTTGATCTCCCTGACCGTCTTGCGGCGGGCCTTCCTCACCTGGCTGGGTGCCGGGTTTCTCGCCCTGGTCCGGGTTGCCTTGCCGTGGCTGGCCGTCCTGGCCGTCCGGCTTGCCAGATCGATCCTTCGCGCCGGGTGGCTGGCCGTCCTGATCCTGGCCTGGACCTGCGTCCTTTGATCCTTCGCTGTCGTGCTCGTTGCCCGCATCCTTCTCTTGCTGGTCACCGCCGGCTTGACCATCCTGTCCGGGGAGCGACTCATTCTGATCGATGTTTTCGCCCAGCGTTCGCGTCCGCTGGGCGATCTGTCCCTGGCCACCCTTGAGCCTGGGCAGGGAATCGCCACCCTCGGTCCGCCCTTGGACGCTACGCTGCTGGCGGATGATCCGGTCGAGCTCCTTCAGGTACTCGCGCACGCGGGCCTGTTCGTTCTTGAGACGATCCCCGCGGTCCTCACTCAGCAGCAGTTCGAGCAGCGTCTTGAGTTCCTTGAGCACCTCGCCCTGATTGTCGGTGGCCCGTTTGAGTTGCTGCTGGTTGAGCAGCCTGACCAGGGTTTCCAGCTGCAGCCGGATGTGCCGATCCTTGCTTTGGGCCAGGGCCCGCTTCAGCAAGGCGGCGCGGCGGGGATTGGTCGCGGCGTCAAACTCGGCCCGCTGGAGCAGCAGGTTTTCGATGGCGGCATAGCGGTCGGCCAGATGGCCCTGGCGGAGCGCCAGTTCGTCCGCCTCCTGGGGACCCGCGGCCGCCGGTTCCGCCGGCTCCTCACCGCGCACAACCGGACTGCCCGCGGTAAGCCACGCGGCGCAGCAGACCAAGGCCCCGATACCCCAGCGCATGCAACTTCGGGTCTTCATCGGTTTCCCCCTGTCGTAACCGTTCACACCCCGGCTGAGCATTTCGCCGGATGCGAGGGGGTCAGGTACATGTTTTCGGCCTGCGCGTCTGCGCGGGGTCGGGCAGATTGGCCGAAAAATGTACCAGACCCCGGCCCGTGAACGGTTTCCCCCTGTCCTGCATTATCCCTTGGCGTCCAAGTTCAGCAAATATGCCTTTCGCCGCGGCAGCGGATCGCCGGTCGCGGGTCGGGTCCATCGCGGGTCGGGTCCAGGTTGTCGGCCGGCGCGTGTCTGCATGGCCTGCCTTCTCCGTCGATATCCGATGGGCCAGGCCTCGCGCGGGGGTTGACGCACCGCCGGGCGGGCCTCGGCGGAGATCACTTCAGCAGTTCCAGGGCCTGTTTCTTGCGTTGTTGTTGGGTGCGGTCGAGCAGCTCCTCCTGTTCCCGGATCAGGGCGCGGATCAGGTCGACCAGCTCGTTGTAGGATTCCAGGTCGAGCATCTTCTGCAGCACCTGGTCCATGGCCACGAGGATCTGGTCGGCTTGCTCGACCGCCTGGGCGGCCTGGGCCGGCCCCTGCGGCGCGTCGATCCCGGCCTCCAACGTCCGCAGGATTTGCTCCAACTCCGGAAACTGGTCGTTCGCCAGCGCACGCAGCGGGTCGGCGATCTGCTCCTTCAAGCGGACCTGGCGGTCCTGCGCATCGACGCGGTTGTTGATCAGTTCCTCGCGGATTTCGTCGAACGAAACGGCGACGCCCAGCACCTCCTGCGCAGCGCGTTGGCCCTGCTGCACGGCCCGCTGGACGCGCAGCAGGCGCAGCGACCGCGCTCGCTGGAGGTCGGCCGCGGGGTCTATCGCCGCGCTGCCGTCGTCGGCGCCCGCGGGCTCGTCGGACGTTCCGCCCTCCGGCGCATCCTCCGGGTCGGCACCCGGCCGTGCATCCGGTGATTCGTAGGATGATCGCACGCGGATCAGCGAATCGCGGGACTCGGTCATCTCGTCGATCATCTGTTCAAAGCGCCGCCGCAGCCCCAGCTCGCGAGCCTCCAGCAGGGCCAGCAGCTCCTCGGGGCGGACTACCGCGAGGGCATAGGCGTCCCCCCGGCCCACCTGCGAGCCCTCCTTCAGGTTGTAGTGGTCCTGGGCCTGGAAGGTAACGACGATTTGCGAATCGGGCGCCAGCTGCAGCGGCTCGTCGCTCCGCGCCCGCTGCGCGCGAAGGTCCAGTGCCTCCTGGACCTTGCCGCCCGGGCCCAGGGTCAGCGGGAATTGGCGCGACACGGTGTCTGACAGCTGCAGTTCGACCCAGGCCCGGGCGGTGCCGTAGTCGTCGGTGATCTCGCCCACCGCGGGCAGGCGGGCGTCGGGCGTGATCGCGGTGCCAATCCCCCGCAGCGAGACCGCGACCTGGGGCGGCTGGTCCTCCAGGGCGCCGATCGTCAAGCGATACGGCGTCTGGCTGGAGATGCCGTCCACGTCGTGCAGCGTGACGTCCAGCGTCAGCGGGCGATCGAGGAACGGAATGTCGTAGCGGAACGAGTGGCCGCCGGGCTCCAGCCCCGAGCCATCCAGGCGCGTCGTGCGGGCCGCCTCGGGGTCCACGACCTCCACGCCGCGGAGCTCCTTGTTGGCCTGCGCCCAGAGCTTGATGCGGGTGCCCCGCGGCAGTTGGGTCCCCAGCTGCCACTGCTCGGTCCGGGGCAACAGGCCCGTGTAGGCAGGCAGCTCGCAGTCCAGCTGCACGTCCACGAGCGTCGGACTGTCCACAACCTCCACGCGATAGTTGCGCAGGCGGTGATCGTAGCCCACGACGTCAAAATCCACGCTGGACAGGATATCCTTGAACGGCTTGCCCTCGAACACGTAGTGCTGGTACCCCTCGCGCGGCTCGCCGTCCCGGCTCATGTTGACCCGCCCCTGATCGCCGTCCGCGGTGCGGTAATGGATCGTGCAGACCTCCGGCGGCGGCGTCCGCCGCGTGGCCACGGCCCGCACCTGGAGGATCAGGTTGCCGCCCTTGGCCACCTTGGTTTGCTGCTCGTGGAAGCCGAGCAGTTCGATGTGCGCCCGGCGGGGCCAGGGGGTATCGGACAGCAGGTACAGCCGGCTGGCCCAGAGCGCCAGGGCGTCCCGCGCCAACAGGCCCAGCAACACGACCGACAGCACGGAGACGGCTGCCAGCCCGGCCATGCGCGCCAGCGGCACGAAGTTGAACACGCGCCGCAATTGAACCAGGTCCAGATGCGACTGGGCGTCGGCCGCGGCGTGCGCCAGCATCTCCTGGCTGCGCGGCGGAATGTCGCCCGTGCGGCCGCTCAATTCGACCGCCGTGACGAGGCTGTCGCGAAACTCGGGAAACTGCCGCTCCAGCAGCACGGCCATGCTGGAACTGGACAAGCGTACGAATGCGCGGCGGGCAATCCAGCGATAGAGAATCCAGGCCATCACCGCGGCGATCGCGCCCAGCAGGATCAGGCGCGCCAGGCGCGGCATCTCGTCGGCGCCGATCAGCACGGGCAAATAGTCCAGTCCCAGCCCGACCCAGAACGTCGCGCCCAGCCAGACGAGGGCGACGGCGAGCCCCTCGAGCCAGACGTAGGCCCGAATCCGCCAGCGCAACCGGTGCAGCAGGCGGCCGATCTCAGGGGAAAGTGCGGTGGGAACCGGGTCTTGCGCCATCGCCTCGTCTCACCTCCAGACGCCAATCGCTCCACTTTCCGCGAAAGCATCCTGACGCGCTCGTCACGGCCGATGCCCGCCGGGAGTCGCCGGTCGGGGGTCGCCCCGTCGGACCGCGGGGCGGTGCGGACCGAGCACCAACGGGTTCCGGGATACACGTCAGGCCAGCTTGTGCAGTCTCCTCAGCAACCACTCGGCGGACAGTGCGCCGCACATCAGGATCAACAGCCACGTCATCAACCGGCGTTCGAATTCCTTGTCGGGCGTTCCCGGCAAATAGGTCTCCTGGTCCTTGGCCAGCAGGCGTCCGGCGACGGGCGGCACCCCCGCACGACCCAGGGCCGCCTCCAGTCCGACGTAATAAACGCCTCCCGTGACGCTGGCGATCTCGCTCAGCAGCGCATCGTTCCGCTCGGGAGTCTGCACTTCCCGGTCGGGCACCCGCACGCGGACCTCGCGCGTGAGCAGTTCCTCGTTCTCGCTGTCGGGCACTGGCAACTCCAGGCGGTAGTCTCCCTCCAGCAGGGCCATGAACTGCCCCGCATACATGCCGTCGCGGGCGGCTTCCTGCATCTTGCGCAGCGTGAGCGTCTGGCGAATGCTGTCGGGCTGGACCAGCGTGGCCTGGACCTCGGGGGCGTTCAGCGGGCGGTGCTGGGCGTCGGTCAACACGGCCCGCACCGCGACGCTGTCCCCCAGCAGGCAGCGGTCGACGTCGACCAGCAGCACGCCGCGGCTGGAGTCCCGCAGCAGCCGCCCCTGCGAGACGTACCGGATCAGCTTCGTGTAGAACAGTTCCAGGTGGGTTTCGTCCGCGCCCCGCAGCCGCCACATCTCGCCGCTGCCCAGAAAGAAGACGCGTCCCGCCCCGTAAAAGTGCCCGGCCAGGTAGATCGGCGCCTCGCCGTCGAGCTGGGCCTGGGGGTCGGAGAAGCGGGCGAAAACGCGGGCGCCCGGCTTGGCCGCCTTGACCGGATAGTAGCTGTACACGCCTTCGAAACCGGTCCAGGCCCGCTCGCTGGCCGCGGCCGTTTCGTCCAGCCACAGGAACTCGGCCTGCCGGCCTTCCTCGCTGAACTCCAGCGGCCACGGCTGTCTGGCCTCGGCGTCCCGCAGCCCTTGCCCCACGGAACCGCGGCCATAAAAGACGACCGGATAAAGGGCCTTGACCGTCTCCACGACCGGCCCACCCCGCGGCGATTCCGCCCAGCCAGCCGTGTGAACCGGTCCCGCCACGACCACCAGGCCGCCGGCCTTTTCCGCCACCCACCGGTCCAGCAGCACCGCCTCGGCGTCCGTCAGGCGGCTCCAGTTTGGATCGAACGCCACGATCGCATCGTAGGCAAACAGCGCATCCGGCTCCGCGGGAAACTCCGCAAGAATCTCATCCGCTTCCTGCGAGATGCCCGGCGCGGCGCTCTGCAACAGCACATCCACGCGCGTGTCGCGGTCGCGGAACAGCAGGTTGCGGACGAACTGGTACTCGCGGGTGGGACCGCCAGCCAGCAGCAGCACACGGTTCTTCCGCTCGACCACCTCGACGCTGGCTGACTTCTGGTTGTCGCGGGCGTCGTGGTCCCGCGCCAGAGGCTCGACCCGCAGCGTATACTTGACGCGCCCCGGTTCGCTGGGCGCGATCTCGAATCGCACCGGGATCAGTTCACTGCCCGACCCAAGTTGGACCACCTGCTGTTCTTCGAGCGACTCGGTCCCTGACGCGTCGCCCGGCCCGCCGGCGTGGGAAAACAGGTTCACCTTCACGCTGCGGCCCTGCAGGCCGAACGCCTGCAAGAACCCGGTCAGCGTGAAGCGGTCCCCCGGATAGACCCGCGCGGGGGCCTCCAGGTCGGCCACGCGGATGTTCACCGGCCGGCGGTCCAACCCGAGACCGACCGGAAAGACCGGGATGCGCGCCTCGGCCGCCGTTTGCGCCGCCGCCCGCCCCTCGATGCCGGCATTCCGCTGACCGTCGGTCAGGAGCAGGATTCCCGCGATCGGACCGCCACGCTCCCTTTCCACGGTGTCGCGGAGCGCATCGCCCAGCCGGGTCTCGGCCCCGCGCGGGGTCAACTGGCTCGCCCAATCGACCGCCGCCGACGTGTCCGGCGCCGCCGGCCCGGCTGGCGTTCCGGCCCCAGCCGCCGGCAGTGGCGATCGTCCGAGTGCGACGCGCCAGCCGATTTCCGGGTACCGCAGGTTGCCCACGGCGGCCAGCACCAGCGCGACCACGACCGCCACCCCTGCGATCAGCAGGGCCCACGATTGCCCCTCGGGGTTGCGCACGCGACGGCCCGAGACCACGTGAACCGCCACGGCCATCAGGGCCACAGCCAGAATCATCGCAGCGACCACCAGCAGGCGCCGGAGAGCCCCCAGCGCTTGCGCCTGTGCGGCGCTCGGCGACAGTTCGGCAGCATCGATCGCGCTGGCCGTCTGCTTGGGCAGCGAAGCCACCTCGCTTGGCGCAGCGGTCTGATCAAAGCGGTACACAACGACATCGTGCTTTTCACGCAGCTGCGCCAACAGCGGTCCCTCGCCCAGCGCGGCAGTCACCAGGTCGATCCGTCGCGGAGCGGCCGGTACGGAGGTGCTGTCGCCGTCGGTCAGCCCCATGCTTTGGCTGGTATCGACCAGCACGACCGCGCGCGAGTTCTTGACCAGCTTCCGCTCGATGCGCTTCTCCAGGTCGAGGAAGAAGATCAGCAGTCCGACCAAGGCCGTCACCCGCAGCACCAGCAGCAGCCAGGCCACGCCCCGCGGCAGGTCGCGTCCGTCCCGACGGTAGATCGCCACGGCCAGCAGCAGCACCAGGCCGCTGACCCCGACCAGCAGCATCCAGTGCCACCACGGAGAAAGGGCGTGCAGCCGTACCAATTCGTAATAGGTCCGGGTGCCGGCGTCGCCCAGCAGATGGAAGGAGTGGCCGTTCATGCCGCGACCCTCGGCGACGGATGGTAGCTGGCCGAGTAGGCAAGCAGCTGTTCGCCCAGGAGCAGTCCCACCAGACCGAACAAAAGGAGCTGGCTCCACGAGAACCCCTGCTGCTCCGCGGCCTGGTACTGGAGGTCGTGAATCTCGTGGACCTGCACCCGCGCCGGCTGGAGCCCTTCGGCCAGTTGCCGCGATTCGATCAGCGCCAGGTCTCCCTCGGCCGGATCGACATTCAGCGCGTAACGCTGCACCTCCACCTGCCCGTCGCGGGTCATCGGCAGCACCTGGTAGACGCCCGCGCGGTCGGTCTGGCCATCGCCGCCACCCAAACGCGCGACCAGCGGCGGCGCACGGTCCGCCTCGCCCGCCACGGCAATCCGCTCGATGACCGGAACCTCGGGGATGTTCGGGAGGGGCGGCAGCGCAAAACGGACCTCGGGGCGAAAGCGCTGGGCATCGAGCTGGACCTCGAGCGTGGACCCGACCCGCCGGGGGTCCACCTCGGCCTCCAGCGCCGCCAGGTAGGCCTGCAGCTGGAGCATCACCACCACGAAACTCGGCTCGTGGGCCCAGTTGTTCCAGATGGGCGCCAGCGTGGTCAGGAACACCACCACGCGTCCCTGGCCGAACCGCCGCGCAACCACCAGCGGCTGGCCGTTGTGCAGGCTGGCCAGGACCTGGATGGTCGAATCGGCGGGCGGGGTCCAGCGCTGCTCGGCCCGAAGGTACTGGGGAATCCGCAGCCCGCGGACGAACGGGTTGCGGTCGCCCAACAACACGCGGAACAGCGGATGATCGGTCGCCTGCAGGTCGGGCACGCCGTCCTCGGCCGCCGGTCCCAGCAGGTCCTGACGCTCCAGCCGTACGGGAAACAGTCCCCTGCCCTCCTCGTACCACTCGTTCAGGAAGTTCAGATTCGCCTCGGGACCCAGGAAGAAGGCCACCCCACCCCCGGCCCGCACGTACGCCTCCAGGTTCGCGACGCTCCGCGCGTCCAGCCGATCGACGTCGCTCAGGTAGATCGCCCGATACCCGGCCAGCGCTTCCGGCGACGCATCGCGGAGGTAAGTCAGCCCTTGTGCGTCGGGGCGGATCCCCGTGCTGGCCCGCGTGCCGGGCCGAAAGGCCGACGAGAGGTAGTACGTCCCGGCGCCCGCCGGATCGCCGTCGATGACCAGGACCGGGACCCCCGCCGGCAGATCGATCACGGACCAGCGGCGGTTGTCGGCGTCGACGGCGTCGCCCGGCAGTTCCGCCCGCACCACGTGCCGTCCGGCGGCCGGAAAGTAGACCTGGAACCGCCGCGTTACGGTTTCGCCCGCGCCGATCCGCTCGATCAGCTGCGCGGGCAGTTCCTCGGACTTCGCCTCGACCAGCGACTGCTCCGGCGCCCCGGCCGCGGGTAGGAACGTCGTGAACAGCCGGACCGATACCTGCTCGGCCGGCAACGGCCCGAAGTTCTGGACCTTGACATCCACGAACAACGGGACCCCCGCGGCCCGCGTGCCCTCCGCCGGCGCAACGTCGACCACCGCCAGGTTGGGACGCTGGCGGTCCGCGCAGCGAACCAGTTGCACGCTGGCCCCGGCACCGCTCAACCGCTCGAGGGCGGCACGCACCTCGGCCGGGCTCGCCCAGTCGGCCGCCCGGAAGTCGGACACGAGGTAGACCTGCGGCGATTCGTCGGCCGCGACCTCCACCAGCTGCTTGACGATCTCGAGGGCGGGTCCCGGGTCGACCGCCAACTGGCTGACCGCCAGGTCGCGGCGCCTTTCCTCCAACCGCATCGCGAAGCGCGCATCGAGCGGCTCGGCGTTCAGGTCGGCGGCCTGTGCGATCCGCGGGCTGGCCGCCCCCTGGGCGGGGCCTGTGCCGGCCGCGCCCGGCGCCGCATGGACGGCCCGGGAATAGCGGATCAGCGTCAGCTTGTGCCGGCCGTCGAGCGCTTGCTGCGCGGCGGCAATCTCGCCGACCGCCTGCAGGGCCCGGTCAAAAACAGTCGCCCCGCCGCTGCGGTCCCCCATCGAGAGGCTGTCGTCGAGCAACACGTAGTGGTGGGTCGTGCTGCCGCCCAGCAACTGGGTCCACTGCTGGCGGGTGACAAGCTGCGCCAACATCGCCACGATCGCGGCGACGGCCAGCATGCGGGTCGCCAGCAACAGCAGCTGTTTCAGCCAGATCCAGCGGCGGTGCTTCTTGTAGCTCTGCAGCAGGAACTCCATCGCCGCCCACTTCACACGCTGGTGCCGCATCAGGTTGATCAAGTGAATGATCAACGGCACCAGCACCAGCAGGAAGGCCCAGGTCAACGGTTGGTGAAGAAACTGCATGCGTGATCCAGTCGGCCGAGCTGGGAAAAGCGCATCACGCGCTCAGTTGCGATGGTGCATCCCCAGGCGGTTGCTCAGGAACCGCGCGAGCGCCGCGTCGAGCGGCTGGCTGGTCCGCACCAGGGCGTAATCGACCGTGCTCTGGGCGCAACCCCGCCGCAACTCGGCCAGAAACGCCTCGAGCGCCTCGAGATATCCCTCGCGGAGCGCCCGCGGGTTGCAGTTCAACTGGTCGTCGCTCTCCAACCCCTCGAACCGGGTCGGGCCGGCAAACGGAAAATCGAGCTCGTCGTCGTCCAGCACATGGAAGACCAGCACGTCGTGGCCGCGGCGGCGGAGCATTCGCAGGCCCCGCAGCGTCCCCGCCCGATCGGCCAGCAGGTCGGAGATCAGGACCATCATCCCGCGCCGCGGGTAAGTCTCGGCGACCCCCCGCAGGATGCCGTACATCTCCGTCTTGTCCTGCGGCCGGCTGACCGCCAGGGCGTCGAGCACCGCCTGCAGGTGCGTCCGCTTGCTGCGGACCGGCACCGTCGTCCGGATGCCGCGATCGAAGGCCACGCAGCCGACCGCGTCCTGCTGCTTCAGCACCAGGTAGGCCAGGCTGGCGGCAATCGTGCAGGCGTAGGCGTACTTGTTCAGCGGACCATTGCCGTACTGCATGCTGTGGGAGACGTCCACCAGCAGCGTGCAGCGGAGGTTCGTGTCCTCCTCGAACTGCTTCACGTAGTACCGATCCTGCCGTGCCCACACCTTCCAGTCGACATGCCGCAGGTCGTCGCCGACGGCGTACTCCCGGTGCTGGCGAAACTCGACCGACTGGCCGAAGTAGGGGCTGCGGTGCATCCCCGAGAGGAACCCCTCCACCACGTGGCGGGCCCGCAGCTCCAGCCGCGCGATCCGGCGGATCGCCTCAGGATGCAAAAATCTTTTTGAATCGGGCATCGCTTGTCAGCTCGTCTTCCTTGCTGGGCGTTACGGCCAGCAGTCGCTCGACCACCTGGTCGGGTGTCACGCCCTCGCTCTCGGCCGCGAAATTGATCACCAGGCGATGCCGCAGCACCGGCCTGGCCAGGGCCTGGATGTCCTCGGTCGAGACGTGCGCGCGGCCGTGCAGCAGGGCCCGGGCCTTGCCGCCCAGGATCAGGAACTGGACCGCCCGCGGCCCCGCCCCCCAGGCAGTCAGATCCTGGATGAAGTCGGGCGTGCCGGGGTGCCCCACGCGGGTCTGGCGGACCAGGGCGAGCGTATAGCGGATCACGTGGTCGGTCACCGGCACCTCCCGGACAATCCGCTGCAGTTCCAGGATCTGCTCGGCCGACAGCACCGGCTGGACATTGGCCATCTGGACCGTCGTCGTCCGCCGCGCGACCTCGAACTCCTCCTCAAAGCTGGGATACTTCACGTACACCTTGAACATGAAGCGGTCCTGCTGGGCTTCGGGCAGCGGGTAGGTCCCTTCCTGCTCGATCGGGTTCTGCGTCGCCAGCACGAAGAAGGGATCGCTCAGCGGTCGCCGCTCGCGGCCGACCGTCACCTGCCGCTCCTGCATCGCCTCCAGCAGCGCCGCCTGCGTCTTGGGAGGTGTGCGGTTGATCTCGTCCGCCAGGATCACGTGCGCAAACAGCGGACCCTCGAGAAACCGCCGCTCCCGCGAACCGGTCGTCCGGTTCTCCTCGATGATCTCCGTGCCCGTGATGTCGGCTGGCATCAGGTCGGGGGTGAACTGGATGCGGCTGAACGACAGGTTCAACGTCCGCGCCAGGGTGCTGATCATCAGCGTCTTCGCCAGGCCGGGCACCCCTTCCAACAAGCAATGGCCGCGGCTGAACAGCGAAATCAACAGCTCCTCGATCACCTGTTCCTGGCCGACGATCACCTGCGACAGCTGGTCCTGGATCTTCTCCCGCGCCTGCCGCAGTTGGCGAATCGCGGTGGTGTCGTGCGGCTCGAGCCCCTCGTGTGTCATCTCTGGTTCCTTGCTTCGTTGGATCACCCGACAGGCGAGGGCGATGCTCTTCTGGGACGTACGCAGCCAACGCGTACGGGAGACACGCGCGATCCGTCGGCGTCGAGCCGTCCTTGCTATCCGGTGCGATCCTCGCTGGCGTGTGGCGATCCCGCAATCCAACGGGATCGGCCGCAAGCCACCCCCCGCCGCGGGCACGTGGTTGCCGTCTGCGCCGGCCATGACGCGCCTGCCATGCGGAAGGTCCCCCGATCTCGACCTCGTGAGCCGCGTGAGCGACCACCCGGCCGCCGCCCGCGGCCGCCGGGTGGCGCTGTTGCACCGGCCCCGGGGCGAGACGCTCTTTAGTTGCGCGGACACCGCCGAAGGTTCAATCCCCGGGGCGCCTCACGTTCCGCCGGGGCGGCCCCCCCTAAAGCATAGGCGATGAGCGTGCACCCGGCGTTCCGGGCCGGGTCGTTCCGTACGGATTCCCCGACCCAGGCGGCCCTGGATCACCTGAAGGGGTCGTCCCCGCCCTGCCCCCCGGCGCGATGTGCGTGCAGTCCGGCGGCACGTGCGGCCTGGATCACCTGAAGGGGTCGTCCCCGCCCTGCCCCTCCTCCGTAGAGAACAGATCCTCCTGCGGTAGGATATCCTCCAGAACGCCCGTTCGCCCCCAGGCGTGGAACAAGGCGCTGGTCAGGCTCTCCAGGCCGCTGCGGCGCCCCGCCCCGTTGCTGGCCGCCGCCCCCGTCTGCGCCGTGGGCTCCGGCGGCCGCGGCTCGTTCGTGAACTGCAGCGTGTAGATCCGCTCGTTGGCCAGCCGCAATTCCACCGTTTGCGTGTCGGGCCGGCCCGTGACGTCGCAGGTCTGGGTCTGAAACGGCAAATCCTCCTCGGCCAGCAACAGCCGCCCGTCCCGCGTGTCGATGCCCAGCACCGACGTGCGGACCTGATGCCCGCGGTTGGGCTTCGTGATCGTCACATGCCGCACGAGAAACAGGACCGGCAACTCGCGCGGCTGGTTCATCGGCAAGGCGTACTGGTCGATGAAGGCCGGAGCCTGCCAGAGTTTCCTGCCCTGCCCGCGGTCAAAGGCGTACAGCCGGCCGTGAATCAGCGGCGCATCGCCCATCGTGGGAACCGCTCGCACCGACCGCTCCGGGCGGGCGCGGAATGGCACGGTCGTGGCCAGCAGATAACGATCGGGCAGTCGGAGCACGCGGATCTCCGACAGCGATGGTTCTGGTTCCAGCTGGGTGTCCACGATCGTCTTGCCATCGGCAATCTCGATCAGCACGAAGGCCCCGCCCGGCTCGAACACCGCCAGCTGCTCCCCCTCCACGACACAGCCGCGCGCGCCTTGGGCCACGGCGCGCGTCCAGACGTCGCGCGCCGCCCACGCGTCGTGCAGGCGGAGCGTGCGCTTCCCCTTGACGTCCTCCCAGGTCAGCACGCAGCGACCGTGCGTCGTCCACCGCCGCTCGCGGGGTGGGACCGCGCGCTGACCCAGCTCCCGGCCATCCCGCGTGCTCAGGACCCGCGCCTGGTTCGACCGCGGCGGCACGACGAACAGGTACTCTTCGTCCCCGAACAGGTCCGAACCCGGCGCCACGTCGTTGCGCACCCAGATCGGACGGCCCGAGACCGGATCGACACAGTGCAGCTCGCGGAGCCGCTGAAACACGACGCCCCCCGGCCCCACCGGACCGATCTGGCCGATCAGATTGCCATGGGCGTCTACCATCAGCTGCCACGGTGCGCCCCAGGGATGGGCCACCGCCTCGGTGCGGAGGTGCGCGAAGCGGTTCACGTCGGCGGGCAAGGTCTGGGACAGGTCGTACCGCCACAGCACCCGGTTCTCAAAACCGCGCGCCGCGTCGATCATGTCGACGCCGAGGATTTCCAGGCCCATCGAGATGACCATCAGGTGTCCGTGCGCGACGCCCTGCATCAGCCGGTAGGGGATCTGACGGCCGTCCGGACCGGTCAGGCCGGCGCGGCAGTATTCACGCCCCGAACCGTCGCGCACCACCAGCGTATTCTCCCGATGGTTCCAGGCGGCGGTCAGGAAGTTCGAGATGGGCCCGCGCCGGGCATCCAGCGTCACGGGGTAGTGCAAATCGACGGGCACCCCGTCCGTCTCGGCGACGCGGGCGTGGCGGATCTCCACCCGTCCCGTCGGCCATCCCACCGCGGCACGCGCCAGAGACCGCCCCAGGTCGTCGTCGACGGGGAGCGACTCGACCAGCTGAGCCCCGGTCCGCCCGTCCAGGCAAACGACGTCCGGCCATTCGGTCCGAAGCCGCTGATAGCAGGCGGCCGCCGCGTCCCAACGCCGGGACGCCTGAAAAACCTGGGCCAGGAGGGCCGCCGCCGCCGCCGCCACCGCGGGGTCGTCGTCGGTCAGGAGCGACGAGAGTAACAGCTCGGCCCGCAGGTACTCTTCGCCTTCCAACATCCGCCTTGCCAGCAGCAGCCGCGCCGGCCGGCCGACAGGCAGGGCCTCGAAGTAGCAAAGGAACTCGCGCAGCCCGCGGACCGTGCCATCCTGCTGTGCCCGCTGCCAGCGCGCCTCGACCTGCGCGTCGATCTCTCGCCGCTGATCCGCGTCGGCGGCCGCAAGCAGGTCGGCGATCCGCAGCTGGATCCAGCGGTCTGCCCGGACCGACAACTGCCGGTCCACACGCTGCAGTTCAGGGGCGGAATCGCCATACCCCGGCAGGTGCTCGCCGCCGGCGCTGAGCTCCGCCAGCTTCAAGTAGGCCTCGAACGCGCGGGACAACTCTCCGGCACGCTGCATCCCCTCGGCCATCAATCGCAGGTACTCCGCCCGCTCGGCCGGCTGGTCGATCAATTCCTCCACCTCCAGCGCCAACTGCCCGTTGGCGTCAAAGTCGTCGCGCAAGGCCGCCAGGATAACTTTCACCAGCAAGGCCTGCGTCCCCTCCCGCCGAGGATCGTCGGCCGGGAGCTGGGCGAGCGCTTGGCGCAACGCCGCCATGGCCTCCGGACGGTCGCCGCGGGCCAGCGTCAACAAGGCCTGGTGCTCCAGCGCCCACGGATCCTGCGGAGCCTCGCGCAACCGTTGCTCAACCAGCGTGCGCAACGGCTCGGTCTGGTAGTAAGCATCCAATCGCTCGGCAGACTGGCAGAGCACCTGAGCACGGTAACAGATCAGGTTGCCCAGCGGCCGCTCCGTACCGACCACCTGCTCCAGCCGGCCCGAGTCGAGGTCGATCTGCACCAGGTCGGGGGCCGTCGTCGCCAGGTAATAGGAATCGCCGCTCACAAAGCCGCGCCCGGCGGGCATCGCATTGGAGGGCAACAGGACGGGGGACTTCCAGGCCTCCGCACCGTCCGACAGCCGAACCGCCCGGACACTCTTCTGTCCCACCAGGACAATCAGCCCCTTGCGCACGCAGGCCACGTACAACGCGTCTCCCCGCAGACGCGGCCCCCACACCGGTTTGCCCGTCACCACGTCCAGACAGTACAGCTTGTCGGAATCGACCGGCGTGACAATGACCCGCCCTTCGGCGATCGTCGCCGTGGCGTCCGCCCAGCGGCTGCCAGGCTGCGGCATCGGCGCCGCATAAGTCCCCATTTGCCAGAGGGCGGCCCGCTGCTGGTTGGCCGCGTCACTCGGTCCATACTCGAAACCCCAGAGCAGCGTCCGCGTCGACACGTCCACGCCTACGATCGCCCCCGCCGAGGTGGGACAGACCAACACGCCGTCGGCCAGCGAAACAGTCGCGCCAACCAGCCGCCGCGCGACGTCCTGGACGATCGTCTGCACATCCACGTGCGCGAGCTGCTGGGACCACTGCAGCCGACCCGTGTCGGCGTCCAGGACCACCAGCCGGATCTCGCCGCGAATCTCGGCCAGGACATACAGCTGCCCGGCCACCGGCAACGGTGCGCCGAGGAAGAACGCGCCGGCCAGCAGCGGTTCGTCCTCACCCGTTTCGTCCCCCACCTTCCAGCGAATCTTGCCCTGACCGGCGAGGTTCAAGGCCACCAGCTGGTTGTGCGTCCGGGGCCAGGCGGGATTCTGCCGCTGGATGCCCCGCGCGATGAGCACCTGCTGGTGTTGGGCTCCCATCAGGGCAAAACCCAGACCATCCAGGAGAAACACCGAGCGGCCGTCGCTGCTCATCTGGCCATAAGGCGCATCGTCCCAGATCCGCTGCTGAATCTGCTGCGTGCGCAGGGAATTCTTGGAGCCGCTGACAACCCAATCACTCGGCGCGGACGCGTCCTCGCGCTCGTCCCACCACGGGTACTCCCAGATCCGCTTGCCGCTCCGCAGGTCGATCGCCACCAGCCGCCCCGCGGTCCGCATCAGGACCGTCTCGCCGACCGCCAGCGGTTGCAGCGAGGGCATGGCGGGCAACCCCTGGTCGACGTACTGCTTGCCCAGCTGCTGAACCACCGACTCGTCGCTCGGGTCGTTGGCCACCGGCACACTCCACCGCAGGTGCATCAGCGGCAGGCCCCCAGCCGACTCGGCGTTCCGCGCCGCATCCCCGCGGAACATCGCCCATTCCGACTCGGCGAACCCCTGCACCGGGCGCCGCGGACCGAACAGTTCATCCAGCCAGGCGACCGCCCGGCCGTCTTCCTCAAATAACGTCCGCGAGTTCCCGGCCACCGTGAAACGGGCCGCGGGAAATTCCCGCTTCAACCGCATGAGCGCTGCCGCTGCCTCCTGCGGGTGCCCGGCCAGCCGCCAGCTGACCGCCAATAGCAGCGGCAACTCCTCGCCATAGCGTTTCGCCGCGGCCGGTGACGCTGTCAGCCCGCGGAAAACGAGCACGGCCGCCAGCGGGCGGCCCCGATCCAGGCAATCCCGGCCGAGCAGCATCGCCGCGTCGTACGCCGCCAGCGTATGCGGGTAACGCCGCGTCACTTCCGAGATCAATCGGAAGTCCGCCGCCTTGATCCCCTCCTGCAACTGCTGCCGGGCGTCGGCCCCAAACTGTAACTCGTACAGCTCTCGGCCCGCTTCGGGCATCGACCCCAGCAGACGCAGGGCTTCGGTCCGCAGACTGGTCCGCGTTCCCGAACCGTCCGCCGGTGTGAGGAAGTAATCCTCCGACTCCGCCGCCGCGGCCCCCAGCGGCTCGCCGCCCTCGAGCAAGGCGATCAACTCCGGTACCGCCCGGCTGTATTGCTTGTCCTGCAAGGCCTGCTGGGCACGATACAGACGCTGACGCAACTCGCGCCGGGCGGGCAAAAAAACCTGCGCCCGCTCCGCCTCCGGGGGCTCGTCCTGCGCCCACACCCCGGTGCTGGTCGAGAACGCCGTTACCAGGCAGATCAGGCCGATGGCCAGCCGCCATCGCCTCTCCGCGCCACACACCATGCCCACATCCATACCCGCCACCTCCCCGTCAAACGGCCACTTGCCCACGGTCTACGACGGCCGAACCAGAGCCGCGCGTTCCATGGCCCTCGTGTTCTGTCCATTTCAAGAATTCGGCTTCAGCCAACCAGCCGGAGGGCGCTCGCCCGGATTATTCATCAACCTAACGAGTAAAGTTGCAAGGTGAAGCAGAGTAACAGGTTGCGGCCATCTTCCCAGAAACACCGCGCACATCAGCCGGCACGCGCTAGCGTCCGGTTCTCCCCAATTCGTAAGCGTTCACAGGTCGGGGGCTGGTACATTTTTCGGCGGATCGACGTCGCCCTCCCCGTACGGCGCGGGCCGAAAACATGTACCTGACCCCCTCGCAACCCAATTCGTAAGCGTTCACAGGTCGGGGTCTGGTACATTTTTCGGCGGATCGACGTCGCCCTCCCTGTACGGCGCGGGCCGAAAACATGTACCTGACCCCCTCGCAACCGGGGATAACTCTAACCAGGGTGTGAACGGTTACCCCCAATTCCATCAAAACCGGACGCTAGCGCGCTTGCGGCTCATGAATAATCCGGGCTAGCCGGCCGGTTCTTCCCAGATGATCCGCCGGCTGGTGCCCGCCGGCTGATCCGAAAATTCAACTTGGACGCTGCCCCAGCCTTTCCCCGTGTCCAGCGGCTCGTGCGCGCCTCCCCTCGGCGGGCACAAATCGCCGCACCTGAGTCGTAAAAGCTGTCCGCGAAAGATCTTCCCCTCACGCCGGTGGACGGTTGGGCTAAGAGTGAACTGAATTCCCACAGCGACGAATGAAACGCCCTCCCCCGAGTGGAATGGGGGCCGGTCCCAGGAACACGGCCGCACCCGACACGGCGGGCTCCGCCCCCCCCGGCAACCCGCCCGGCAACCAACGTCGCACAGCGCGAGCCGCCCCCGCCCGCTCACCAGCCCACCCCCAAGACTATCTTACCGCCATGAGCCTGGGGCGTAAACGCAACCGGTACCCCGGGCCGAGGTGACCGCCAAGGCCCCCGCCATGCCGTGCGTGCACTCCCGGTCCGCCAACCGCAAAGTAGCAAAAATCTGCCCTTTTTCCGGGGCGTTCGCCAGTTTTTCGGGTTGCAATTTTCTGCCCAGAGTATTTAATCATCGCTTTCCGCGAGTGCGGAAACACGCGTCCTGGTACCTGATTTTCTTGTTCCCCATTTCCTGCGACCTGACAAGGAGGGTTACGCACATGGCGAAAGCCGCTACGAAGAAGGCCCCCACCAAGGCCGAAATCATGAACAACATCGCGACGTCGGCCAGCCGCAACCTGTCCCAACCCCTCACCAAGCGCGACGTGGCTGCCGTCTTTGACGCGCTGGCGGCCGAGATCAAGAAGAACGTGGGACGCAAGGGTCCCGGCCAGTTCGCCATTCCCGGACTCTGCAAGATTACCGTCGTGCACAAGCCCGCCACCAAGGCCCGCAAGGGGATTAACCCATTCACCGGCGAGGAGGCGATGTTCAAGGCCAAGCCGGCGCGGAACGTGATTAAGATCCGCCCGCTGAAGAGCCTGAAGGACATGGTGTAACTGCTGCCACGTCCTGCCCGCGGGACGCCCGGCACGCGGTCCGCCAGGCCGGTTGATTCCAATTGGGGTCGTGTGATGCCGGGAGGGCGAGGCTCCCGCCGAGCCGGCGAGTCGACGGCTCAGCAGGGGCTTCGCCTTTCCACGATCGTGCACCTTCATTTGCCTGCCGGGACCAGGTCGCCAGAGTTGCCGAGGCGGGGGCACCATCGCCTGCCGCACTGCATCCCGCGCCGCGGCTGCGCGGCTTGGTAACCGGCGACCCAGGTTCCGGCGGCTGGTGCGCACACTCGTCCGGTCCCGCCCGGTCGTCAACGGTCCGCGTACCTGGTCCCTCTCGTCAATCCTTTCACGCAGGCGACCCGGACGCGTTCTCGACACTCCCTAGCTGGAGCGATGGAAGGGGTTCCATCCTGGCTTGACCTCCCGTGTCCGCACACGGGTGGTCAAACCGCGCGCCCTACCAGCCCGGCATCACCAGGCATGTGGCCAACGTCAGTACGGCGGCCAGGGAGCCGTGACCCGTCCAGACGATCATCGCGGCGCACCAGATCTTTGATCCGCCGGTTACCCCAGCAGGAAGACGTTCCCGGGGCCTCGGGCCTCGCGTTGCCGCATGACGCCGCCCTGGACGCCCGCCCCCGCCTGCAGTCCTCGGAACCGGACGAGCTAACCAGGGTTGCACAATACTGGGAGCGGCCAGGCTCCCACCGAGCCGCCACAGCGCCGTTGGGGAGGGCGATGCTCCCGGGATGGCGAGGCTCCCGCCGAGCCGAAACCCCGCTCAACGCATCGGCTCGGCGGGAGCCTCGCCGCTCCCGGAATCACGAATCCCTATCATGCGGGACCTGTCCGGCGGCAAAACGTGGCATGGAAGGGGCGAAACGTGGCGAACCCGCCAAGCCGGTAAGCGATCCTGCTGACCGTCCTAACGTGCTGGAAATGAACACTTTGGGCGACACGCGGCGGGACGTGGCGGAAGTGGTCAGGGGCGGGGTCGAACCGCCGACACTCGGATTTTCAGTCCGATGCTCTACCAACTGAGCTACCTGACCGAAGGCCCTGCGAATAAATCGTCTGCATCTCGTGCGAGATTCCGCAATTTACGATGTGGTTCACACCGGATACGACACCCGCGGAGGATCGCCAGCGGGGCCAAGTTGACAACGGCCGAACCCCGAAACGGGGCAAGCCATAAAGGTCCCCAGTCTAGCAGCAGGACACGCCTCAGCAAGCCCACTCAACGCGCCAAGCCTCACCCCCGCCTTGGGGAAACCATGAACCATGGGGTCACATGAACCATGGGGTCAGGTCTTGCAGGGGACAAAAGGGGACGGGGGTCATTTAGGAGCAGGTAAAGCCTTGGGAGGACGGCCACGCGGGCGGAGTGTCTAGTCAAGTCCGGCGTCTTGAGCCACTTTCTGCACCCAAGCCTCACTTCTTGTTCTTCTGCTGTTTGACCGAAGGCAAGGCGACGGATGCAGCTATCGAGGATATTCCCATGAACCCGGCTCGCCGGGGGCTGGTGACGAGGCCGGAACTTTGGCGGTGGTCGGGTGTTCGGTTCGATTTGGGTCGTACTCGGCCGCTGGACGAGGCATTACCGAGACTCCAGATGCTGCCGGCGAGTGTGTGGGAATACGCCGCGTTAGCGCCGCAGCACTGGCAATGAGCTATCGCTCGCTGGCAGTGGCACCCAAAGAGTGCAAGGGCGGGGGCGAGCCTATCTGCCGTGGCGACGCCGCCGCTAGGTCACCGCCAGCCGTGTGGTTTCTACACCGGTGAGTAGATGCGCGATCACGTCCCGTGCGGAGTAACCCGTGGCCTCGGGGGAGGGAAGGAAATCGGCGAGATTCAGATACTCCAGATGCGACAGCGTGCCGATCATCCGCATGGCCTCCGCCCCGACGGGGACTTGGGCCAACTCGAGCCGCTTCAATTGACGACATCTGTTAAGGGACGCAACAGCTACCTCGGTCAGATAGGTTTCGTTCAGGGACAGGGACTCCAGCGCCTCCGGCGCGGCCAGACAGCGGAGAAACGTTCCCTTGACCGGCATGTCCCGCAGGCTGAGCTGACGGAGCCTCGACAGCCGGCCGAGGGGCTCCAGAGCTGCATCGTCAATCCCCTGGCAACGTGACAAGGCGACCTGCCGCAAGCGGTGAGCCAGCTCGGGGTTCGCCGTCAGCCGGTCCAATCCAGCGGCGCCGAGCGGGGCATCTTCGATCGAGAGCCTCTCCAAACGCAAGATGGAGGCCATCGCGGCCGCCGCGTCGTCGTCAATCCCCGCCCCACCGAGCCTTAGCTCCCGGAGCGCCGTCGCCTGGCTGAGCTGCCCAAGTCCCTGGCTCGTGACGCGGTTGCACTGCCGCAAGTCGAGCAACACCAGTCCGGGCGCGGCCGCGATTGCCAGCAGCGCACGGTCGGTGACCTGCATCTCGATGAGCGTCAGATGCGTCAGCGGCAACCGCCGCACCAGGGACGCCATCCCGTCGTCTGTGACTCTCGAGGCGTTGCGCAGCGTCAGCCGCTGCAGGCCACGCAGGGGCGCGGCCAGCGCAAGCAGGCTCTGGTCGTCCAGCAGCACGTCCTGGAGCGCCAGTTCCCGCAAGCTGGCGAGCGAGCCGATCCGGACCAGTTGTTCTGGAGGAATCGAGCCGGCGCGCATGCGCAACGCCTGGAGTGTCGGACAGGCCAGGATCGCGTTGAATGCCGCGCCGTCAACGGACCCGCGCCCCGCCGTCCAGTCGATCTCGACCGGTTCTCCTTGAGCGCCGAGACGCAGCGACCCGCCGGACCGTTCGATGACGGCGCGGACGGCGGCTGCGTCCCCGGCCCACAGGTCTCCCCGTCCCCCGGCGACGACTGCGACTACAGTCAAGGCTGCGGACCAGCGTTGGCTGTGCATCATGATGTCCAGGGCGCCCGCATCGATCGGCGGAGCATTGACCGGGCCCGCAGGCGACCACCGATCCGGTCCTCCTGCGGAGGATGCCAGGTGACTCTTTCGCCGCTGCGGACGGCGATATCACAGAGATGGCTGATCACGTTGCTGCGCACGGCATCCTTCAGGCTTGCCACGGCGTGCCGCGGGTCGTTGCGCTTCACGGCCTCGACAAAGTTCCCCTGGTGGTGGGTACTGACCGGACGCTGGTTCCGCGCCGGATCGAGCGCCTCGGTCAGCAACTACTGGTCACTGGCCAGCGTGCGGCCCCGATCGCGCGCCACCTGGATTTAGCCCGACTCGCCGAGGAACCGGGTCCGCTCCGCGCCACGCGCTGCGGCCTTCGTAACGGAAGCAGTCTGATCGACCTCGGCAGGAAACGGGCCAGCGGTCCGCCATTTCACGCAGGGGCTGGTTGTCGCGCCACCAGCCGCCGAACTGGCCCGTGCCGTAGGCCGCGTAGGTACCCGCGTAGGGAGTGGCGGAGTCAAGCCAGAGCCGGATCAGCGTCTGTTCATGACCCGTCAGCTTCACGTGGTAATGTGAGCCGTCGAGCTTCTTCATCAAGGGGGCCGCGGAGCTGAACGCCTCATAGGGCGCGTCGTTCCCCAACGGCTCGCCGTTCCGGTTGCGTTCCCCGTTCCAACGGTTTCCCGCCGTGTCCTTGATCTGGCGGTGCAACAGGAGGTTGTAGCAGGCGAGGGAATACGTCGGCCCCCGGTCGCCGGTCAAGGTAACGCCACCCCCACGCTCGTGTGGGTTGTGGCAGGCGGTGCAATGGCGGTCGAGGATCGGCTGAACGTCACGCGGAAAATCGATGATCTCCGGGATGCCGGCCAGGGGCTCAATCTGGCTGGGGGCCCGCCGGGAGGCCAGCGTGTCGCGACCCACCGGCGCAGTGGTCGTCCGGTGCTCGTGGCAACCGACACAGCTGGCTCGCTCACCAGGATCACCTGATCCGTGCCTGGAATCGGTCTGGCGTCAATATAGGCGATGCCAGTGGGGTGCATATTGCCGAAATAGGCGACGACGCCGGTGCCGTCGGGATTCATGGTCCAAAGCTGATGGAAACTGGTCGTCGCGCGGTTCACGTATTCCCAGCGGGTGTAGAGGAGTTGTCCGTCAGGCAGCACGGCGGGGGTGTTTTCCGTGACGGCAGCGGAGGAGACCTGCCGGATGCCGGAGCCGTCGGTGCGGCAGCGGTGCAGGACGGCGACGGGCGCCAGCCAGCACAGGACGTAACGTTGGCAACGCGTCGAACAGAAGATGATGTCGCCGTCCGGCAGGCAACAAGGATCGAGATCATCCCAGTCGCCGCACGTCAGCTGCTTCAAGCCGGTGCCGTCGAGGTTGATCTCGTACAGGTTGTAGTGGTGTGTCCCGCCCTTGCGGTACGCGAAGAGGACCTTCTTTCCGTCGTCATGGATGCAGGGGTCGCGGAAGGCGCCCTGGGGTCTTCGATGAGCGTGCGGACGTGGCGGTTGTGGGGATTGAAGATGGCCAGCCGTCCGCCGTCGGCGCCATGCAGCCAGTAGTTTTCGTTGCCGCAATCGTAGCCAAAGTTGGCGTAGTAGTGATGCTGGTAATCCCGGCCCGGGTGGCGTTCGGCGAAGGGGATTTCGGCCGCGGGCCGTACGGCCCCCCCGCGGGGGATGTGCCGTCGGCGCGGAGGGCGTTGTCCCGGCGAGGCCCCAGGCCACGAACCAGCGGAGCGCGCTCGTCATGCATCACCCCTCTGAGCTTGTTCGGCATCTTCCGCCGAGGTCAGCGGCGGTCGATCTCGGCCGCCATCCGCCCGTATTCCTGTCCGAGCCGCTCGGCCGACCAGGCGTCGGGGTGGATGCAGACGCGGTACCGCAGGGTGAAGCTCTCGCCGCGCGGCATTTCGTGGGGGCCAAAGCAGAGAACCGCAGGACTGAAGAACGTCATCTCGCGCGAGGCGATCAGGTACCACGGCGAGGGAAAGTTGAGGCTCGTCCGGTCGACCAGGACAGCGATGCCTGCTCGGCGGCCATCGTGGGTGCCCCTGTAGTCGAGTGCCGGATACCCGCAGCCGGGCGCGGCCTCCGGCGAACGGGACTGGCCCGTCGGGCGTGGTCGCCGCCAGCCCTGTGAGCGGTGTCATCCGCAGCGAGAGTCCCGCGTAACCGCCCCAGGCCACGCCGCCGGGTTCGCCCGGCAGCGGTGTGCGATCGAACTTGACGCGATCCGCCTCGGCGGTGAACTTGGAGGACCAGTCCATCGGATACCCCCCGTCCTGATCCGGCGGCGAGACCCGCACGGTGCGGTCTTCGCGCAGCACCACCTCCCCCGTGGACGGCCGGTAGGCCAGACGCATGGCGATCCGCGCCGAAAAATCGTCGCCGCGTTGGACGCGCACGTCCGACCATTCGGTGTGTCCCTCTGGCTTGCCCGTCCCCGGTACCGGTTCCCAGTAATTCACGCCGTTGAGGGACTTCCAGCTCAACCACAGGCCGTGATGCCAGACATGGTCACGCGGCTGGTCGAGCGTCAGCATCGGCCCGCCGACCGTCGCCAACGGGTGAAAACAGGGCTTGTTCTGCCGGTCGGCATAGTTGAACTGCCAGACGACCTGCTGGCCCGACAGAAGCGCCAGCGACTCGCCGGCGACATCCTGCCAGCGCCACGGCGGCGGCTCGAATGCTCCCAGCTCGCCGTGGAAAGCCGCCCAGCACAACAAACACGGCACCAGCCGCCAGCATGATGGTCTCATAACATACCTTCGATTCCAGGCTCCAGCTGTTGGTAACCGTGCACACCCCGGAGTGCACGTCGGTGGTGATTCCGGGGGGCAGGTCCAGGCTCTTGGCCGGCGCGTCTGGGGGTGGCACGGCTGTTCAGCCGAAAAATGAACCAGACCCCGGCCTGGGAACGATGACACCTGTGGGGATGGACCGTTAGTATATAATCCAAATCGTCTTTATGCAATCAATGACCGCCGGATGGATCCGAACGACAACCTGCAACTGTTCACGGGCCGGACCCCTTGGGGTGCAGCACGGGCCGGGGTCGTCGGGCAGGGGCGTGTGGAGGAACTCACCGAGGAGGAGTGGGACCGCATCTTTGCCGTCAACTGCAAGGGAACGTTTCTGTTCACCCGCGAAGTGGTCCCGCTGATGAAGGCCCAGGGCCGCGGGAAGATCGTCAACTTTTTCCTCCAAGAGCGGCAAGACGGGCTCGGCCCTGATGAGCCACTACTCCGCCGCCAAGGCGGCCATCATCGGCTGGACGCAGGCCCTGGCCCACGAACTGGCCGGGAATCGCATCCACGTCAACTGTGTCTGCCCGGGTATCACCGCGGACACGGGTGTGTGGAGCAGCGTGTCGGCCGGGTACATCCAGAATCCTGGCTGGTCACGCGAGCCGGTTGTCGCGCAGTTGACGGCCAAGGTCCCGCTCCAGCGGCTGGTTGCCATCGACGATCTGGTCGCGGTCACGCTGTTTCTGGCTTCCTCGGCGGCGGACTACATGACCGGGCAGGCCATCAACATCACGGGTGGCCGCGAGATGCATGGAAACAGGCGCGGGCTGCCAGGGGGCAGGTCCCGGTCCTCGCTCCGCGCCGTGCGGCAGGGCTGAAGTGCGCGGCAGAAAAATGGGCCCGCGCCCGGCTTGTGTGGGAAACGGACGGCAGGAACCCCGGAGACTTCCGCCATGTACACTCCCCAGCAGGTCGCACGCGTGATTGACCACGCCGTGCTCAAACCGAACCTGACCGACCGCGACGTTGCCGCGGCGGCCGACATGTGCCGCCGCCGCGGCGTGGGCAGCCTTTGCGTCCGGCCCAGCGAGGTCCCGCTGGCCGTCGTCCTGCTGCGCGACAGCGCGACCACGGTGGCCGCCGTCGTCGGCTTTCCGCCCGGCGGCCATTGCCCGGCCACCAAGTCGCTGGAAGCCCGCCTGGCCGTCGACGACGGCGCGCAGGAACTGGACATGGTCATGAACATCGGCAAGTTCCTCTCCGGGGAGCCCGCGTATGTCCAGCAAGACATCAGCGGCGTGGTCGAAGTCGCCAGGGCCCGGGGCGTTCTGGTCAAGGTCATCCTGGAGACGTGCAATCTCACGCGGGAACAGTTGGCCCAGGCCTGCCGGCTCGCGCAGGCCGCCGCCGCCAATCTCGTGAAGACCTCCACCGGCTTCGCCGAGAAAGGGGCTGCGCCGGAAGTGATCGACGTAACGTTCCAGACGGTCGGCGCCACGATGGGCGTGAAGGCTTCCGGCGGCATCCGCTCGCGGGACATCGCCGTCGGCCACCTCCGCCAGGGGTGCCAGCGCCTGGGAGTCGGCTGTACCGAGCAGGTGCTCGACAGAGGCACGAGCGATGGCCACGATTCGAGCCGTCGTCTATCACGCCTCGGGCGACATCCGCGTCGAACGGGTGGCGCTGCCGGCCTGCGGACCGCGAGAATTGCGGGTCCGGGTCGATGCCTGCGCCGTCTGCGGCACCGACCTGAAGAGCTGGAAATCGGGCAACCCGCGGATCACGCCGCCGCGGGTCATGGGGCACGAGTTCACCGGGCTGATCGAAACGGTGGGGCGCGAGGTGCGCGGCTTCGAGGTCGGCCAGCGTGTCGTCATGGCCACCTCGGTCTCGTGCGGACGCTGCCGCTACTGCCAACGGGGCTGGCGAAACCTGTGCGTCGACCTGGCGTGCATGGGTTTCGCCTACGACGGCGGCATGGCCGAGTGCGTGACGATCCCGGCGCGGGCGATTGAGCAAGGGCATGTGGTGAAGGTGTCGGGTCACGTCGAGTCAAGGGGAGCGGCCCTGGCCGAGCCGGTCAGTTGCTGCGTCAACGCCGTGGATCACTGCCAGATCGCCCCAGGCGACACGGTGGTCGTGCTCGGAGGCGGGCCACTGGGCATCGTCAACGCCTGCGTGGCCCGTCACGCCGGGGCGGGACAGATCATCCTCAGCGGTCGCAACCCCGCCCGGCTGCGACGCGCCGAGGCGCTCGGATTCGATCGCCTGGTCGATCCGGCCAGGTAAAACATTCTGCAGATCGTCAAGGAGGCAACCGACGGGTACGGCGCCGATGTGGTCATCGTCGCCGCGCCGGCGGCAGAGCCGCAGGCGCAGGCGATCGACCTGGTGCGGAAGCACGGGACGGTCTGCCTGTTCGCTTCACTGCCGGTTGGGCACAGTGCGCTGACGTTCGACAGCCGTACCGTTCACTACGGCGAGCTGCGCATCGTCGGGACCAGCGACTCTACACCCGATCATGTGCGGCGGGCCGTGGAACTGATCGCCTGCGACGCCGTGCCAGGCGGGAAGATCGTCAGCCACGTGCTCCCGCTGGACCAGATCCTGCACGCATACGCCTTGATGGAAAGCGGCGAAGCGCTGCGTGTCGTCCTGGTTCCATGGTCGCTTTACGTCCTGCCTCAAGTCGGTCGCGTCGGGACAAGGCGGGGTACGTCCGTCCGGCTCGTCCCGATCTGCGCTCGACGGCGGGGGGCGGGTTCGGGGGACCCGGCGCCGCAAGGGTGGGCGGCGGCCCCGTGCGTGATGCACGGCGATGCCGCGCGTCCGGGTGCCAGCGGGCGAGGCTCGGGGGGGGCTGCCGCGTCTTGCGGCGGGAACCACCGTAGAATTTGATGGGCCGGAACGCCGAGAAACGCGCCGAGTCCTTTCCGGTCCGCGTGGCGCTCGGCCGCGGCGTCACGATTGACAAAGGGGGTAGAAACCGGTCAATTTGAACTGGGATGGTCCATTATGGGCATTTACCACGGCGCAAGGTGGCAGCCGCAATGGTATAAAACGGAGAAGGAAAGGCAGGGTGCATTTTTGTGGCCATTGGACAGTTCTTCTCTCAGCGTTTTGGATACGCGGTTCACGCCCTGGCGTACATGGCCAAGAAGCCGGCGGGGGAACTGACTGCCCTGCCGGAGGTCGCCGGTTGGATGAGGACGATCTGGCCCCAGGCGTCGGACACGTATTTGTCGAACGTGATCCAACGCGTCGCCCGCGGGGGAATCCTCCGGAGCCACCGGGGCATCGCCGGCGGCTACTCGCTAGCCCGACCCGCTGATGATATTTCCTTGCGCGACCTGGTCGAACTGATCGAGGGGGTGGAAATCAACCGCTGCGGGCTTGCGCTGAGCAGCACATGTCCGGTGGATGGCCGCTGCTCGATCAAGCGGAAGCTGGCCCAGCTCGAGGCCGGGTATCTCAACGCGCTCGCCGAAGTGAGCATCGCGGATCTGGCCAAGGAGGTTGTGGTACCGCGCCGCAAGAAGGCTGCCGCGGAACGAGTTTAGTGCTCTGTCCATTTCCAATGTTCGGGCTCGGCACATCAGCCGGAGGGCGCTAGCCCCCGATTTTTCCCGGATGAACCGCGGGCTAGCGCCCCGCGGCTGATCCGAAAATGTTGACTTGGGCGATGCACCAGGCCTGTGCCAGCGGGCTGTCCCAGCGACGCGGAATGGGTTTGCCTGGAGAGCGTCTGCCAATGGACCTGGCCGGCCGTCGCCGTGCCGGTCATCGCTGCTGCGGGAGCTGGTTCGCCGGCAGCTGGGACGCCCGTCTGGCCGTGCGAGCCGTAAGCTCGCTGCTCGAGAAGCTGGCCCTGGCGGCCGAGTACGGTGCGGCAGCGTTCTTCGTGCCCGCCTCACCTGGCGACGGCCAGGCAGGGCGACGTGTTGGCAGGTCCGGTCAGGGTCACGCCGCGACCGCTAGAGGATTGAATCGCCCCGGCGTGGAAGTGCGTGCACGCCTCGGACCGCCGCGGGTGCGGCCGCGGCGATCCGGGGCATGGTTCCGCCTTGAGCGGCGCCGCGGCGGCATCGGCCCGCGCCTATTTTGTCCCGCGGCTGCGCAGCAGCATCTCCGCGGCGAGCGATTCGAGCAGTTCGCCGTCCAGCGGGTCTGTGTCCGCGCCCCACGGGTCGTCGGAGCGCTCCACGCCAGCTGGCAGGCGCCCGTGATCGTCGTCACGCGCACGGGCCAGCGGCTCCGCGCGACGCGCGTTGCGCTGGACCGGTGACAGGGTCGCGGCGCCAGACGCCGGCAAGGAGCCGCCGTCCGCTGCCGCGTGGGCAAACACCCGGTCGACCGTGGGAGCCCCAGTCCCCCGCGACTCGGCTAGCGGCGTGCCCTCCAGGCCGCCAACCCTCGTCCGCACCTGGTTGGTGACGATCACCGACGAATACGTAAGCGCCAACTCGGAAGCCGACGGGCTCGGCATCTCTCCTTCCGCAGCGGGCGCGGGCGCAGTGCGCTTCAAGGCGGCCAGCCGGTTCAACTCGTTGATCACGAGCAGGGCGTCGATCGGCGACAGATAGTCGTCAGCGTTCACATCCAGGAAGGGCGGCGGCCCGGCGGGAGGCACCGCTCCCGGCAAGGTCCGCGAACCCCCGCTGTTCAGTTCGTTGATCACCAGCAAGGCATCGATGTTCGAGATGATCGGCATCCCCAGGGCATCGACATCGTTATTCACATTCAGCGGACTTGCCGCGTTGTGCCAGACGGGCGGCGCGTCCGACACAAGCACCGTCACCGTGGCCTGGTTGGAGAGCGCCCCGTCCTCGTCGCGCACGGTGTACTGGAACGTGTCCGTGCCGAGGAAGCCGCCGCCGGGCGTGTAGGTTACCGTCCCGTCGCCATTGTTCACCACGCCGCCGTGGGCCGGGTTCTGCGTGATCGCCACGGTGCTGGGCACGACCACGCCATCCGTATCGAAATCGTTGGACACCACGTTGATGACCACGGCACGGTCGGGCCGCGCCGTGGCCGAGTCGGACACCGCGGTCGGCGGGATGTTCTGGGTCGTCACGTTGATCGTGACCGTGGCCTGGTTGGAGAGCGCCCCCTCGTCGTCCCGGACGGTGTAGAAGAACGTATCCGTTCCCTGAAAGCCCGCGTTCGGCGTGTACCGCAGCGTGCCGTCGCCATGGTTGACCAGCGTGCCCCGGGTCGGGGCCGTGGTCACCGCGACCGATCCGGCAACCACCGTTCCATCCGTATCGAAATCGTTGGACACGACGTTGATCGTGAGCGCAATGCCGGGCGGGGTGGACACGAGATCATCCACCGCGGTGGGGGGAATGTTGTCGCCGAAGACCGTCACCGAAACGACGGCCTGGTTGGACAGCGCCCCGTCGTCGTCGCGGACCGTGTAGCGAAACTGGTCGGTCCCCTGGAAGCCGGCTTCGGGGGTGTAGGTCACGGTGCCATCGCCATGGTTGACGACGGTTCCCCGCTTGGGAAACGCCACCAGGGCGACCGTGGAGCCGGGGATGAAGCCATCCACGTCGATATCGTTCCCGATCACGTTGATCCGGAGGGCGGCTCCCTCCGTCGTGCTCTCCGAGTCGTTCACGGCCACCGGCGGATCATTGACTTCGTTCACCGTGATCGTTACCGTCGCCGGCGCGGAAGTCAGCCCCAGGTCGCTGGTGATCGTGTAGGTGAACGTGTCCGTACCGAAGAAGTCCTCCTCGGGGCTGTAGGTCAGCGTACCATCGCCGTGCAATTCGACGGTGCCCTGCGACGGCAAGTCGACCAGCGTGACGCTTCCGGATACGATCACGCCGTCCACGGACCTGTCGTTGGCAATCACATTCACGAGGACCGGCACGTCCTCGTCGGTGGCGGCCGGATCGTCCTCGGCCACCGGCGCGTCGAGGACCGACGTGACGGTGATGATGACGGTCGTTTCCTGGGAACTCTGAGCCCCGTCGGTGGCGAAATAGGTGAATAGATCGTCGCCGAAGAAGTCAGGGTCCGGCTGGTAGACGAACGATCCGTCGTCGTTGAAGCTCAACGTGCCGTGGCTGACGTCGTTGACCAGGACGGCGGTCAGGGGATCGCCCTGGGGATCGGTGTCGTTGCTCAGCACGCCCGTGGCTGCGGCAACCGCCAGTTCCTCGTCCTCGGCGACGGAATAGCTGTCCTGTTCCGCCTCGGGTGGCGGGATCACGATGATTCCCACCTGGTAATCCTCGACCTCGCCGTTGTCGGCGCGGCCGGTGGGTAATAGACCGCCCGTGGTGTTGTAGCGGAACCGCGCGTAGGTCGTGCCTACCAGCGCCGTGTCGGGGATGTTGGCCACCAGCAGGTTGCTGCCGGCCGCCACCTGCCGGTCGGCCAGAATCTGTTCGGCCGGATGGTCCCAGACGCCGTTGCCGTTGAAATCGATCCAGGCGTTGAGGAAGCCGGGAGCGGAGGCGGTGATGGTCAGCGGCGTCCCGCCGCCCCGCACCAGCGGTCCGTTGAACACGACCCCGTCATCGTTATCTCCATCGGCCCCCGTCGTCGGTTGCCCGTCCTCTTCCGCGTCGATCGAGCTGCCGAGGAACACGGTGGGCACGATGATATGACGGGCGCCGCCGCTGGCCCGCAGGGTCGGGTATGGCGGGTCCGGTGCGTCCCCGAAATCCTCATCCGCGGGCATCTCGATCACGAGCAGGGTCTGGAACGGCTCCGCGTCCTGGTTCGGCTTCAGCGGGTTCCCCGCCAGGTCCTGGATCGCCGGCGTGAAGACACTCGTAATCCCATCGACGTTGGTGGCACCCTGAATCAACAGCTCCGGCGAACCGGTCGGGAACGCGGTCACACCGGTCAGGGGGCTGGCCGCAATCGCCGCGGCGATCAACTCGCCCATCTGGTCGCCCGTCGTTTCGGCTGACGGAATGTAGACGATCGGGACGGCGCCCGGCTGGCTGACGCCCGGTGTGCCCGATTGCACCAGGCTGCTGGCGGCCGTATTCAGCGTCCATCCGACGCTCCCTCCCAGGTTGACCCGCCCCCCGCCCACGTTCACCGGGTTCAGTCCCAGGCCGGCATTTGCGACCGCGGCGACGATGGCATCCGCGATCTCGGTATCGGAGTCGTTGTTGGTGAAGCGAACGGGTAACTGGCCGGTGACCGTGTTCTGGTCGTTGTCAAACTCGAAGACCGTCAGCCGGATCCCGTCGCTGAACACGAACCGCTCGCCGTCGAGGATGGCACCGCTCGAACCCGACTGGGTCAGGGCGCTGCTGGCGGTATCGAGCACCAGCCCGGGGCCGCCGCCCACGTGCACGACGCCGCTGCCCAGGTCCGTTGGCGCCAGGCCGAGCGGCGCGCTGGCGATGGCCAGCACGATGGAGTTGGCGATCTGGTCGACGGTGTCACTGGCGGTGAACGGCACGCGCGTGACGTTGGGCGCCGCCGCGTTGTTGTTGTCGAATTCAAAGACCACGCTCTGCAGGCCAGCGTTGATGGAGAACCGCTCCCCGTCGGTAATACCGCCGGGCCCCGCCGCCTCGGCCGGCACGACCAGCTTCAACGTCTCCGGCACGGCCACCGTGAAGCCGCTCTCAAACTCGAACGTCGCCACCGTGCCGCTCAGATCCGTGATCGTGAACGATTCACCATCCGCCACGGCCGCACCGTCGGGGGCTGTCGCCACGAACTGGTCGCGGTTGATCAGCTCGACCGTGTAGGTGAAGCCCGGCAGCCAGATGCCCGCCTGCGGAGTCAGGAGAATCTGCTTGTTGGTCGCGTTGTAGTTGAAGCGGTAGCCATCGACCAGCGACAGCAATTCGTCGTCGCGGAAGAGCCGCACCGAGTCGGCCGACACGGTGTCGTTGTCGATCCCCACCCCGGTGGCCCCGCTCACGTCGGCCAGGTCCGTCAGCTGGATCACAAATTGCGACAGCGTCACGTCCTCGATCAACACCCGGTTGTCCGCCGGGTTCTGGTCGATCCCCTGGGAATCGTTGTCTTGCGGGGCGATCAGTTGGGCGACGGGACCGATGAAATCGACGCGGTCGACCGCTCCGCGATCCTTGAAGACGTTGTCGCCGATGCCCGGCGGCGTGTTCACCGCCGGGTCGTCGACCCGCAACTGGCCGAAGACGTCGCGGGCCGGGGCCAGCACCGGCGACACCGGGATCCCCAGCGGCGACTTGACCGTGACCAGCTCGAAGCGGTCCTCGATCGAATCGATCGAGCTGTCGATCGCCATCGACATGCTGGCCGGATAGAAATTGCGGCGCGTCCGGCTGACAAACAGGGGGTCGTCGCTCGCCAGGACCAGGCTGAAGCTGCCGAGATTCGTGTTGGAATTGACGTTGTTTCCCTGGAACAGGGCCCCGCCGGCCACGATCGAACTGGAGCCGTCGACGCTGATCCCCAGGTCGAAGTTGGCCACGATGTTGTTCATCAGCGTGGGCGAGGCATTCTCGCCGATCGTGATCCCGATGTCGGCGGCGCCGCCCGGCAACAGGTTCCCCCCCTGGCCGAAGAGGGTGTTGTTGATGATCCGCCCGAACGGCACGTTGGCCTGGGGCGAACCCGCGGGACTGGGATCGCCGCTGAAGAAGATCCCTCCCTCGCCCGAACCGGCGACGAGGTTGTTGGCGATCACCACGCCGGGGGCCAGGGCGTCGACGTTGATCTCGCGCAGCGTGCGCACGGGCCCCGCGTGCGGGGACTCGCTGTCATCCCGCGCGCCGGCGTCCGCCACGATCCCGTACTGGAGGGAGTCCGTGATCGAGTTGGAGTGGATCAGGATCTGCCCCTGGTCCCGGAAACGGTTGCGGTCGCCTTCCTCGTCGAACTGGACAAACGGCATCGTGCCGGGTCCCACGTCGATCCGCAGGCGGAAGAACCCCGCGCTCACGCTGCTGGTCAGCAGCAGACTGCCTTCCTGGAAGGGATCAAACGACTCAGCGGCCAGCGGATTGCCCGCAAACTTGTCGGCCGAACTGATCGCGACGAAGTAATTGCCCGTCTCGGGGGCGGTGAACGTCAGGAGCGAGTCCCAGAGGACCGAGGTCTCGGGATCATCGTCGTTCTCCGCCAGCAGGTTGCCTTCTTCGTCAAACACGGCGATGGCGGAGTCGAGTCGCGAGGTGGGGCTGGTCGGGTTGAACACCGTTGCGGCGTCGATGTCGATCGTCACGATATCGCCGGCCAGCAGCGCGAGCTGAACGAAGTCCACGTCCAGCTCGGAGACGCCCGCCAACCGCGGGTTGTCGCCGATGACGCCGTCGGCCAGAAAGGTTCCCGGCAGGCCGGGCGTCAGGCCGGATTCCACGGCCGTGGGGATGGTGTCGTTGGTGGCTGTCTCCGTCTCGTTCCGCAGGTTCTGCACCACGTTTCCGACCAGGACCAGGTCGCCGAAGATGTTCAGGCGATGGCTGGTGCTGGTCTCGTCCGCCAGGAAGGCGCCGTCGGCAGTGGCCGCGGACATCGAGATCAGCGACTGGACCACGCTGCCGTTGATGGCGTTGAGGATGCGGCGCGCGATCTCGTAATTGCGATCCGAGGCGTCGAACGCGATGGCTGTCGGTCCCAGTCCGCCGGAGGCCCCGACCCGGATCTCCACCGTGTAGGCACCCGTGCTGCTGCCGACGCCGCTGCCCGCCAGCGCCGGGTTGTAAGCCTGGTTGGGGCTGCTGCTGATCCCCACGAAATAGACGCCGGTGGCGGGGGCCACGAAATCCAGGAAGGGGTCCGACGTGCGCGGCTCGTCCGGTCCCGCCGCGTGGTCGTTGGCCGCGATCTGCACCACCACGCCCGGACTGGTCTGGCGGAACAGCCGCAGGTAGGCATCCAGCTCCGAATCGTTCTCGGCCGCATCCACGTCGATCGTGAAGCGGTCGCCGGCGCGCAGCTCCAGCCGCAGCAGGTCCACGTCGTTGGCCAGCGGCAGGTCAAAATTGTCACCGATCTCGCCCGCGCCCCGGAACGTCGTCTCCACGCCGGCGACGATCCCGGTGTCAAACGCCTCGGCGAGCGTATCGCTGGCTTCGACCAGCGTGACCGGCGTCAGGTCCCGGAAGACGAACTCCACCGTGCGCACGCCGTCGCTGACCAGGAACTTCTGCTCGTCGGCCAGGTCAAACCCGTGCGGCACGTCCAGCACAAAGTCCTGGACCAGGCGGTCATTCGTGTCGAAACTGCGAACCAGGGAATTCCCGGACATGTATTGCGAGGCGCGGCGGATCTCCAACTGGTACGAGCCGTCCTCCGTCGCGTTGCCGGTGAAGGCCGTATTCACCACGGTGCCCGTCACCAGTTCGCCCCGCTCCGCGAAGCCGATGATCAGGTCGTCCAGGTAGACGCCCTCGCTGGTGTTGTTGCGGGCCCGCCAGTTGGAGAAAAACGCACCGAACTCGTCGCCCGGCAGCCCCGGCACGGTCGTGTCCGGGGCCGCATCGTCCGTGTCCAGGTTCCCGCCGTCAAAGCCGAGCGGACCGGCGTCCGTGACCGTGTGGCCGATGACCCGGACCAGGTCCAGGTGCTGCTTGACCACGTCTTCGATCACTTCCTGCGTCAGCGGCGGGGTCAGGGCCACGACGGTCCCCGAGACGCGGACGCGCGAGCCGGCCGCGGCGTCCTGGGTCGCCGTGAGTCCCGTGCCCGAGTTGTTCACGGCGTCCGCGATCGCCGCGGCCACATCGGCCGCCGAGAAGAAGCTGCTCGGCTCGTAACGCACGGGCAGGTGGCCTTCCGCCACCCCGGGCTGGCCCGTGAAGTCGAAACCGATCGCACTGGAGTTGATGGTGAGCGTCACGTCCGGGCGGGCGAAGATCTGCGTCCGCGCACCGCTCAGCACCGTTGCGCTCAAACCCAGGTCGGCTGCCAGCGGCGCCGCACCCACGGCCGCCTCAATCGCCCGGGTGACTGCCAGCGGCGTGCTCTGCTCGGTGATCGCGACCTGCTGGTTCAGGGGGTCAAAAATTCCATCCTTGTCGAACTCGAAAACCTGTGTCACCAGGCCGTCGGACAGCTCGAACGTATCCGCGTCGGCGAGACTCGCTCCGGCCGGCACGGTCAGCACAAAGCCCGAATCGAACTCGAAGACGAACTCCTGCTGCCCGTCGCTCAGCGTGAAGGTGTCCCCGTCCTGAATCAACAGGCCGTTGGCGGCGATAATCGCGGGATCGGTGAGGGCCTGTTCCAGGACCTCGTCCAGGGCATCGGCCACCTCGAAGCGGGTCATGTCGCCATCCAGCGGCACCGGGATGCTCTCCGGCTGCACGCCAAACGCCCCTTCCAGGCCGATCGCCAGCTGTGTGGCGGCCGGCGCCAGCTCCTGTGTCACGCTCTGCACGCCGTCGAGATTGATCCGGTTTGTGTCCACCAGCGACTGGTCGAACTCCTTGTCCGGAACCAGGATGGCGCGGACTCCCGGCAGGCCCGCCGCGTTGATCGCCTCGCTCAACAGCAGCGCCGCGTTGGCCGCCGTCTGCGTACTCGACACCAGCACAGCGACATGTCCGTCAGCCACCACGCCATCGCGATCAAACTCGAAGGTCACCGGCGGATTGACGCCGTCCTCCAGTGTCAAGGTCTCGCCGTCGGCAATCGAGGCCCCGGTCGGAGCGACGATCGTGTACCCCAACTCGAATTCGAAGACCAGGTCGTCGATGGTCAGCGTCTGACCATCGCGAATCTGGGACGCGGCGACCGCCCGCAGTTCGGCACCCGTCGTCGTGATGTCTCCCAGGTTCATCGAGGCGGCCGTGCTGAAGTCGAACCGCAGCCGCAGATTGGGCAGGCCGGCATACGGCGCGAGGTCGATGCGGGCCTGGCGCCAGGCTCCGGTATTGTCCAGCAGTTCCTGGACCGCGAAGTCGGTGTAGTCAAACTCGTCGTCGTAGGTCTCCAGCGGGGCTGGCCCGGCGGCGTCGCCCCGGGCCGAATTGTTGGTGGCCAGCAGCTTCCAGTCGCCATCGTCGCCCGCGATGAATACGCGGAAGGCATCCCGCATCGGAGCGGGCGGCGAGGGATCGTTCAGCCGGGCGTTGGCGTCCTCCGTGGCCAGGAAATAGTTGAAGTACAGCGTCGGCTCGTCGGCCGCCCCGTACCCTTCCAGGCTGAACTCGTTGGTGACCAGCGTGCCGTGGGCGCCGCCCGGAAAGTTGTAGTTGCCGTTCTGGCCCCGGCCAAAATGGTAGCTGCTGTTCCCCGCGATGCGGACCGTCCGGGAATCGGTCACCGTCGGCACCAGACCGTGGCCGGCATCCCCCTCGCGCTCGGGACGCGTGTCGCCGGGGACGGTTACGTACCAGGGGTTCCGGTCGAGGCTGGAAAAGGCCAGGCCGTGGACGTTCGCCAGCCCCGTCGCGGCGCTCGTGGCGCCGTCCAGGAAGATCGGTTGCAGCTGACCGGACGTGTTGAAGGCGTAGAGGCGGCCATCCGTATCGATGGCGAACAGCAGGTTCGCGTACCGCCCTCCCTCGACGTTCTGCGGCCCTGCCGTCAACCCGGCGAACTCGATGCCGGTCAGGTCGTTGGCCGATGACTCCACGTACTCCGTGAACGCCCGCGGCGTGATCGGATTGGCCCGGGAGAAGGGATTGCGCACGATGAACAGCCCGCCGGCATCGCTGACGGCGTAGACGACGCCGCCAATCTGGGCCAGGCCCGTGATCGTGCCCCCCGGCCCGTCGCCCTGGGCCGTGAGGGGAGCACTCACCGTGACCTGGCCGCGGGAGAGCCGCACAAACTGGTTCACAGCCGTGGCCGTGATTTCCGGGCTGAGCGCGCTGTTGATGGCCGTGGCGATGCGGTCCGAGATGCCGGGCACGGTCACCTGGGCGCCCCCGCGGTCGTCCAGGTCCGCCGGGACCGTGCTCTGCGCGGCCTGGTCCGAGACCAGGAAACGCACCGGTTCGTTCCCTGGCGCCACGCCCCGCTCGCCGCCGAACAGCGTCCAGACGGGCATCCCTGCGATGTCGATCGTGTCGGCATCCAGGAAATTGATCCGGTCGAAGCGGGCCCCGGCCGTGAACCGGGGATTGTTCGTCACGGCACGGGCAATCCGCTCGCCGATCTCCATCGCCGTGTCGTTCCCGTACCCCGCGATGGTGTCCCCGTAGACCTCCTCCAGCGCGATCTGCGTCACCGGGGTCTCCGCGCGGATCGGCGAAGTGCCCGCCGTGAAAGCGATCCCCTGGCCGTTCACCACGACCCGGTTGTTGACCAGCTGCGTTGTGGCGAAAAGCGACACCGAATCGACCAGCACCCGCCCATCCAGGCCCAGCGCGGCCATCACATCGGTGTTCGCGTTGATCGCGTTGACCATCTTCTGGGCGACCTGGTTGGCGGTGTCGCCCGGGATCGGATCGACCGGCGGGTCGGCGTTGGGATCGCCCGGTACGCCCGGATCGTACGGCACGGCGATCCCGCCTCCCGGGACGGCGCCCGTGCGGATATTGTCGAAGACGAAGGTCACGAGGGTGCCGTCGTCGTTGACGGTAAAGCTCGTGCCCTCGATGATGTTCGCGCCGGGCTGGGCCACCAGGACGGTCGCCAGCGCGCTGGCCTCGTCGATTGCGCTGGCCATCTGCGCCGCCACCTGGATGTCGGTGAACAGTTCCGCCGGGACAAACGGGATGGCGTAGCTCCCGGCCGTCACGCCCGGCACTCCGTTTTGGGCCAAGCCGCTGCCGGCCGTGAGTAACACCGTGTCTTCGTCGCCGCCCACGTGGACGCGCCCGTCGAGCAGGTCGGTGGGGGACAGTCCCAAACCGGCGCCGGCGATCGCATTGCGGATGGCCGCGGCCAGCGTCTCTGCCGTATCGAGGGCGGTGAAGGGAATCACCACGTCGCCGGTCGCTCCCCCCGCGCTGTTGAACTCGAACGTGACCTGCTGGGCCCCCTGGCTGATCGAGAAGGTCGCGCCGTCGGCGATCGCCGCGCCGCCCGCGGCTGGCACCTGGATCGTGTAGCCGCTTTCGAACTCGAACACGAACGGCACGTTGTTGGCCGCCGTCGTGGTCAGGCGGAACGTCTGCCCATCTGCCAGCAGCCCGCCGTGCAGGGCGCGGAGGATCGGGGCGGCACCGTTGCCGCCCTCGATGCGAATCCCGGTCGAGGAAGGTCCCAGGGAGATGGAGAAATCGTTGACCAGCGACACCCGGTTCAGCGCGACCCGCGCCGTCACGTTGGCCATCGACAGGTCCGAGTCGTTGATCGCATTCGCAATCGCCACCGCGATCGCCCCGGGGCCCATGTTGGCCGCGACGCTGATCGCGACGTTGTTCTCGTTCAGCAGCGTGCCGTCATCGTCGAACTCGAAATTGACGCCGGGCACGTCGGGATCGGTGGTGTTGACCGTCAGCGTCTGGCCATCGGAGATGTCCGCCCCGTTGCCGATCACGGCAATCACGGTGCCGGTGTTCACCTGGAAGTAGAACTCGTCGCCCTCCAGCGTGGCGTCGGGATCAAGGATGAAGAAGTTGCCGTCGCGAATGGTTTGCGCCTGGTCGACATTGATGTCCTGGGCGATGTCGAAGCCCAGCTCGAACTCGAAGGTTGTCTGCGTCAGGCCGTCGTCCACGATGAACGTCTGGCCGTCCGTGATGTTGAACCGCGTGAATTCGTTCGGACCTGGGTTAACCAGCAGCGTGGCGTCGGCCGCGGTGATCTTGGCGCTGGTCAGTAGCTCGCCGCGATCGCGAATCTGCGTGCCCGCGCCCAGGTAGATCACGCCAGGGGGGGTGTCCGGATCATCGGCGCGATCCGGATCGGGAGCACTGAAGGCCGTCCCCTCGGGGCAAGCCGCGTTCGTGCCGTCCGGGCAGAACTGGTAGAGGATGTTCTCGAAATAGTCGGGACCCGGGACCAGGTTCGCGCCGAATCCCCGGTCGCCGACGGCAAACAGCCGCTCGCCCAGTTCCACGTCAGGCAGGAAGGTCACGGCATGGAACTGGATGCCGTCGCCCTGCCGGGTGCCGTTGGGGGCCGGGATCGGATGCGTGCGAATTGACTGGGAGGCATCGGCCGGGTCGCGCTGGTAGGTCAGAATCCCATCGTCGTTGATGACCGTGGCCGCGGCGGTGCCCGGATCGATGTGGAGGAACGAGCCGGAGTTAGCGTCCGTCGGGCCGTTGGGTACGAAGGCATCGCCCCGGGAAAAGGCCACCAGCGTGTCGTCGGCGCGGAAGGCGATGTCGCCGATGTGGTAGCCGAAAGTCCCTTGGGTCGTCTCCACGGTGCCCGTGAACGGATCAACCAGGTGCAGCACCGTGTCCAGCGTGTCGGGCGCCGGGCTGCCGGTGCTGCGGGTCACGAACAGCACCACGTCGCCCAGGTGGAACGGGACGGAGCTGTCGTCGTCCAAGGCCTGTTCAATGACGGGGTCCGCGGCGGTCGAACCGCCCGTGGAGTCGACGTGATCTTCCACGATCCGGACGATCGAATCGAGCGGCTCCAGGCGGGTCAGGGCGTTGGAAGTCAACTCGCTCGGGTTCCGCCCGTCGCCGCTGACCACCACCAGGTAGTCGCCCGCCGGCAAGTTCACCGTACCGACGAACGGGTCCAGGGCGCCCAGCGAGCCGCGCGACAGATCGTCCAGGTTGCTGCCGGCCAGCGGCCGGGGCACGTCGTCGGCGATCTTCGAATTCTGGTGGTACAACACCAGCCGCCCCGAAGAGTCGAAGATCGAGAGGGTGGTGTTGGGTCGGGAGAAGCCGTCGGCGTAGTCGATGTCGAAGGTCATCGGCCCGCTGGCCGTGAAGCGATACCAGTCCTGGTCGTCGTTGGCAGTAAGGCCGCCATTCACGGAAACCACCGCCCGATCGCTGGCGAAGACGTCGCCGACTGGCTGGGCGTCGTCCAGCGCGTCGTTGGATGTGCTGTCCTCGGTCGCCTCGCCGGTGAGCGGCGAATGCGTCGGCTGGCCGAATACCTCCACCCCGTTGGTGGCGTAGCGGATCGAAGAGAGCCGGACGGTCGACCCGGGAAATTCGTCGGCTTCCTGCAGGCGGATCTGCAAGCGGTAGATGCCGCTGGTCTGACCGTTCTGCAGGCTGGCATCCAGATCGGGCAGGTCGCTGGCCAGCACGCGGCTGCTGCTCCGCACCCGCACGTGGTACGTGTTGGTCGACCCCGCCGCACCGGGCAGGACGACCCGCAGACCGGCGTCGCGAGGATTGAAGGTATCCCGGTCGTGGCCGAGAAGAAACGCCGACTTCCGCAGCGTGAACGCCGCGATCGAGCTGTCGCGGCGAAAGACCGACTCCAGCAGCTCGTCTTCCGAGAGCGAATTATCGGAGCGGGCGAGGACGACGCCGCTGGCGTCGATTAGCTCGACCACGGCATCCAAGGCGTCGCTCGTGCGGTCGATGTCCAGCCAGATTTCCGTGCCGGCGCTCGCGTTGAAGCTGTAGACGTCCAAGTCGCGGGGCGCGTTGAGAAATCCGTGGACCTCAAACCCTAACCGACGATTCTCGTCGCCGCCCTTTTCAGACGGGGCCAGCGTGCCCAGGAATTCCGCTCGGGTGGGCACGGCATTGGTGCCCGGCGCAACCGTGTCCGCGGGCTCGAACTCCTTGACGATCTGCACGTTCCGGTCGTGGGCGAACTCGGCGATCCGCACGCTCCGCCAGTCCCCCGGCTGGGGCGTGGTGGCCGAGCCGTCGTTGTTCGTGTCGGTCAGGGGCGTCAGGTCGGGCTGCAGGCCGGCCCCTACGCTGTCGTCGGCCAGCGAGGTCAGGATCACGGGAAATCCGGGCTGGCCGATGATGTACAGCCGGCCCCCGATCCGGTCGGGGATGTCTTCCTGGGCCCCGGAAGCGGTGAAACCGGCGACGTCGGGTACGTCTGGGTCCAGCCCCAGCGGGTCGAGGCTCTGCAGCTTGACCACCAGGCTGCCGGCGGCGCTGCTCTGCAGCCGCAGGCCGCCAAATGAATGGTGGTTGGGGATCACGATTTCGTCCTGCAGGACATGCGCGATGTCGACATCGTCCCACACGCTCTCGGTCGTCAGCGTGCCGCCCCGCACGACCATCCCGTTGATCGCGTTGTTGGTCAGCCGGTTTCCCTGCACCAGGGGCCCCTGGTTGTCGCGACCGAACTGGAACCCGACCAGGCTCGTGGCCAGGTCGATCAATCCTGTCGCGCGGCCGGGATCGCTGACCAGGTCGTGGTTCAGCGCGTTGGCGTTGACGTTGATTACCGGGCTGTTGTTGTCGCGAATGGTGTTGTTGACGATGGCCGGCTGCGCCCCGCGCACAAAGATCACGCCCGGCGCATTAGGGCCGCGGCCGGCGCGGTTGGCGCGGGCGTCACCCCCGGAGCCGTCGGCATTGAACTGCAGGGTGCTGTGGGCGATGCGCACGTCGGCCTGGTGGACCTCGATGGCGTTGAAACCGGCGAAATTGCCTTCGATGCGATTGATGCCGCCCGCATAGCTGATCAAAGCCCGGTCGATGCTGGCACTGCCCAACAGGCCGATGTAGATGCCGGCCCAGTCCCCGGGCGCGGGCTGGCTGGCGTTCTCGTCGCTCGTGGTGTCGAAGGTACCGCCCGCCCCGTAGCGGTCATCGGCCAGCGACGTGAAGATGATCGCTCGGCCTGCGGCCCCCTCGGCGAGGAACTGGGCCCCCAGGGCCGTCTCAATCCGCCCGCCGCCCAGCTTGACGATCAACCCGGGATCGATCGACAGCCGGGCATCCAGCCGGCCCGTGGTCTCAAAGCCGCGGAAATCTACCCCCGTGCCCACCCCCGGCTGCACGTCGGTTTCACCGCCCGGAACAAACACGGCCGTCCCCTGCGGACCGCCGGGCGTGCTGTCGATGATCAGGTTCTCCGCCACCACGTGGACGACGTCCGTGTCGTCCCAGCGCCCGGAGACGGTCATCCGCTCCAGGGGGCGCCCGGCCTGCGTGGGGATGCGCACGAAAAGGGCGTTAATCGAATTGTCGACCAGGCGGTTGCCGTGAATGTCGGGCCCGATCCGCACGTAGTCGGCGGTGAACGGCGTTGCCTGGAAGCGGGGCTCGTGGAAGTTGGTCTCTTCAAAGCTGTCCGGGTTGGCGGCCAGCGCCGCGTCGGCGCTGAACCGGATCGTGTTGAAGGTGATCGTGGGCCGGGCGTCGATCATCTGGATCGGCGTGATAATCGTCGGCGCCGAGTCGATGACCACCAGGCCGCCGCCGTAGCGCATGTCGGCATGGTTGACGTAGTTGAGGAAGATGCCTTCCTGCTCCCATTCGAACAGGCCCTCCGCGCGGTCCAGGTCATTGCGAAAGACGATTCCGCCCCAGTTGCCCCCGGCCGGCGTCGTGCTGAGCGGGTTAGTATCGACCCCGAGCGACTCGTCGTCGTACGAGGTGAAGAGCACGTTGCCCGGAATGATGTTGCCCGCGTTGTCCCGGATCACATTGCCGCCGGCGTCCAGGTACCGCGGGGCGCCCAGCACCTGCAGGGCCCCTGCATTGCGGGCCACACCCGGGGCCGAACTGCCCACGCCGATCCGCGCGTTGCGCAGCTTGAAGATGGCCCCCGCGTCGACCATCACGGTCACGCCCTGCGGCACCTCCAGCGTGGTCCCATCGGAGAGCGGCGTGGTGACGGCCTGCGAGACGTCGAAACCGATTTCGTACGCCCAGTTGTCGTCCAGGGTCAGCAGGTTGCCGTCGCCCCCGCCGTTGCCCACGATCCGCACGATGTCGCCGGGCTGCAGCCCGCCGGCAAAGGCCGCCGCGAGGTTATTCAGCGGACTGGCCAGGGTCCCGTTCCCGCCGGCCGGAGCCGACTTGTCGACGAAGACGGTGTCGGCCAGGGCCGCCGCCTGGAGCCAGAAATTGAACACGCCGCTGGCCAGGCCGTCCGCGTTGCCGTCGAATTCCGTGCCGGTGGCGTCCACGATGCTGCGATCCGCCGCCGGGCGGAAGTTCAGCCGCAGGTCGTAGCGCCCCTCGGTCGTGCCGCCAAAGCCGGTGTCTTCAATGGAGGGATCGTAGTTCGTGTTGCCGGTGGAGCTGACACCGACAAAGTAGGTGCCCGCCTCGAGCGCCAGTTGGAGGAATGAATCCTCGCTGAAGTAGTCGTCGTTCCGCGCGATCAATTCGCGCGTGCCGTCGGGCCGCTCGACGAAGAGCGTGAGCACCGTGTCCAGCAGGCTGGACTCCGGCAGCCGTTCAGCAAACGTCTCCAGCGTCAGGACCCCGCGCTCCTGGAGGGCGAAGCGGTAAAGATCGATATCCTTTCCCTCGTTGCGGTGCAGGTGCCGCCCGTGCACGAGATCGTGATCCCCGGGAAACACCGGCTCGTTGAAATCGTTCAGCGTGACCCCGCTGATCGCCTCCATGAACTGCAGCTGGGGCAGCGTCGCGGTAGCAAGACTGTTGAGGCCCAGTTGGACCCCCACCGCTTGCAGCATCTCGGCAAACCAGCTGCGGGGCTGGAGCGGATCGTCCGACAGGCCGAACGCATCGTTCCAGGCCACGTTGGCGTCCAGGATCGCCGTGGGACCGTTGGTGACGGCCCCCGGCACACCGGTCGCGATCGTGACTCCGTCGTCCTCCAGGGACTCGAAGAACTGGACCCCCAGGTAGTGCCCCCAGATCTCGAGGACCTCCCGCGCCCGCTGCTTCTGGACCTCGGTGATCAGGTTGAACAGCTGCTGGCCGTTGCGCGGATCGGTGCCATAGAGCGGGTCAAAGTTGTAAGCCCGCGTGACGATCCCCGGATGCTGATCGGCCGAGTTGTCCGGTACGTGCGTCACGGGCCGGTGCCCCGGATCGTCGTTGCCGCCCGGCAGGTCGAACGGGTAATACTGGGTCTCCACCTCCGAGGAAATGATCCGGCTCTGTTCTCCGAGCGGGCCCAGGTTTTCTGCGCTGACAAAGGCCGACCCCGGGTCGACCAGCAGGATCGGGAAGCCGACGATCGCGGGGCTGGCGATGTCCGCGCCGGGCACGCCGCGGGGAATCTCCGCCAGGACCAAGGGCGCGACTGCCGGATCGGCATTCCAAGCCGCCACCAACTGCTCGGCCGTCGTGCGGGCGGCGGCGTTGGTGTTCAGATCGATCGTGATCGCGCGGCCGGAAATCGAGATGCCCGGGCCGTCCGTGGGCCCCCGATCGCTCTTGGTGACCGCCAGTGAAATCGCGTTGCCGCTGCCGACCGGAACCCGGGCCGTGAACCGGACCAGCACCAGGTCGTCCGTGTTGAAGTCGGTCGTCGCCGACACGGCCAACTGCTGCATCTGCGGGGCCAGCGGCAGCGCCTCGTCCGTGCCGATCCGCAGCCGGTAGACGCCCGGTCCCGAAAGGCCCACCAGGTCCGAGGCAAAAGTGAGCACCGCCCGATCCGCCACCGCGCTGTACTGCACGCTCGTCGGCCGATGCACGACGTCGTCGGTATTGGTGGCGGTGTCGTTGGTGAAGATCAGCTGATAAAAGTCGGGGTTCTGAGCCGACGACGGGTTCAGGTCGTCGTCATCAAAATAGACCGCGATCTGGTTCCGCGCCTGCGCCAGCACACCGTTGACGTCGCGGGTTACCGGCTGCGGGACGACCGAGACAATCTGCGCCCCCAGGTCCAGTTCGAAGTTGATCGTGTCGCGGTCGGTCGTCACCAGCTTGGGCCGGAAGGCATCGCCCTGCTCGTTGCGCAGGGCGGTCAGCCCCGACACCACATCGTCCACCCCGAAGACCTCGATCCGATAGAGATCATCGGGAAGCGTCTCGCCAAACCGCACGATCACCTGATTCGGCTGCAGCGGATCCACGTCGATGTAGCCGGGCTGAATCACGACGTCACTGTTGCCGTCGATCACGCCATCGAACCCGCTGCGGGTCAGGCGAATCCCGGCCAGCGTCGAGGCGTCGATCACCTGTCCCTCGTCAAAGACAAACGTCAGCTGGTTCGGCGCGATGTCGCGAACCGCCCCATCCTGCAGCAGGTTGCCCGAGTTGGGCTGGATCGAGATCAGCTGCGGACCGATCGCGAGCAGGAGACGGTCCTCCAGCCGCTCTAGCTGCAGCCCCCGACGCTCGGCCGCACGGTGCCCCAACCGCACCGAATCACCAGTCCGCCGTCGTCCACGCCGGGCGGAGCCAGCTGACGAGGAAGTGGAGGACCGCAGGCGTCGACTTGAACGGCGGGACATACAGACACTCCCAAAGTGGAAAATGGTCAGCGGGGGCTCGGGCGCGGTCGGGTGTCGTACCTCAGGCCGGGAAATGGGGTGGGAAGAACTGTCTGGAGCTATAAATAGGGCAACGGCACGATGCCATCTCAGACGCTGCCCCGACCAAATGGATTCCGAGTATAACCGTTACAACCGGAACCACAAGAACTTGGTCGCTCTATTTGCCCAGGCCTTTCCAGATTTACAGGAAATGGGTCCCTGGCGTTTGGAGGGTCAGCGATTCAGCTGGGGCACGGTCGCTGGGCGTGGTTTTCAGCGTGTTGAGACGATGTTACAACAGGCGGGACTCGGCATCCGGTGCCCCCGGGTGATCGCAGAGTCGCCAGCCGTCGCGTGGCCGGGTCGGGGCCGTGCCGCCAGGCCCCGGCGAAACAGCAGGGCGACGTGGGGGAGCGGGACTGTCAGAAATCTTGTGGCACAGGCTTCCAGCCTGTGCGGAGTCGCGGTCTAGCCCGGATTATTCATCAACCTGACGAGTAAAGTTGCAAGGTGAAGCAGAGAAACAGGTTGTGGCTATCTTCCCAAGAACACCGCGCACATCAGCCGGCACGCGCTAGCGTCCGGGTCTCCCCAATTCCACCAAAACCGGACGCTAGCGCGCTTGCGGCTCATGAATAATCCGGTCTAGGTTCTCTGAAACAACAGCCCTTCGCTACGAAACACGGTGCAGTCCCGGAAACGGGGCTGGTCAGCCGGAAAAACTGGGCGATCGGTTCGAGCGATGATGCCGGGCAGAACGCGTCGCCCTTGTGCGGCTTAGGCGACGATCGGCGAGACGTGGCGTCAGCTGGCCCCCTAGGATTCGAACCTAGACTAACTGATCCAGAGTCAGTCGTGCTGCCGTTACACTAGGGGCCAGGGTGGCTCGGACAGACTGCAGGTAGGCTACGGGTAATTGTGCCGCCGGTCAAGTGCGGACGGAGCGCGGTCGAACACGGCCCAGAGCGGACCGAAACGGACCCGGATGTAAGGGGGCACGTAACTGTTGCCGGCCCGGGCGCACGCGGACGGGAAAGTCCACCGGCCGAGAAATGTACCCGACTTCGAGTTGTGTGTCCGCGACTGTCAGCGCGACTGCCCACGACCTTTTCCGCCGGGGGAAGCCAATTACCGCGACTCACACCCACCGGCAATGAGAAGGTAAACAGCCTTGCGTGATCCTGGGAGATACGGGTCAAGCTAACGAGAGTGGCACAATCTGGGGAGGGCGAGGCTCCTGCCGAGCCGGCGTGTGCAGCGGGTTCTCGGCTCGGCGGGAGCCTCGCCCTCCCGGAATCACGAAACCCAATTTACTGGCACGCCCTGGCCGAAGTGGAACATCGCGGGGCGGACGACGGTGGCCATGGGAGGCGAGAATTCGGTGTTCCATCAAGTTGAATCGTCAGATCCCGCAGCGGCCCGGTAACTTCCACGATCAACGACGAGATGTCGCGTCCGAACCTTTCCTCCAACGATTGTTTCAAAGCCGCCAGTTGCGCGCGATCGTCCGACCTTTCATCCGGCCCCGGCTCCGGCGATTGATCGCGAACCCACAGGCGATATGTGCCTGGCGGCGTGCCCCGCTGATTGCCCGGTGAAAGCAGTTCGAATCGGCCCTGGCTGTTCGTCGTGGCCCGGCTCTGTCCTCCGCTGGGCGATTCGAGGCAGACGAAGGTGTTCGGGAGCGGTTTGCCCTTGCAGGTACACGTGTCGGCGACCGGTACATGCGAATTGGCCGCACAGCCCAGAACGTATGCGGCGGCCAAAGCCAGATTCCAGCGCCACCGGCCCGGGAACGGACCGCGAACGAAGGACAGATTCGGGGTTTGAATCGCCCGACGGCGGAGCGGTCAGGGACGCGGCTCGATGATGGGCCAGGCCCAACGGAAAGTCCATTGCGGCGATTTGACCGTCGTTCGCCACGCGGCAACGACGGTTGCGCGCGTGGCCCGGGCGACAAAGAACGGCTGCGACCGGCCAGTTCGAGTTGGCCCTGCCGCGTGAGGATGGACTCAACCGGAGCGTCTGGGGAACAAACTTTGCCGATGCGGCCCGGTTCACGGCGGTCGCAGGTGGGTGAGGGCTCAGCTGGGGTCTGCACAAGAGTTGCTGCCGTTGTGCACCCCAGGGGGTCAGGCACATTTTTCGGCGGCAGCGTCCCACGACGCCGAGCGGTGTTCCCGCCGAAAAATGAGCCAGACCCCGGCCTGTGAACGGTTGCGCTGCCGCCCAAGGGCATCGGTCGGTGGAGGGGATGCACGGGCGAGGATGCCGCTGCCGGCAGGCTGGCGATCTCACCTGCTGCCCGGCCCACGGCCGGGCGGCAGTGAAACCGGGTTCCAGGATTCGCGGCCGAGCCGCGCGACGACGCGGAAGAGCGTTCGGCTTCGGGGCAGGCGATCCTGGTCTGCTGATTCGTGGCTGCGTTCGTCCATCGCCAGGTCACCCGATCGGCGCCCCATGGTAGAATTCCCGCTGCCGGTTGCGTGCTGCCGGCGGTTGCCGGGCAGCGTAGCCGAAGTGGTGCGTTGTTGTTGGCGGCAGTTTTGACACGCGGGCGGCGACCGGTTTCCGGCACCGCCCCGACCGGTTCGCAGGAGCGGCACGTTTTCAGATTCCGTTGCCTGACCATGGCGTACCTGATTCCAGAAGACGGACCGGAGGCCGGCAGACCCATTCCGCTGTCGGAATCGAAGGTGGTCCTGGGCCGCCATCCGGACTGCGGCATCGTGCTCGAAACGGGGGCCGTCAGCCGCCAGCACGCGCAGGTGTTGCAGGTCGGCGACGATTACTTCGTCGAGGACCTGAACAGCCGCAACGGCACATTCGTCAATGACCAGCGCCTGGAACAGAGGCGGCAGTTGGCCGAAGGGGACGTCCTCGCGATTTGCGGCGCGGCGTTCGTTTTCCGCCGCAAGCTCCCCGAGTTGTCGCCCAGCCTGGCCGACCCGCCAGCCGGCTCCAGTTTCTCCGCGGTCCTGATCGACGACGCCACGCCCGTCGGCAACTCGACGATCATGTCCAGGCTGGACTTTTCGTCGGGCAGCGGGACGTGGCGGATGTCCTCCAGCCCCGAGGTGCGGCTGGCGGCGCTGCTCGAGATCACGCAGAGCCTGGGCAAGGCGGTCTCGCTGGATGAGGTGCTGACGCAGGTGCTGAACAGCCTGTTCCAGATCTTCGTCCAGGCCGATCGCGGGTTTATCGTGCTCCGCGACGCCGCCGGGAACCTGATTCCCCGCTGGACCAAGCTGCGGCGGGAGCGGAACGGGGAGGGGTTGCGGATCAGCCGCACGATCGTCGGGCAGGTGATCGAGTCCCGGCAGGCGATCCTCTCGGCGGACGCGGCCAGCGACGTGCGGTTTGAGATGAGCCAGAGCATGGCCGATTTCCGCATTCGCTCGATGATGTGCGCCCCGCTGATCGACAGCCAGGGCCATGTGCTGGGTGCGCTGCAGGTCGACGCGCTCGATCAGCGGCATCGTTTCCGGGACGAGGACCTGGAGGTGCTGGCCAGCGTGGCGACCGCTGCCGCGGTGGCGATCGACAACGCCCAGTTGCACGAGAACGCGCTCCGCCAGCGGGAACTGGAACACGATCTGGCCCTGGCGCACGAGGTGCAGCGGGGGTTCTTACCCGGCCGTTCGCCTCAACTAACCGGTTACCATTTCTACGATTTCTACCGCGCCGCCAACCACGTGGGCGGAGACTACTACGATTACCTCGCCCTGGCGGATGGGCGGTTGGCGGTGGTGGTCGCCGACGTGGTGGGACATGGGATCGCGGCGGCCCTGTTGATGGCCAAGCTCTCGGCGGCCGTCCATGCGTGCCTGGCTTCCCAGCCGCAACCGGGCGAGGCGCTCACGCAACTCAATCGGCTGCTGCTGCGCGACCAGTCGGGCGATCGGTTCGTGACCCTGGTGCTGGGGGTGCTGGAGCCGAACGGCGCTCGGCTGACGGTGGCCAGTGCGGGGCACAATCCGCCGCTCCTACGCCGCACCGGGGGCCAGTTGGAGGAACTGGCGAGGGACGCGGCGGGATTTCCGCTGTGCGTGTCCGACGATGTGACCTACGAGCAACAATCGGTCGGTCTGGAGGGCGGAGACCTCGTGGTGATGTACACCGATGGCCTGACCGAGGCGATGGACGGTACGGGGGGGATGTATGGCATCGCCCGCCTGAAGCGCCAGCTGCTGGGCACGGGCGGCGCACCAGCCGCCGGTCAGCAGATCATCGAGGACATCGCGCGCTTTGTCGGCCAGCAGCCGCAGACCGACGACATGTGCCTGGTCTGCTTTGGCCGGGATGCGGGCGGGTCCGTTTGAGTGGCGATTCACGCCAGGTACTGCCGCCGGATCGCGCGCAGGCTGTGCAGGGCTGGCTTGGCCTGGCCCGTGGCTTCGAACAGCCCCCCGTGGGGAAACGGGTGCGGGACGCCATCCTGCAGCTGGTTCCAGAAGATCGCTTGCACCGCCTGTTTGGACAAGAGCAGCGGGATCAGTTGCTCCGCGAGGGCCGCCTGCGACGCCGGGTTGGGGAGACCGTGAGCCGTGGCCGCCAGTTGCTGGTCGTCATGCACGGCGTGCGGGTCCGCGCCGCATCCGCCGGGGATGGTCAACAGGACCACCAGCGGCAGCCCCAGCCCGGTCCAGCGATCGATCTGGTAGGAAAACTCGAGCAGGTCGCGGGGTTGCGTCCCCTCGGGCCAATAGCCCAGGTTGATCTCCAGGCCGAGCCCGGACAGGCCCAGGTTTCCGCGGGCCAGCGCGTCGGCAAAGTAGAGCGGCGAAAGATCGTGCCTCTGCCGGCCGAGATACTCGGCCCAGGGCTGGTCCAGGCTGATGATCACCGGCGTGCGCTGGTCCAACCTGCGCAGCAGCTGGAGTGAATCGGCGGCCAGCCGCAGCCGCGCCTCCTCGGTGAGCGGCAGGGCGGCTTCCGTATTGAGCCGTGCGGAGCAGGACCAGAGGTGAACCCTGCCGCGGTAACGTTCCACGACCGCCTGGAGATGGTTCAGCACATACGAGCGCAGGGCGTCCGGATCGTCCTCCCAGAGGTAGAGCCAGTCGGGGATGGCTTGCGGTGCCAGGTCGACCAGGGGACCGCAGCAGACCTTCAGCCCGCGCGCCCGGCACCATTCGAGTTGGCGATCAAAGAGTTCCCAGCACGGCTGGCCGTCGATCTCCTCCACGTGCCGCCAGGTCACTGGCAGGATGGCGGCGTTGAACGTGGACGCCAGGGCCTTGGCGGTCGCGGCCGAGAGCGGGGCCGGGTCCAGGCGGACGCCGAACAACGTCGGCAGCCGGGTCTGCTGCTGGTGCCGCACCGCGAGGGCCTGGCGGCAATACTCCGTGCCGAGCAGCCGGACCAGGTCCAGCCCGTCGCTCAAGGCCGCTTCGGCCGCGTCCGCCACGGCGCTGGGGGGACTGCCGAGCGTGGCGGCGCGGATGAAGGACGAGGTGGCTTGCCGCATCCCGGACTGGAGGTCGGCACTCAGCCGCAATCCGACCGACTGCCACTCCGCCAGCTGATGGCGGGCGCGATGCAACGTCCCCCGCGCCAGTTCCAGCGGCAGGTTGTACGGCGCGTCGGACTCCATCAGGGTCGTGGTGGACAGCACCAGTTGGCCGTGCCCCGCAACCTCCCAGGGCACGAACAGCATCCCGGATTCGTTGACGCCCCGGCGGATCTGCAGCTCGCCGTTGGCCAGCGTGTTCTGGCTGAGCCACGGGACGCCTTCCAGGCCGGCCACGTAGGCGCGCGCAACAAGCTCCGGCGGGAGGTGCTCCGGCCGGGGAACATCGAACCGCAGAAGTCCCATGCGCGTATTCCACAGGACCCAGTGCCGGTGGGGACGAGCGGCCCTGCGACGTGGAGGCGAGCGCAGCGACACCGCGCTGCTGCTCGAGTCTACTGCGGGCTTCCGACACGTACAACGGGACTCCTGCCCCGCTTCAGGACGACACGCGGCCCGGCGCTCGCGGATTCGAATGCCAGGGGGTCAGATCCCGGTCTCCAGCCAACCCGTTTGGGCATGGTGGCGTTCGTCGGCCGGAAATCGGATCAGACCCCGCCCCAGGAACGGTAACCCGCTGGCCAGTGGTCGAGCAGGCCGGCTGACTTGCAAACCTCGTGTGTTATACTCTGGCCCACGTTGGCCGGTTCGCCGTGAGATGCCGATCGCGGCACGGGTTTCCAGGGCCGTACCGACGGATGGGACCGCGTTCCTGTTCGGCACGCGCTGGCGTCCGATGACGCCGCAGCCGGGGGCCAGCGCCCACCAGCCAAGCTGTCGCACCTGCGACGGTCCCGGAAACCCGCCGGGCGATGGGGACGGCACTGCCAAGATCATGCCAGACCATTGGGTGATACATCCACCTGTTTGCTGAGGGAGAAACGAGATGCCAGGCACGGTCGTCTTGGAAACCGCCCTGCGACAGCTGCCGGTTCGCCGCGGCAAGGTTCGCGACATGTACGAACTGGGCGACCGGCTGTTGATGGTCAGCACCGACCGGATCAGCGCCTTCGACTGGGTGCTGCCCACGGGGATTCCCGACAAGGGGCGCGTGCTGACTCAGATTAGCGCCTTCTGGTTCGGCCTGTTGGGCGAGCCGCATCACTTGATTTCGACCAGCCTGGATGACGTCGAGCTGCCGGCAGGGACGGACCGGTCACAGCTGGAGGGCCGCTCCATGGTGGTGCGCAAGGCCCGGGTGGTTCCGATCGAGTGCGTGGTGCGGGGCTACCTGGCCGGATCGGGCTGGAAGGAGTACCAGGCGGGGGGCCGCGTGTGCGGAGTGCCTTTGCCGCCCGGGCTGTCACTTTGCTCGCCGCTGCCGGAGCCGATCTTCACGCCGGCGACGAAGGCCGAGACGGGTCACGACGAGAACATCTCGCTGGCCCGCATGGAGCAGCTCGTAGGGGTCGACGTGGCCGACGAGCTGCGGCGGCGCAGCCTGAGCATTTACCGACGCGGGGCGGAGTTGGCACGTCAGAAAGGCATTCTGATCGCGGATACAAAGTTCGAATGGGGCTGGACCGACGACGGGCTGACGCTGATCGACGAGGTCCTCACGCCCGACAGCTCGCGGTTCTGGCCAGCCGACAGCTACCGCCCCGGGGAAAACCCACCCTCGTTCGACAAACAGTTCGTCCGGGACTGGCTGGAGACCACCCCCTGGGACAAGAACAGTCCGCCCCCTGCCCTGCCGGACGACGTGGTCCAGAAGACGCGCGAGAAGTACATCGAGGCCTGCGAGCGGCTGACCGGCCAGCCGTTCCCCTGGAAGTAGCCCGGTGCTCGTGCCCGGGGCGCGATCCGGCGCGGGAGGGTTGGCGTGGGCGAGCGTGTCGAGGCGGGGCCGATGGTCGAGGGCCCGTGCTAACGACTTGGGGCCCGTCCGGCCCGGGCCCGGGTGCGATCGGCACTGGCCGACCGGGCGGATGTCTCGGGCAGACTGGCCAACAACTCGTCCAAACGTCGCGCGCGGATGAGATCGCCGAGATGTTGCGGCGAATTCTGATCTTCCTGGTAGAGTTTCCGCGCCGCTTCAAGGTGCTGCCGGTCGTTGTTGCCGATCCCCAGGGCCTCATGACAGCGCGCCAGGTTGTACGTGGCTCCATGCGTCCAAGGACCATCCGGGCTGGCGTCGAGCGTTCGTTTCTGGAAGTAGTCGATCGCCACCGGATACTGTCCGGTCTCCTGAGCGATCAACCCCAGCCAATAGCTGGCATTCTGCTTCATCTGGACCATGGCCCGCCGGGTCTCATCCAGCAGCTGCTGGCGCCGCTCAGGCTGATCGCTGAGGGCCTTCTTCAGTCCGGCCGCCTCCTGCGCCTCGGGCGAGTCGCCGAGTCGCTGGATCGCAGCATCTGGCGCCCGGCAACGCAGGAAGTAGTTCTTGGCGCCCGGCCGGGAGGCCTTGTTGTCGAACGCACCGCGGAACTGGAGCACGCGCCCCTGGGCCAGCGGCGAGAGCCCCTCGAAGACGCGGTGCTCCCGAAACCACTCGGCTAGTGCGGAGGGTTGTTGGGCCAGGGTGCGGCGGAATTCGAAGCCGTCGTAGGCCAGCGTCCAGATGCGGGCGTCGGCAATACCCCGGCATTGACGCAGTTGCCGAGCCAGCACGCTGGGGGAAATGGTCAGCACCATTTTTTGCTCGCCGGTCAACGCGGATTCCACCAGCTTCATGCGCTGTGACAGATCGGCGGGCGTGGCGTCGATCAAGGCCGTGATCGTGGCCAGCCGGGAACTCGTCACCGGGTATGCCTTGCCGTCGGCGGCCAATCCGCGGAGCAGTTCATCGTCGTCCAGCAGGTCGGCCAGCGTGGCCATGCCACGGCCCGCCGGACCGGGCACTGGAATTCCCAAGCGCATGTCGAAAAGGTAGAGCGAGTCCCCGAGCAACACCGCCGGCAGCCACGGTTCGGGCGGCACGTCGCCCGCACCGCCCACGGCGAGCATCACGGCATGGAGCCCGCGCTGACGGGCCAGCAGCATGAAGATCCGGCTCCGCACGAGCCAGTCGCCGTGTCCCAGAAGCAACGCTTCCCAGGGATAGAATTTGACCCCAGCCGCCAACCGCGGTTCGGACCGCTGGGTGGCCGCCTGGTCCGACTCGGCCTCTGCCGCCTGTGCCGGACGGGCTGCGGGTTCCGTCGCATCCAGTTGAACCTGCCGCACCGTCCAGTCGAACAGCCGGGCGGCCAGCTCCAGGTCCTGCGCCGCGTCGGCGCTCAACCCCGGCGGCAAGTCCGCGAGCCAGTGCTCGAGCGAAGGATCAGGCGTGCTCCGCGCCGCCACGGTCTGGGCGATGTCCCGCAGCCAGACCGCCTCCTGCAGGACGTACACGTCAAACGGCTCGAACCGCATCCGGCTGAGGGAGTCCGGAACACGCACCGCCTCGTACGTCGTCGGCAACCGCTGAAACATGGGATCGGCGACCCAATCCGGGTCGGGCGCCTGGTCCTGAATCCACTGCTGCAGGCGAAAGAGAATCTGCTGGTGCGCCTGGCGCGACTCGAACTCGTCCAACCGATTCAGGAAGTCGATCGCCTGCGCGAATTGGCTGCCCGCTTCCTCCGCCACGCTGCCGGGCGCTTCGTATGGTTCGGGAGCCGTCGACGGCCGCCGGCAACCGCCGCCCAGCGCCAGGCCCAACAGAATTAGGACGATGCCGCTCCGCCACCTGTGCGCCGTGCCCGCCCAGTCCTTCGAGGGTTGCCGGAGCGCACCTGCTGCCCCGTGCCAGGCTGTGCCTGTGGCTCCGTCCCGTGGCGGCGGCCGTCTGGGCGTCGTCTTCAAGCCATTCTCTCCACGGCCTCGCGCAGCGTGAGCAGCCGCGTCAGGAGTGCCTCGAGCTGGTCGAGCGGAACCATGTTGGGTCCGTCGCTGGGCGACCTGTCCGGATCGGGGTGTGTTTCCAGGAACAGCCCGTCGATCCCGACGGCCAGGGCGGCCCGCGCCAGGGGTTCGACCATCGAGCGGTCGCCGCCCGTCGCCGCGCCGCGTCCGCCGGGCTCCTGCACGCTGTGGGTCGCGTCGAACACGACCGGAACGCCCATGCCACGCATCAACACCAACGATCGCATGTCGTTGACCAGCCGGCCATAGCCAAAAAAACTTCCGCGTTCGCAGAGCAGCACGTTGCGGCACCCGGATACCTCAAGTTTACGCACGGCGTGCTGCATGTCCCAAGGGGCCAGGAACTGGGCCTTCTTGACGTGCACCGCCCGGCCGGTGCGGGCCGCAGCCACCAGCAGGTCGGTCTGGCGGGCCAGAAAGGCCGGAATCTGCAGCACGTCACAAACCTCGGCCGCGGGCGCCGCCTGCGCCGGTTCATGGATATCGGTGGTGACCGGCAACCCCGTCTCCCGGCGAACCCGGTCGAGCCACGCCAGTCCCCGCTCCAGCCCCGGCCCGCGGTAGGCGTCCAGGCTGGTCCGGTTGGCCTTGTCGAACGACGCCTTGAAGACCAGCGGTAGCGCCAGGCTGGCGGTGATCTCGCGCAATCGCTGGGCGATCGACAGCGTCAGGGCCTCCTGCTCCAGCACACAGGGGCCGGCGATCAACAGCAGCGGCTGGCCGCGGCCGCAGCGGTGGTCGCCGATCACGGCGGGATTGTTCAGCACAGAACGGCTCCTTCTTGCCGAAGGGGCCGGCTGGCCCCGACATATCCGTTCACCGGCCGGCAGGGCCCTGCCAATGGATCTGGTCCCTGTTCTCGGCCAACCCGTTCGGGCAGGGTGGAGATCGCCGGCCGAGAAATGGACCAGACCCTGCCCTGGGAACGGTTGCACCCCGAATCATCACCGCGAATCTCTCCACTCGTGCGGCACCACGCACGTCAAGCGCCCCGGCAAGACGCCGACCTCGACCGGCAACTGCCCGCCCGGTTCGCCGTCCAGCTGGTACGGCACCGGCTTGTCGGACTCGATCCGCAACCGGCTGACCCGCTCGATCCGGCAGTCGTCGAGCAACCGATGCTGCCCCAGGACCACGGCACTGAAATGATACAGCCCATGCCAGAACGAGCCACCCTGAAACGTGCACACGTCCAGCGCCCCATCATGGGGGACCGCATCCGGGATGATCTCCAGCCCGAGTGCGTAGGAGGGGATATTGAACACGAAGACCCAGTAGGCGACCAACTCGACCTCGGCCGTCGCGTCCGACGCGGCGGCATGGGTCGGGCTGTAACGTACCCGCAAGGCGGGATACTCATAGCTGCGGATCGATTCGACAATCGGCCGCGCATAAGAAAGATGCTGGATATGCCCGCCCCGAGCATCGTGCAGCCGCCGCACCACCTCGGCGTCAAAGCCGCAACTGAGCATCAGCAAGAACAGCCGGTTCCCGACAACGCCAGCGTCCAACTGTACGGCGGACCCGTCGATGATGGCCGCGGCCACCTGTCGCGGGTCGGTCTTGAGGTGCAGGTACTTGGCCAGCAAGTTCTCGGTTCCCAGCGGCAGAACGGCGATCGGGACCCCGGGCGGCGTGCAGTTGGCGATCAGTTCCACGGTCCCATCCCCGCCCGCCGCCACGACGGCCCGCAGCGAACCGTCCTTCAGCGACGCGGCGGCGAGATCAGCAAGTCCCGCGGGCTCGTACGTGATTTCGGGCCTCAATCCGGATTGGCGGAGGCACTCGGCCAGCTGTTCGGTCAACCACCCCCGGGGCCCCGCGCCGGCGGTCGGGTTCATGAGGATGAAGACGCGGTCACCGCCTCGCGGCAACTCGAACACCGGCAGCACCACGTCGACCTCCTGCCCACCCGTCAACGACCTGCATCGAGCCTCGTGTTGCCGGGAGCGGGAGCCCCCGCCGTGCCGAAAACCCGCTCATCGCACCGGTTCGGCAGGGACCTGGCCCTCCCCGAAATCGTGCGCCCCGGGTGGACGCGTGCCGGCTCGTATCCTCTTTCCGCTCTCGCCAGGCGATGCAGGATGTCGAATTCGAGCCGGACCCGCCGTCTCGCCAGCCACTTGAGCACGAAAGCCGCCGTCGCGCGGCGGCCAGACTCGGACGTCCGACAACGTTCTCGGCGGCGACAACCAAGGCACCTGCCTGACCAGACCGCCGAAACAATGGCACCCGCCCACTTTCCAGCCGCGGCCGCCATCGGCCGCCATCGGCCCCCGACCGCCGGGCGGCGGGCAATACGCATAAACCACGAGGCTCTTTTCGCGTTCCGTTTCGCCCTGGATTGGCTGGTGCATCGCCGCCCGCCTTGCCAGTTCTCAAATCGAGACAGGCCCGACTGTGGACGCGTCTGTATACCACATTTCGGGTCCTGGGCGTCTCGATTCAGGTCAGTTTGCGCTACAACGGCGAAGCTGATCAGCACAAACTGGCCGTTGTCACTGGCGTGATCGGAGCTGTCGAACAGGCGAAAATCTGAAGCTGCAAATCGGGGTTTGGATTGAAGTTATGTAGACATTCACGCCTTATTTGAAGCATGTCCGGGCGGTTGGGCACGCACCGTGCTACGGGTGGGAGCGGCCGCGGTTGGCGATTGAATCGTACAGACGCGGCTGGCCCGCGGGGCCTTTGACGTAATGGTTGCCGGATGGTTGCCTTGCCCCTGACCGTCCGGCGTTGCCAAAGTGTTTTGGCACGTCGAAGGCCCCGTTTTTTTGCGCGCCCAGTCAGCACCTGCCACAGCGATGGGGACACGCTCCGCATGGGCGGGCAGACGATGGATGGCTCAAGCCCCGGCCGCGAGAATTCCCGGGATCGGCCCTCATGCCACCGCGAGGGCGCGGTTCGCCACCGCGGCATGAATGCCGGGGCCAATACCGCTTCGCGGACAAGGGCCGTGAGCGGACCTCACACGGTGCGCCGCTGATCGATATACCCTCGTGCGACGAGGTATCCCCAGCTGGCCGTACCCTCCGGACCCCTCACACTTGGGCCTGTACGGATTTTTGTGTCAATGGCTCTGCCGAAGGGGACAGTCCCATTTTTCTGGCATCCATGCCACAAAAATCGGGACAGTCCCCACACTTCCAATTCGGGGTTCATCGACGGGGAAGGTCGGAATGACGCCCCCCGCGGTCCGCCCTTTGGCGGGCACCGTGGGCCCGCTGCTCTTGCGGCGGCGGAAGTTGTTGCTAGACTTTGCCATCATTCCGCGGGCTCTACTCCGTCGCACAGGTCATTCGGATGGCGTTGGCGGCAACCGAGGGTGTCCGCCTCAGGTAGACACAGCGGACGGTCGGTCGCTCGCGGATCCGTTGAGGTGGCTCCGGGGCGCCTGACCGAGCGTTTGTCAGAGGTGGATTTAGCGAAACGGCTTGCCAGCGTAGCTTCAATCGGCAGAGCACCGCATTCGTAATGCGGGGGTTGTGGGTTCGACTCCCACCGCTGGCTCCTGAGGATTTCGGCGTGCAGGAGGGCAACTGTTTCGACCGATCGATCGGCGGGTTGCCCGGGGATTTACCAGGGGGTGTGGGGAATGTCGCAGGCGTTGGCGTTTGATGTGCGGGACGTGGTCCTATCCAACAGTTCATTCGGACCGCAGGAGATCGAGCAGATCGAGCGGGCGTTGAGCGAGGACTTCTCGCGATTGGCGGCCTTGCGGGATTCCGTCGCTGAGCTGGAGGTTCGCGAAAACCCGACGCCAGCCAGCGCGGTTCGTCTGGGTGTCTGTTACTACCTGCTGGGGCGGTACCATCGGTCAATCGAAACGCTGACCAAGGCGGATGGCGGCGCACTGGCGCATTTCTACCTGGGTAAGGCCTATCACGTCCTGGGGCACCATGAACGGGCCTTGGCGAGTTACCAGGCGGCCAGGTCGGCCGGTTACAACTCGAACATGTGCCTGCTGGCGATCGCCGAGACACAGCGGAGCCTGGGCCAGAAGATGGAGGCAATGAAGACGCTCGACAGCCTGTCGGGGGCGGTGGAGCAGACGGCCGAGTACCTCTATCAGCGGGGGGCGACCGTGGCGGCCCTGAGCGGAAATCCGGCCGAGGTAGTGGCCCTGTACCAGCGCGGTGTGAATGCCGATGGCCGCCACTCGGGGGCCTTGTTCGGCCTGGCCCTGGAGAACGACCGCCGGGGCAATGACGACACGGCGCTGGAGTTGTATGCCCGGGCGACGTCGCAGTTTCCGGCCCATGTCGGGGCCCTGCTCAATCTGGGCATCCTCTACGAAGACCGCCAGCAGTACGACAAGGCTCAGCGCTGCTATGCCCGCATCCTCGAGGCCTTTCCCGATCATCGGCGGGCCCGCCTGTTCCTGACCGATGCCCGCGCGTCGGGCGACATGTTCTACGACGAGGAGGCTCAGAAGAAGCGGGATCGGCTCTCCCAGATCCTGGGCATTCCGGTGAGCGACTTTGAGTTGTCGGTCCGCAGCCGCAACTGCCTGCAGAAGATGGGCATCGATACGCTGGGCGACCTGACGCGGACCACCGAGCAGGAACTGCTGGCCAGCAAGAACTTCGGTGAGACGTCGTTGGTCGAGATCCGGGAAATGCTCGCCACCAAGGGGCTCGAGTTGGGTCAGTTCGCCCACGAGAAGGCGGAACCCGAACCGGTCTTCGACCTGGATACCATGTCGCCCGATGAGCAGGCCCTGCTCGAGCGGCCGATTGGCGATTTGAACCTCTCCGTACGGGCCCGCAAGTGCATGGGGCGGTTGGCGATCAATACGATTGGCGAGCTGGTGCGGCGCACGGGCGACGACCTGCTGGAATGCAAGAACTTCGGCGTGACCAGCCTGAACGAGGTCCGCGAAAAGCTCTCCCACTTTGCCCTGAAGCTGCGCGGCGATTGATGGCGTGCTGGGGGGCGCTTGCGCACAATGGGCGGGCCGGCGTTCTCATTTGACCTGCGGCACGTCGATGCGCACTGCCGCGCCCGGCGCGCCACCTTCTTGACGCCGCACGGCCCGGTCGAGTTGCCGGGCTTCATGCCGGTCGGGACTCAGGGCACCGTCAAGGGACTGACCCCCGACCAGCTCCGGGCCGCCGGTGCGCAGATGCTGCTGGCCAACACCTATCACCTTGCCTTGCGGCCAGGTCCGGAAATCATCGCGGAACTGGGCGGCCTGCACCGCTTCATGGGCTGGGAGGGACCGCTGTTGACGGACAGCGGAGGCTTTCAGCTGTACAGCCTGGCGCAGCGGACCTGTGTCGACGATCGGCGAGCCATGTTTCGCTCGCATATCGACGGACGGCCCCTGGAGTTGTCGCCCGAGCGAGCCATCGAGATCCAGGAGGCGCTGGGCAGCGACGTGGCGATGGTCCTGGACCACGTCCTGCCGCTCCCGACCGACCGATCCTCCCTGGCCGATGCCTGCCGCCGGACCGTGCTTTGGGCCCGGCGGTGCCTCGCCGCGGCGCGCCGCGCGGACCAGGTCCAGTTCGCGATTGTGCAGGGCGGATTGGACCCGGAGTTGCGAGCCGACTGCGCCCGGCAGCTGGTCGACCTGGACTTCGCGGGCTATGCGGTGGGGGGCCTCAGTGTCGGCGAGCCGCCGGAGGAGATGTACCGCGTCCTGGAGTACACCTGCCCGCTGCTGCCGAGCGCGCGCCCGCGTTACCTGATGGGCGTGGGGCGGCCGCAGGACCTGCTGGCGGCCATCCTCCGCGGGATCGACCTGTTCGACTGCGTGATGCCCACCCGCAACGGGCGAAATGCCCTGGCCTTCACCGACCGCGGCACGCTGCGGCTGCGCAATCAGCAGTTTGAGCGCGACGGCCAGCCGTTGGAGGATGGTTGTCCCTGTGCCGCGTGCCGACAGAGCCGCGGTTACTTGCGGCATCTGTTCCTGGCCCGGGAGATGCTCGGACCGGTGCTGGTATCGCTGCACAACCTGACCTTCTACCAGCGGCTGCTGGGCGAGGCTCGGGCTGCGATCGAGGCCAACTGTTACGTGGAGTTTCACGCGGAGAAACTGCGCAGCTGGGGGGCGGAAGAATCCCGCCTCCGGACGCCCTGATCCGACGTTCGTCGCTGGCGCACGGGGGTTCGAACCGCCCTGGTCGGGGAGCGGCTGAAACACGCCCGCTGCGCGCTGCCGGCGGGCAACCCGCACCTGAAGGAGTTGCCCTTCGACCGCGCGGTTGGGCTGGATGGCCGCTGGCCACGGTGCCCTTGCCCCTTTGGGCGCAAGGGCTTAAGATACCGCCCGGTCTGTGGATGACGCGGCCCGACCCGTGGTGGGACGTCGGGCCGTTTCTGTTCCCGGCGTGATCCATGGGCGGCTGCCGGGCCGAGGCCCGGGCTGCGGCCGGTCAGGGGGCCGGTTGCGGTGACATGGAGCGACCCGCGTGGCAACGTGTACGATCGCATGGATGGGCGTCTCTTTGCTGGCCCAGAACGGCGGCCCGGCCACGCTCAACCCCTTGCTGCCTCTGGTAATCATCGCGGTGTTGTTCTATTTCATGCTCATCCGTCCCGAGCGTCGCAAACGCCAGGAAATGGATCGGCTGGTCGCGAACCTGAAGAAGAATGATCGGGTCGTCACCTCGGGGGGCATCCTGGGAACCGTGGTCAATGTGTCGCCCGAGTCGGAGGAACTGACGCTCAAGGTGGACGAGAGCACCAATACGAAGCTTCGCGTCCTGCGCCACGCGATCGTCCGCGTGCTGCCCGCTGAGTCGGGCGGCGAGAAACTGGAGGACGGGTAAGGCTCCCCGCGGGACGATCACGCAACATCTCGCATCCTGTACGGAAATCAACACGCATGGCCTGGTACAGCAATCTGCTGATCTTGTTGGGTGTGACCATCCTTCCCCTGCTGGTCGGGTCGCATCTGGCCCGGCTGCTGCGGATGTCCGACTACGGTTGGAAGCTGGGGCTGATCTTCGCCACGCTCGCGGCCGCCGTCACGACCGTGGCTTTGGGCTGGCCGCCCAAGCGGGGAATCGACCTGAGCGGCGGCGTGATCCTGATCTACGAGGTGGACGAGCAGCAGAGTCGGCGCGCGCAGTCGCCAGGCGCCGCGGCGGACGAGCCGATCGACATGGGGGCCCTGGTCCAGGCGCTGAACCGGCGGATCAACCCCGGCGGTGTCAAGGAACTGGTCATTCGTCCCTACGGCGAACAGCAGGTGGAGATCATCGTGCCGCAGGCCGAGGACGCGGAGATCAAACAGATCAAACGGATGATCACCCAGAGCGGCTTCTTGACGTTCCGCATCGTCGCCAATGCCTCCCAGCATCCGCAGTTGTTCAGCCTGGCAGACGATCCTGCCCAGGCGACGGCGAAGGAGGTGCGCGACGAGCAGGGCCACGTCGTGGGCGAATGGGTGCGGTTGGCCCTGGAGGAAGGATCGACGCCGGAGTCTCCACGTTTCAAGGTCCCCCCGGGACCCGACAACAAGACGCGGGAATTGCGGCCGGGGCGGGTCGACATTCTGACGGTGGTCGACCCGCTGTTCAACGTCGAGGGCCGGCACCTCCACGCCGTCCGCTCAGGCTTCGACGATTCGCTCACGCCCTGCGTCAATTTCCAGATGAGTTCGGAGGGCGCCACCCTTTTCGGCGGTCTTACCGCCAGCAACCTGCCGGACCGGCAGGCGGGACGCTACTCGCTGCTGGGGATCGTGATGGATGGCGAGCTGATCTCAGCACCCCGAATCCTCAGCACGATCACGGATCAAGGTCAGATCACCGGTCGCTTCACGCAGGAGGAGGTCGACTTCCTGGTCAACGTGCTGCGGGCCGGCAAGCTGCCCGCGGTGCTTCGCTCAGAGCCGATCAACGAGAACAACATCAGCCCGCTCTTGGGAGAGGACACGATCCGCAAGGGTCAGTTTGCCATTACCATATCGCTGATCGCGGTCCTTGCGTTCATGCTGGTGTACTACCGGTTCGCCGGGCTGGTGGCCTGCCTGGCGCTGGTGCTCAACCTGGTCTTGATCCTGGCGCTGATGATCCTGGTGCGCGCGGCCTTTACCCTGCCGGGCCTGGCGGGCCTGGTGTTGACCGTGGGCATGTCGGTCGATGCCAACGTGCTGATCTACGAGCGGATTCGCGAAGAGCTGAAGCGCGGGGCCGCCCTGAGAATGGCCATTCGCAACGGCTTCGCCCGCGCTACGACCACGATTGTGGATGCGAACGTCACGACCTTGATCACGGGGGTCGTTCTCTACGCCATCGGTACCGATCAGATTCGCGGTTTCGCCGTGACGCTGATCCTGGGCATCTTGATGAGCATGTACACGGCTATTTTCTGCTCGCGGGTGGTGTTCGATATCGCGGAGCGGAAGCGGTGGATGACCCGCCTGCGGATGATGCAGTTCCTCGGCGATCACCTGGCCATCGACTTCATCGGCTGGCGTAGGTTCTGCATGGCCTGTTCGGTGGCAATGATCGCGATCGGACTGGCCGGCATGGCGGTGCGGGGACAGCGCATCTTCGACATCGACTTCCTCGGCGGAACCTCGGTCGAAGCGATGCTCGTCCAACCCATGCCGACTGCCGAAGTGCGATCCCGCGTCGCCGGCATCGCCGATGACTACTCCGTCACGCAGGTCAATCCGGAAGGGCGCGCGTCGAACACGATTTACAAGATCGACACGTCGCTGCAGGATTCGCGGCTGCTGGAGGAGGAGTTAAGAAAGCGTTTCCAGGATCCGGCGGGCAAGTTGCTGCTGGTGACCCATGCCCTGAACTTTTCCGCACCCCAGCCGCCCAGCCCGCCTGCGACGCGGACGTCCGCCAGCGGTACAGCACAGCCGCCGGACGGCACGGGCCCTTCCGCCGGTCCTGCGGGCCAGGACTCCCGGCCAACGCCCGGCGCGGCGCCGGGTGCCCAGCCGGTTGGCCCCGACGGGGCAGGACCTGCCGACGCGCCGGGGGCCGAACCGAGCGGTCCCGGTGTTTCGGAAGAGGCACAACCGCCCAGCGATTCCGCGGAGGTGCCGGCCCAGGACAAGGGCGCCGTGCGAGGCAGGCGGAGTTCCGAGCTGCTGTGGGCACTGGCCGACGGCGGCCTGACCCTGTTGGCCCAGGCGGATGCGGGCGCGCCCGTCGAGGATCTCACCCCGGCAGAGGCGAAGCCCGGGGACGCGCCGGCCCCGCCCGAGGCGACGCGCGGCGCCGATACCGGCCAGGAGGAAGCACCGCCTGCGGACGCTCAGCCGGCGGAGGCCGACGCCCCCGCGCCCACGGGCGGCGAGACGCCAGCGGCCGATGGCATTCCAACTGAGACGGAGCCGGAGGGCGGGACAAATCGCCCCGCGAAGGCTGGACCCGCCGCGACCGAGCCAGGCAACGCGGGGGCGCTCGAACCGGCGGACAGTTCCCCGGCGGACGAGGAAGCGGCATCCGCCCCCACGCCGCCTCCGAACCATTGGCGTTCGGAGGCGGAGCTGCGATTTGACGAGAAGTTCAGCGCCGAGTCGCTGGAATCCGAATTGCGAGCCGCGGCGCAGGCCGTCGAGCTGCCCGTGCCGGAGATCGAGTTGTTCCATCCCCGCTGGGATGGCAGCCGCATCGCCGGGTTTAGTGAATGGTCCCTGAAGATGACGTCGACTCCGCAGGAGGCGGAGGCCATCCTGCGACACCTCAAGGCCCAGCTGGAGACGACGCCCGTCTGGCTTTCCTCCAGCAAGATCGGGGGCAAGGTGGCGGGCGATACGCAACAACTGGCGATCCTCTCGCTGGTGGCGAGCCTGCTGGGGATCGTGGCCTACATCTGGCTGCGCTTCCACCGCGTGGTGTACGGCCTGGCCGCGGTCGTGGCCCTGGTGCATGACGTCCTGATCACGCTGGGCGCCATTGCCCTCAGCCTGTGGCTCTCCAAGTTCCTGGGGTTCTTGTTGATCGACGAGTTCAAGATCAGCCTGCCGGTGGTCGCTGCCCTGCTGACGATCATCGGCTATTCGTTGAATGACACGATTATCATCTTCGACCGCATCCGCGAGGTGAAGGGCAAGAGCCCGCAGTTGACCGGCGCGATGGTCAATGCCAGCATCAACCAGACCCTCAGCCGGACGTTGCTGACGTCGGGCACGACGTTGTTGGTGCTGGCCATCTTGTATACCTTGGGCGGCGAGGGCATCCACGGTTTTGCCTTTGCCCTGCTGGTGGGCATCGTGGTCGGCACGTACAGTTCCATCTTCGTGGCCTCACCGATCCTCCTGTGGCTGGAGGGCTCGGAACGGCCCTCCACGGCCCGCAAGAAAGTGACAGTCTGAGCCCCGTGGGGTACCGTATGGGCGGAGATCGTCTGGCCCACCGAGCCCCGGCGGCCGACTGCCCATGGTTCTGGATCAGCGTTTTTGCCACGGCCGCCCTCGGGGCACTCCTGGTGATCGGTCCGCGCTTCAGCCACCGGCAGAGCCAGATCGAACGCCAGTTTCAGGCCCGGGAACGGGCCGGGCAGACGGTGGGCCAGCGCGAGACGCCGCACAATCTCGTGACTCCCGAGCGGACAACGGTTACGCTGGGACCGCTCTACGTCCTGCTTGGGCTGGCCGTCGTGATTTCCTGGAGCCTGTTCACGTGGCGGCGTCTGCACAGCGCCCCAGGTGTCCCGCCGCTCGACCAGGCAGAGGCCGGCAAGTGACCTGGCTGGTTGAGCAACCGCTGCCGATCCTCTTCTGCGGGATCGTGGCTGCCGCCACCTGCGCGGCCGCCCTCGTGCATTCCGGGCGTCGCGGCTACCTGTATGGCCTGATCACCACGCTCGTACTGACGGGCACACTCTTGCTGGTCGAGCAACTGGTGGTAACCCAGGCGGAAGAAGTGGCGGCGACTCTGGATCGGTTAGCGGCCGACCTGGAGCGAAATGATCCCGACGCGGTCGTCAGGCACATCTCGGAGGCCGCGCCCGGCCTGCGCCAGGAAGCCCGCAGCCGGCTCGCGCAGGTCCGGATTGATGAGGCCAAGATCAAGCATAACCTGGCGGTCGAGGTCTACGCGCGGCGGGAACCGCCCAGGGCCACGGCGTCCTTCAACGGGGTCATTGTGGGTGGGGATCACCAGGGCGCGGTGAAGCACCAGCGTTATGCCCGGTTCTTTGTGCTCCGCTTCCGCCGGGAGAACGGGCAATGGCGGGTCGTTGACTACGAGGATCACGATCCCCGGGAGGGACTTTAGGGCGGTAACCGTTCACGGGGCGGGGTCGGGTCCATTCTTTGGCTGAATCGCTCGGCCATTCCCCGACGCGCCGGCCGAAAACATGGACCTGACCCCCTGGAATCACGACCTGCCTTCTCCCGTTGCAGACCAAACCGGTGGCGAGCGCGCCCTGGCCGTTCGGTTCAGCCCGAATTCTCAAGTTTGACGCGGCGCCAAACAGCCTTGCGTGATCCTGGGAAGCAAGTGCGCACCGGTCCGCGGCCAACAGAGTTGCACCGTCTTCTAGGGCGGGCGAGGCTCCCGCCGAACCGGTGCGTCGAGCAGGGTTTCGACTCGGCGGGAGCTTCGCCCGCCCAGAATCACGAAACCCCGTTCAGAAGGAGGGCTGTCGTCAACGGGGCGGGTGCTCGACCATCAGCTGCTCCGTCTCGGGATCCCAGACGTACTTGTCGCCGGGCGGCAGGGCTGGGAGGCGGATGTCGTAGGCGACGATCACCTTTTCCATGAACTCCTCGGTCGTCCGCGGACTGCGCCCCTCGAGTGTCTTTACGGTCCGCAGGGCCTGCGGAATCTGGACGTCGAAGACCATCCGCTGCTCGGCCCGGAACAGGGTGCTGACCGGTGTGCTGATGATCCCGCCGCCGTAACCGCGGCCCTTCTGTCCGACGCCGGCCTGCGCGACTTCCCGCGGACCGCTTTCCACAGTGGGTCCGGGTGGCGGGCTCGGCCCTGTACTGTCGGCCGGCTCCGTGCCGGACGCGGCCGGTTCCGGCGTGGGGTTCGGGGCCGGTTCGGGCGGCTGTTCCGGGGCGGCAACCGGCGGCTGCGCCGGGACCGCGACGGTTGTAGCGTCCGGGGCCGCGGCCGGTGGCGTGCCAGGGGCGGTGCTGTCTGGACGCGAGTCGGCCGCAGGGGCAGGCCGGCGCGGAGGGGCGGGCGGCGGCCCGCTACTCGCGACCCGGGGGGGCGCGGAACTGGACGGAGTCGACTCGCCACAGCCGACCAGTAGCAGTGCGAGAACCAGCAGCATCGGAACTGCCAGGCTACTGGCCAGGATGCCGGAAGGCGGGCTGACCCGCCCTGGCACGCTCTGGCCGGCTGCGGCCAGCATTCCACCATCCCCGCCTTGCGGCACGTTGTCGAGATGCGGTCGCGTAGCCATCAGATTTCTCCCTTGTTTTTTTTGGCGAGCGGTTCGGGACTGGAGGCTGACCGAACGGACAGGTCGAAATAGGTTTTCGTGATTCTGGGAGGGCGAGGCTCCCGTCGAGCAGAGAAGTGGCTGACCGCGCCGGCTCGGCGGGAGCCTCGCCCTCCCGAGATTTTGCAGCTCTGATTGCCGCGTCCCACACCTCCCAGGATCACGCAAGGTTATTTAGTGATCCGGCACCCGCAAATTCCAGGTGCGCATTGGCTCGAGGGTCGTTCTTCGGGTCAGGTCGTAGTCGAGGGGCGTGATCGTGATGAAGCCCTTTTCCAGCGCCGACAGGTCCGTTTCGTGATCCGTCGCCTGCGGGGGCGGATCGCCCGTGGCCCAGTAATAGGGGCGTCCCTTGGGGTCGATCCGCTTGATGAAGTGTTCACCGTAGCGAGCGACGCCCATCGGCACCACGCGGACCTCCGCCGGCCGGGACAGGGCGACCGTCGGGATGTTCAGGTTGAACAGCCGGGTCTCCGGGTCCTTCTTCTCCAGGACCTGTTGAATGATCTTCCAGGCGATGCGGGCGGCGTCGGAAAATCGGGCGTGCGCGTCATACTCCAGCGACACAGCCACGCTCGTGATGCCGAAAAAGGCACCTTCGATGGCGGCCGCGACGGTGCCCGAGTACAGCACGTTGATGCCGGCATTCAGTCCGCCATTGATGCCGCTTACGATCAGATCGGGGCGGCGCGGACAGAACTCGAAGACACCGATCTTCACGCTGTCGGCCGGGCTGCCTTCGACGGCCCAGCCGCGGCGGCGCTCCTGCTCGAAGACCTCCTTACAGATCAGCGGGCTGAGGAACGTGATCGAGTGCCCCACACCGCTCTGCTCGACCGCGGGCGCCACCACGCAGACCTCTGCGTGGCGGCGCAATTCGCGCTCCATGGCAGCCAGCCCTGGCGCGTAAATGCCATCGTCATTGGTCAGCAGGATCAGCACGAGCGACCTTGCGAGCCAGGTGTGCCCGCCGCGGCACGGTGCTCCGCAGCGTGCGATCGCGTACGCCACTATAAGCCTGGCGACCGGACCGTACAATCGGCAAGCGTAGCCGTTCAGAGCCCGGTGAAGGATTTTCCCTGATTCCAGGGGGGCAGGTCGATGTTTTCGGCCAGCGTGGATCCGCGGGGTGGAGTTGATCGGCCGAAAAATGGACCAGACCCCGACCCGTGAACGGTTACCGGCAAGCCGCGGCGCTGGGGGTAGTGACAGGCCAACGGGACGGCGGGTGCTGGCAGGCTGCCGCGCGGCTGCGTATAATCCGCGGTCTTTCGGCCCCTCCTGGGGACGGGCTGCCATGACTCTCAGTTCAACACCGACCGTCGCGACGCCAGGCCGCGTGGCGGACGAGCGCGTGCTGGTACTGGACTTCGGCTCGCAGTATGCCCAACTGATTGCCCGCCGGGTCCGCGAGCAGAACGTCTATTGCGAGATTGTCCGCCACGACATTCGGGCCGAACAGGTCCGCCGGCATGGTCCCCGGGGGTTGATCCTGTCCGGGGGTCCGGCGAGTGTGTACGCGCCGGGAGCGCCCCGCTGCGACCCGGAAATCCTCCGCCTGGGCATTCCGGTGCTGGGGATCTGTTACGGCATGCAGCTGGTTTGCGACATCCTTGGCGGCCGGGTTGACAGCTCGCCCGCGCGGGAATATGGCCGCGCCCGCTGTCACCTGGCGTCTCACGCGGACCTGTTCTCCGGCATGCCGGACCATACCGACGTCTGGATGAGCCACGGTGACCAGGTGTCACGGGTGGCGGACGACTTTGTTCCGTTGGCCCGCACGGATACCTGTCCGATCGCGGCCGTGAAGCATCGGCAGCTGCCGGTCTACGGGCTGCAGTTCCACCCCGAGGTGACCCATACACCGCTGGGGCGGACCGTGTTGCGCAACTTCCTCGTCCAGGTCTGCCGCTGCGCGGGGACCTGGAAGCTGGGCGATTTCGCCCGGGAGACGGTTGAGCAGATTCGCCGTCGGGTGGGGGCCTCGCGCGTGATCTGCGGGTTGTCCGGCGGCGTCGATTCGTCGGTGACGGCGGCCCTGCTTTCCCAGGCCATCGGCGGGCAGCTCACTTGCATCCTGGTCGACAATGGGCTGCTGCGCAAGGACGAGGAAGAAGTGGTGATCGCGGAGTTCACGCGCCACTTCCAGACCGATCTGCACGCGGTCGACGCGGAGGACGAATTCTTGTCTGTCCTCGCGGGGGTCACCGACCCGCAAGAGAAGCGGCGGCGGATCGGACACGCCTTCATCAAGTGCTTCAAGGCCGAGGCGGCCAAGGTGCAGGATGCGCACTTCCTGGCCCAGGGCACGCTCTATCCGGACGTGATCGAAAGCGGGGCCGCCGAGGACGGTCCGGCCGCCACGATCAAGCTGCACCACAACGTGGGCGGGCTGCCCGCTGAGTTGGGATTCGAGTTGATCGAGCCGCTCCGGGACCTGTTCAAGGATGAGGTGCGGCGACTGGGATTGGAGTTGGGATTGCCCGAGGAGATCGTCTGGCGGCACCCGTTTCCCGGCCCCGGACTGGCGGTTCGCTGCCTGGGCGAAGTAACTCGCGAGCGGCTGGAGATTCTCCGGCAGGCCGATGAGATCGTCGTCAACGAGATCAAGGCGGCCGACCTGTACCGCCACACGGCGCAGGCCTTTGCCGTGCTGCTGCCGGTGCAAAGCGTGGGCGTGATGGGCGATGCCCGCACTTACGAAAGCACGGTTGTCGTGCGCTGCGTCAATACCGATGACTTCATGACGGCGGACTGGAGCCGCCTGCCGCACGACTTGCTGGCCCACATCTCCACCCGCATCATCAACGAGGTGCGGGGCGTCAACCGCGTTGCCTACGACATCAGCAGCAAGCCGCCGGCGACGATTGAATGGGAATAGGCATGGGCTGGGGTGTTCCCACTCGGACGGCCGGCCGGTGCTCAAGAAAAGCGGGGCATGACCGCGGGGCGCGGCCATGCCCCGGAGGGGCTGCGATGCACTGCGCAAGACGGGCCGGCGGGGCGAGCAGGACCTAGGCTCGAGGCCCGTTTTGCGCGTGCGGCTGGCTTTTTTCCGGCGAGGGGTCGGCCGCCGACAAGCATCAGATCGGCCCTCTACAGCCGCCATTGACACCATTTCCGGTCCGCAACCTACATCGCGGAAATTCGACAGGACCGGCGCAAACGGAATTCTCGGCCCCACCCGATTCGCGTGGCCCCCAGCCCCGAACGGAATCCCGCCCCAGACGGCCGAACGCCGCAGAACACCGGCCGCCGTGCGATCACCGCCGTGTTACGGCGCCTGATTTCAGGGGGTCAGGTCCATGTTTTCGGCCGGCGCGTATCCGCGAGGTTGAGTCCGTCGGCCGAAAAATGGACCAGACCCCGACCGGTGCAGTGCTGCTCCTTGCCCGCGCGGGGCGTCGGAGGCCGACGCGACCTCCGACGTCCGCCATCCGCTCAGGGAGACGGGTCGCCACCCGGATTCGCTTGCCGGCTGGCAATCGGTAACGCGAAAGGGGGTTTTCGACGCCCCTTTGTCCAGTTCGCGCGACGGTCGCCCGGCTTTACGTAAAGTTGGGCCGGCCCGAAAGTCGACGCATCTATGCCCGTTTCTCTGCCGCGCTGGTACGTCGGACCTCTGCAGGCTCGGACGACCCGACTACGCGATCGGTCACGTCTGTGCCCACACGCGCTCATCGGGGGAAGACGGCCCGGTGCCCAGCTGCTGGTGTTCCACGTTGCCACGAGTGGCAGATAATAAAATAGACAGACTTGACAAAATAGGGTGGTTGGGTATTATGGGAGCTATCGTGTCTGATCTCCCTGTCGGGCGGCTTCCTGCACGGCCCGGCCCCTATGGAAAACAAGAACCTGGTGTAGCGCACGACGACGAGGAGCATCCCATGCAACGTCTCCCCCTCCATCTTCTGACACCTGCTCAGCCGGTCGCCCGCAAGCGTTCGACGGCCATGGCCCGATGCGGGCGGATCGGGCTCAAGTCGTTTGGGCTCTTGCTTGTCCTCGGGGTTGTCCTGACCGGCACGGTCCCCGGACATGCCGACAGCGTGCCGCCCATGTCGAGCGCCAGGTTGTCGGACCTGCTTGGTCCGGACGACTACCTCGTGATTGGCGACAAGGTATTCGACAGGTTCACGTACGAGATGAGCGGGAACATGCCGCCGGCGACGAACATCAACGTGGTTGGCAGCTTGGAGGATGGCAAGGTCAAGATCCGTTTTCAGGGGGCCTTCATGGACGTGTACGATTTGGTGGGTGGTCAGACTGCGTCGGACGCCACCATTTCCTTTCGCGTCACCGCGGGTCCCGGCCAGCTGATCTCTGGGGTACTGCTCGCCGCGAACACGGCAGTGCTGGGCGACCCGATGACTGCCCAGGGTTCTGCCTCGGTGGTCGAGACGTTCCTGGAGGACATTGCGGATGTTTCGCTCGGCGTCTTTGACATCAAGCCGGGCTCGAAGTTGCTGATGGACAGCGTTGAGTTCCCGCAGCACTATCAGAGCCTGAACGTGCAGAAGGACATCCTCCTCTCGGCTGCGACGTTGGGTACGTTGGCGACCGTATCGTTCATCGATCAGACGTTCACGCAGGTTCCCGAGCCGGCGGGCCTGATCCTGCTGATGACGGGCCTGTGCGGCGTGCTGGCCTTCCGCTGGCGCAGGCGGCGCCCGCGTTGATCCCCGGGTGTGATTGCCGCCGCCGGCTCGCCTGCCAGCCCATCGGCGTGCGGCGGTCGGCAGTCCCCCAGATACGCTGCCGAGGAATTCGCGCCGCTTCTGGCGCTGGCAGCGAAGCACCTTCGGCGGCGGGTCTTCTTCCCCGTCGTCTGGCCGTCTTTGGGCAGTGGCACAATCCTGGAGGGTGCAGAGCCAGCTGAGCCACGGACTCGGCGGCTCGTGTTCTGTCCATTTCCAATGATCGTGTTCGGCAAATCAGCCGGAGGGCGCTAGCCCCCGGTTCTGCCCGGATGAATCGGGGGCTAGCCCGGATAATTCATGAGCCGCAAGCGCGCTAGCGTCCGGTTTTGGTGGAATTGGGGAGAGCCGGACGCTAGCGCGTGCCGGTTGATGTGCGCGGTGGTTTTTGGAAGATAGCCACAACCTGCTTCTCTGCTTCACCTTGCAACTTTACTCGTTAGGTTGATGAATAGTCCGGGCTAAATAGCCCAGCGTGATCCTGGGAGATACGGATCGAGCGAACGAGAGTGGCACAATCTGGGGAGGGCGAGGCTCCTGCCGAGCCGGCGTGTGCGGCGGGTTCTCGGCTCGGCGGGAGCCTCGCCCTCCCGCGATCAGGAATCTCCATTTCTTCAGGCCCGTCCCCTCCGTTTTCAACAGGGCGAGGCGGCCTGTCGACGCGGGCGGGGTCGCCCGTGCGCCGGGACGCTCGCCCCGACGCGCGAGGGGGCTGCCGGCGCCGCTTCGGGCGTGTGCAAGCGTGGCCGGCAGAGCCCCGCCTGATTCACGGGGCGCGCCATGGGATACGCCCGCTTACTAGGATGATTTGCCCACCGCGCAACCGTTCACGGGGTGGCCGCCAGACCTGCTGCACCCCAGGGGGTCAGGCACATTTTTCGGCGGCAGCGTCGCACGACGCCGAGCGGTCTTCCCGCCGAAAAATGAGCCAGACCCCGGCCGGTGAACGGTTACCCCACCGGCAGACCCGTAGCCCACCGTTGTCAATCGCGGCCCAAACCAGACGCTGCCGCGTCTCGGCTCGCCCGCGCGGTGTTTCAGGCACGACAGCCGCGACACGATTTGCGGCAATTCGTTGTCCATCATGTTCGGTTGCTCGTGCGTCATGCCGGCGAATGACCCAGCATTGACATTCCCGGCCCCCGCTGCGAAAAATTGAGCGTTGTTCCGAGGCGGCTCCCCGGTATGCCCGGCCCGGTGCGACGGGGCGCGACGATGGGGCGTACATTCGTCCACCGCGCGATGCATGGCGTTCGGATCGCCGCGTGCTCGGTGTGCGCCCTGGTCCGTGCCGAGCGTGACACGGTGCTCTTGGAGGCCGGCGGGATCGAGCATCGGCGCGGAGCTACGTGGTCAACGCGGCGAGCGGCGGGTCACGTTTGCCGTATCGGGTCTGCGCGGCCGGTTCTCGCTCGACGGTGGCGCCGCCTGCCGGGTCAGGTTGGGGATGATTGCCGGGTGATTCGCTGCCTCCGGGAGGAGGCGTGGTCTGGGGTCAGGATATTTATTGTGGACGCCGCCGTTCACCCCAAGGGGTCAGGCACATTTTTCGGCGGACACATCCGTGCCGAGCGTGGGCGACTTCCCGCCGAAAAATGAGCCAGACCCCGGCCTGTGAACGGTTATCCGGGACCTGATGCGGTCCGAGCCCCAAGGGGCGGTGGAGGAGTTGGGGCGGTAGCGGCAGGCTGGTCGAAGGTGCGCCGCGACATCTGCGGTTGGGGCAACCGATGTTCTATCGCGAGTACACTCCCGCGGACTTCGATCGCAGCCCGCTGATGTTTTACTATGAGGTCACGCAGGCATGTGACCTGGTCTGTTTGCATTGTCGGGCCTCGGCCCAGGAAGTCGCAGATCCGTCGCAGCTGAACACCCGGCAATCGCGGGCGTTGATCGAACAGATTGCGAGCTTTCCTCGTCCCCCCGTGCTCGTGCTGACGGGTGGTGATCCGCTGAAGCGTCCTGATCTGCTGGGGCTGATCGGGCACGCGACGGGGCTTGGCCTGCAAGTAGCCTTGACCCCTTCCGCGACGCCGCTGGCGACGTGCGAGGCGCTGGCGGCCGTGAAGCAGGCCGGCGTCCAGCGCTTGGGGATCAGTCTGGATGGACCGGACGCGGCGACGCACGACGCGTTCCGGGGCTGGCGGGGCAGTTTCGATCGCACCCTGCAGATGCTCGAGGATGCCCGCCAGCTGGACCTGCCGGTCCAGGTCAACACGTCGATCACGGCCCGCAATCTGCACGCGATTGATGCCCTGGCCGAGCTACTCTCGGGGTGGCAGATCGCCATGTGGTCCGTCTTTTTTCTGGTGCCCGTTGGGCGCGGTGTCGATGAGCAGCGGATCGCGGCGGAGGACTACGAGCTGGCGTTCGAGCGACTTTGGTATCACGCCCGGCATCAGGCGTTCGGGGTGAAGACGACCGAGGCGCCGCACTACCGGCGATATGTCCTGCAGCACCAGGGTGATCCGTTGGCGGGGCCAGGGCGGCACGGCGACGGCCGCCGCGGTCCGGGGCATCGTGCTCCGCTGGGCGTGGGAGACGGCAAGGGCGTCATGTTTGTCAGCCACATTGGCGAGATCTATCCGGCCGGATTTCTGCCCCTCGTCTGCGGCCGGTTTCCGCAGGACTCGGTCGTCGATGTGTATCAGAATCACCCCACGTTCCGCAGCCTGAGGAATCCGGATCGCTTTGACGGCAAGTGCGGCATCTGTGAATACCGGGACGTGTGCGGCGGTAGCCGCTCGCGGGCCTTCGCCGTCACGGGCAACCCGCTCGGCTCGGAGCCCGACTGCGTCCATGTCCCCGGCGAGGGCGCGAACCTGGTGCTCGGCCGGCCCGAGGCGTAAGGGCCGCCGGCGCGCGGCGGCCCGCGCGATGCCGATCGCGGCGCCATGCCGGTTCCAACTGGGCGATTCCGGGAGGACACCGAGAGCTTATCCGAAAAGGCGTCTGTATCCGAAAAGGGGGTCTGACCCTTTGGAGTCGAGTCGACTCTTTTGGTTGCTTGCGGCCGCGCCGGATAGGCTTTGAGAACAGTGGGCGGCGTGCGACGGCTCGGCGATGACCCGAGGTGGCGGGTGACCGGTCCCCCGATTCCAGAGAGGCACCCGATGCTCCCTTGCCCTTCCCGCCCGGGCCTCGTTGTGGCCCTGGCCTGCTGCCTGTCGTGGCTGGCTGCTGCAGGAGATGTCGGCGGCCAGGATGTCCGGCCCCGGTGGGCGGCGCCGCCGGTGCCCGAGGCGGTCTGTATTCGCGACGGCCGCGGCGGCGGCGTGATCGCGTGGGACACGTTCCTGGACCGCCTGGCCGGCGGCGATGTCGTGTTCCTGGGCGAAACACATGACGACGAGACCACGCACCGTGTCGAACTGGCGATCTACGAAGGACTGCTGGCGCGCCGTGAAGACAAGGTGGTGCTCGGTCTGGAGATGTTCGAGCGCGACGTGCAGGGCCTGCTGAACCAGTATCTGGCCGGCCAGGTCGACGAGGCCACGTTCCTGGCTGGAACTCGTCCCTGGGAGAACTACCAAACCGCCTATCGGCCGCTGATTGAGCGAGCCCGGACAGCGCGGCGCCCGGTGCTGGCCACGAATTTTCCCCGGCCCTTGCTGCGGCAGGTCGCCGATCGGGGTCCCGAGGCGGTGGCGGCGCTGGCCGAGGAGGACCGCCGCCATGTCCCTTCCCGCCTCTTGCCAAATTCCGCTCAGTATTGGCACCGGTGGGAGAGTGCCGTCCGCGGCCACCCGATTGGCGGCGGTGCTGGTGCTGACATCCGCGAGCGACTGTACTCCGCCCAGTCGCTCTGGGACAACGCGATGGGTGAATCGGGCGCCGCGGCGTTGGACCAGCACCCGGGCCACCTCGTGCTGCACATCAATGGTGCCTTCCACACGGCCTACGGCGATGGCGTGGCCCATCAAGTGCGCCAGCGCAAACCCGAAGCCAAGGTGATCACGGTCGCGATCGAACCGGTCGCGAACCCCGCAGTTGCGGAACTGCGAGGTCTGCCCGTGGCCGATTACGTCGTTCTGGTGGAGCAACGGGCGCGTGACCGCAACGAGGGAAGCTGGTCGGTCTTCGTTTCCCGCCCGGCGAGCTACACCCTGCACTGGCCGGACCGGACAGCCCCCGGTGCCCGGATGCCGCTGTTGATCTGGCTGCCGGATGACGGGCTTTCGGCACCCGACGGTCTGCAGTTGTGGAAGGACCGGTTGGGACCGGAGGCGGCGATCGCGGTGCTCAGCGGATTGCATCGCGAGACCCAGGACGACTTCAGCGTGGGGGGGCGCTGGTTCTGGCCCGACACGTTTTCGTCCGACCTCGCCGCGTCGGTCACGGCGGTGGAGGAGGCCTGGGGATATCTGCTGCGCAACTATCCCGTGGAGCCGCGGCGGGTCTGCCTGGCCGGCGAGGGCACCGGCGCCACGGTCGCGGCGGCGACGGCTTTGTTGACCGATCGGATGGAGGTGGCAGCGGTGGCCCTGGAACCGCGGCAGTATTCGAAATTGCGTGAATTGGCGTTGCCCATCCCCGAGTTGTGGGGCGAGGAGACACCTCCGCGCCGGCGGCTGGCGGCCGTCGTGCCGCAGCAGGACCAGCCGTGGTGGGACGTGGAGCTGGCCGCCTTCGCGGCGGCGGGCATGGAAAGCCGGATGGTCTTTTCGACGCGCGACGCATGGCAGCGGGAGTCCCAGGCCGAGAACATGCTGCGCGAGGCACTGCGCCTTCCGCTGCGACCGGTCGGCAACGAGGCGCCGCGGGAATATGTCCTGGTGGAAAGCGACCTGCCGCGGGCGCGCCATTGGGCTCGGATGCGGGCGCTCGAGCTGTCGGCCACTCAGAAGGTGTCCGTCGCCGCGCTCCGCACCGCGCCGGACGCAGCTGCTGCGCGGATTCCGACGGAGGTGCGGGCCGACGACTTCACCCAGCCCGGCGTGCTTCCCCGTTGTCCCGGTCCGTTCGGCGGCACAACGGTGCTGGTCGTGAATGACGCGGATCAGGCCCAGGGCTGGCTGGCCCTGGAACAGGACGATCCGCTGGCCAAGACCAGTCGTTTCCACCGATTACGCGTGGCGGTCGGGGATGGAGAGCGGAGCCTGGCCAACGTGCTGCGGCAACTCGAATCCGCAGGTCGGCGTAACGTGATGATTGTGCCCGCCGTCTTCTGCGCGGCGCCCGAACGGCTGCGGGCCATGCGCGAGGCGGTACGCGACCTGGAGGACAGGATGACGGTCCACTGGCTGCCGGGGCTCGGCGGCGCCCCGGTGCTCCGCCCGCCGCCAGGGACCGCCGGGGCCGCGATCGAGCACCCGGCCCAGGAACAACCGGCCGACAAGCAACCGGCCGACGGGCAACTCGCGCACGACACGCTTCCACAACACACGCTGACGGTCACCCTCGATCCCGCCCGAGAGCGTCTGGAGGCGCGCGACCGGATCCGCTTGCCGGCCGGCTTGCGTCGCCCGGGTGCCGAGTTTCGCTTGAGCCGGGCGCTGGAAATCCAGACGAGCGACCCTCCTGTCAGGATGGTATCGGCGGACGGCAGGGTGGCCAGTTACCGCCTCGAGGCGGCACCGGCCGACGGTGTGCTGCAGTTGGCCTACGCGGGGGTGTTCAACTTCGGCTTATCCGACCAGAAGGAGGAGTACACCCGCGGCTTCCGCGACACGCGGGGGATTGTCGGACCGGAAGGAATCTACCTGGACGGCCAGAGCCTCTGGGTTCCGCAGTTCGACGAGCAGCTGATCCGCTTTTCCGTCGAGGTGCAACTGCCCGACGGATGGCACGTGATCAGCCAGGGCAGCGGGACGTCGCGGGACGACCGCGGCCTTGCCCGCTGGAGATCGGACGATCCGATGGAACAGATCGTGCTGGCCGGCGGACCGCTCGTGAAGCACGCCGACGCGGCGGGCGACATTCAGTTGCTGGTCTACTTGCACCAGACCGATCCGGCACTGGCCAGGCGGTACCTCGACACGACGACCCGCTACCTGGAGATGTACCGCCGCTTGATTGGCCCCTACCCCTACGACAAGTTTGCCCTGGTGGAGAACTTCTGGGAAACGGGTTACGGGTTTCCCTCCTTTACCCTGCTCGGGCCCCAGGTCATCCGCTTTCCGTTTATCCTGCACTCCTCGTATCCCCACGAGATTCTGCACAATTGGTGGGGAAACTCCGTCTTCGTCGCCGACGGAGAGGGGAACTGGTCGGAAGGTCTCACGGCGTATCTGGCGGACCACCTGGTCCAGGAGCAGCGCGGGCTGGGGCATGAATACCGCCGCAACACGCTGCAGAAGTACCGCGACTATGTCCGGGCGGAGCGGGATTTCCCGTTGACCGCCTTCCGCGCCCGGCACAGTGCGGCCAGTGAGGCCGTGGGTTACGGCAAGGCCCTGATGATGTTCCACATGTTGCGCCAGCGCTTCGGCGACGAGGCCTTCCGGAAGGCGCTGGCCCGTTTTTACCGCGAGCAACGTGGCCAGCGGGCGACGTTTGACGATTTGCGCCGCGCCTGGGAGGCGGTGGTCGATGCCGACCTGGCGCCGTTCTTCAACCAGTGGGTGACCCGCGTGGGAGCGCCCCGGCTGGTCCTGGAAGACATCGCCGTCCGCCGCAAGGGAGAGAAGTACGTCGTCGGTGGGCGGTTGCGGCAGATCCAGCCGGAGCCACCGCTGGAGTTGGATGTGCCCGCGGTCGTCCGGGTGGGCGAGCGGCAGCTGCCCTTTGTGATTACCACGCGCCAGGCCAGCCACACGTTTGAGCTGCCGGTCGACGCCGCTCCCGCGGCGCTGGTGATCGACCCGCAGTTCGATCTTTTCCGGCATCTGGACCCGCGCGAGACCCCGCCGACAATCGGCCAGGTCTTCGGCAGTCCCCGGGTGCTGGTCGTGCTGCCGGAATCGGCGGCGGACCACGCGGAACTGGAGGCGTACCGCCAGCTGGCGGCGGCATGGGCGCACGACGACCATGCCCTGGAGATTGTCGCCGACACGCAGCTGGAGCGGCTGCCGGTCGATCGTCCGGTCTGGATCTTCGGCCGCGGCAACCGTCTGCGGCAAGGGCTGCTGGCCGCGGTCCCCGAGGTCTCCACCTCTGCGACGGCTGTCACGCTCTCACCGGATCAAGAGCCGATTCCGTGGGCGGGTCACAGCTTCGTGGTGGTCTGTCGCCATCCGGACGCTCCCGACCTGGCAGCGGGTTGGCTGACGGTTGATCCGGCCGCGGCCTTTCCCGGCCTCGCGCGGAAGCTGCCGCATTACGGCAACTATTCGTACCTCGCCTTTGCGGGAGACGAACCGGCGAACATCGCCAAGGGACAGTGGCCCGTAACGGGATCGCCGCTGGTGGCCGACCTGCGGACGGATCGCCGGGGCCCGCTGGCCCCTTTGCCGCTCGAGCGGCGAGAGCCGCTGGCCGAGTTGCCTCCCGCCTTTTCGGCCCGCCTGCTTGCGGACCACGTCCAGTGGCTGGCCGCGCCCGAGCGCGAAGGCCGCGGGCTGGGCAGTGACGGCCTGCGTCAGGCCGGTGATTACATCGCCGCGCAGATGGCCGCCGCCGGCCTGCAGCCCGGAGGCGACAACGGGACCTGGTTTCAGACATTCACCGTCGCACGCGGACCGGACGAGCAGCCCGTGCAGTCCCGCAACGTCGTGGGCATCGTGCCCGCGCGACAGGCCGCCCTGGCCAGCCAGTCGATCGTGGTCGGCGCCCACTACGACCATCTGGGTCTGGGCTGGCCGGATGTGCACGCCGGTGACGAAGGCCGGGTGCATCCCGGCGCGGACGACAATGCCAGCGGCGTGGCCGTGTTGCTGGAGTTGGCACGGGCCTTCGTCGAGCAGGGCGGCGGACCGCGGAATCTCGTGTGCGTGGCCTTTTCGGCCGAGGAGGCGGGCCGACACGGGTCCCGGCACTATGTCGAGCACCCGCGGTTCCCGCGGGAGGGGATTCGCGCGATGATCAACCTCGATTCCGTGGGACGGCTGGGCAGCGGCAAGCTGGCGGTGCATGGCACGGCGACCGCTGACGAGTGGCCGCACATCGTGCGCGGCTGCAGCTTCGTCACCGGCGTGGAAACGCTCGACGTGCCCCAGGCCGACACCGGATCGGATCAATTGAGCTTTATCCAGCAGGGCATTCCCGCCGTGCAGGTTTTCACCGGCGCGCACGCGGACTACCATCGCCCGACCGACACGGTCGACAAGGTCGACCCGGCGGGGATGGTCCAGGTAGCGGCCTTCGTGCAGGAGGCGGTGGCGTACCTGCTGAGCCGCGAGACACCACTGACGGCGCGGATCTCGGGCCGCGCGGAGGGCGCAGCGGGGGGCCCACCGGAGGGCCCGGCCCCGCGAAAGGTCCTCTTCGGCACCGTTCCGGCCTTCGATTACCAGGGGCCCGGCGTGCGGGTGGCTTCGCTGGTGGCCGACTCGCCCGCCGCACGCGCCGGGCTGCGTCCCGGCGACATCATCCGGGCCCTGGACGGCCGCGAGATTCGCGACCTGCAGGGGCTGGCCCACGCGCTGCGGGACCTTGTCCCCGGACAGCAGGTCGAGGTCCGGCTCACGCGCGACGGCGCGGAGCGCTCGGTGCGGGTCACGGTTGTCCAGCGCTGAGCGGGCAACCACATGGCCCGGCGGGCTGCTGTGACGGCTGCGTCGCCGGTGGCACCCGACGCGGTGCCCGCCCTTGGCCGAGTTCATCCCGGCGCGCCGGCGAGCCCTGGCGGAGCCGGCCCCCGAAAGCTCACCCACCACCCGCGGGGCAGGCTTCCCAGGGCGACGATCGCCAACTGGGTGGCCACGAAGGTTCCCAGGGCCAGGAGCACCCCTTCGGTGAATCCGTAGGAATGCAGGCCCACGCTCAACTCGTTGACGCCGAACCAGGACCAACTGGTCACGATATTGCCGATCACGGCCAGCACGGCGATGCCCCGCTCGCGGGCCATGCCATCCCAGCGGGCGTGCAGGATCAGCGCGTTCCAGAGCACGATGATCAGGGCGCCGTTTTCCTTCGGATCCCAGCCCCAGAAGCGGCCCCAGGAATCGTCGGCCCAGAGCCCGCCCAGCACGGTGCCGATGAAACTGAACAGCAGGGCGAAGCAAAGGATGCCGTAGATCATCCGGGCCAGCGATCGACTCAGTTGGGCGGTTAAGGACCGCGTCATGACGCCCAGCACGATGTAGACGATGCCCAGCAGACCCGCCACGAAGGTCACCGCGTACCCGAGCGTGATGCAGACCACGTGGGTTGCCAGCCAGAACTGGGTATCCAGGACGGCCTGCAGCACCGTGAACGTATCGCCGCGCATCCCAAGGTAGGTGGCGACCAGCAAGGTGCCGGCACCGGCCACCGCGGCCACGACATTGCCCACGCCCAGCCGGTAGACGGCCTCCAGCACCAGGCCGAAGACGACGCAGGCCCAGCCGATGAAGACAGCGGACGAATACAGATTTGTCACTGGCGGCCGCCCCGAGATGTAGATGCGGGCCGCCAAACCGAGCGTGTGGACCAGCAGGGCGACCAGCAGGATGGCGCAGGTGGTGCGGTTCCAGCCGACGCTCCATCCCAGCCACCCGCAGGCGGCCGCCACAAAGGCGGCGATGTACAGCACGATACAGAGGTAGAACGGCGAGGCGGCGTGGAAGTAGCTTTCGAATGCCACCTTGGCCGGCTCCAGGTGGGCGGGGGTCTGCGTGGCGAGCAAGTGGCGGTACGTCTGCACCTGCCGATTGAATGCCGCCGCGTCGCCGCGGGCGTATGCCGCCAAGATCTCCTCCCAGTGTTGCAGGGCCGGATTGGGCGGCTCCCGCAACACGTGCCGGCGCAGAAAGTCGCGGTTGCTGGCGGTGGCGTACGCCGTCCAGGGCCGGTCGCTCTCGACCCCCGGCTGGCCCGCGGCCGCGATCTGCGGAATCGCCAGCGGCGCCTCGGCCCGCTGGAGCATCGCCTCGGATTCGCTGGCCGCCAGCATCAATTGGCGCAGCTGCTCCATCCGCGCCTCGGTGTCGGGCGCGTCACCGCCCTGCCCGGCCCGCGCCAACCAGCCGGCGAAGTCGATCGGCTGGAAGGCGCTCAACAGCAGCGTGTAGCTGCGGAAGCGGCCATCGGCCTCCAGCAGCTTTCGCTGAAAGAAGGTCAAATCCTCCGCTTCCAGCCCGCGGGCCTGGCTGACCTGTTCGTCGAACTGCTTCAGCTGGGCGCGGGCCTGCCCGCCGGCTCCGCGGATGTCGGCCAGGGAGTAATGGAAGCCGCGGCGGGGCTTCAAGCCCAGCACCTGCAGCACATCCAGGTTGTAGACCCGAAAGACACGATGCTGCTCGGACTCGGCGGGCCGAGCCACGGCGTCCAGGAACCACTCCACGGCGGGACGCCGTTCACCCGCCTGGTTGCGATAGGTCTCGTAATCCGAGACCTTCCGCAGGGCGTTGCGGGCGAGCGTGTCCACCGGTTTGACCCGCCCCTCATACACCACGGGCAGTTTGCCGAACTCGACCAGGTCGAACTCGGCCGGGTCGGAGGCCCGCGGCCAGGATCGGCTGAGGACCCAGCCCGCGCAGAGCGCGGCCACCATCACGGGCACCAGCCAACCGGCGGAGGCCCGCCCCGCCAGTCCCGCACCCAGCCGCGGCCGCTTCCGCGGGTGCCGCGCGACAGGCTCTCCCCGCCGCCCGGCGGCCGGTGTGCTGACCGCCGCAGCTCCCGGCATCCCGCCGACCTGGCCCTCCCGCGCCCGACGATGGACAAAACGCAGCAGCGCGGCGCCGAAGTGGGCCAGCAGCCCCGTCCCCACCAACATGCAGGCCACGTACGGGATCATCCACCCCGTATTGGTCACCACCTGCAGGGTCGTGCCCTCGCTTCCCGTCTGCGGATCGCGATGGTAGCCACTCTGATAGAAGGTCTCCCCGGCGTAGCGTAGCGGGTTGTTCATCCAGATGCGGATGTCGTCGCGATCGACGTTGTGACGCGGATCGATCAGGTGGACAAAGGAGGAATAGTCCCGCGGCGTGGAAGTACCCAGATAGTCGTCCTTGCGGACATCCCGCAGGCGCATCGTGTACGGCTTGTAGGTCCGCTTGAAGCGGAGCGCCAGCTCGTACGCCTTGTCACCGACCTGCACGCGCTCAGGAATCTCCTGCGTCGACAGGTACTGCGAGACGAGATACGTACCCAACGCCCGGCCGCTGGCCTTGTCACGGAGTTCGATGTAGGCCGACGCCAGGTCGACCTCGCCGCCCATGTCCGCACCGGCCCCAGGACGCTGGGGGACCGCCACGACCTTCAACCCGTTGCCGGCCGTCGCCGGGTTGACGGCGACCGTTCCCGGCTCCGCGAGCCGCGCGTTCTTCAGGTACTGCACCACGCGTACGTCGAGCGGCAGCTCTTCGTCCTGAATCCAGCGGCCCGACTGGGCGTTCCGGGCGAGGTGCTTGCCTGTGATCACCACCACGTCGTCTTCGGTGGGCGAGTAGGCCGGATCGACGATGGCCAGCTCCGTCTCGCGGATGTCTAGGGCATAGTTCGTCGATTGGCCCTCCTCGATGATCAGCCGCTCTTCCACGGCATACCAGCTGACGAACCACTCGCCGAGCATCATCAAGCCCAGCCCGGCGTGGAGCAACACGATCCCGCCCCGCTTGCGAAACGTCAGCCAGCAGCCCAGCAGCAGGACGAGGGCCACCAGCTGGGCCTGGATCAGCTGCCACAGGATGCGCATCCCGGCATCTCCCAGGTAGGCGGCGTCACCACCCAGCCAGACCCAGGCGGTCAACAGGCCCGTCAGCGCGGTGGCTGCGGCGAGCAGCACGAACTCGATCCGCCGATACCCGATCTCGCGGACGACCTGGATCGACCCGCCCAGCATCCCCAGGCACAGCAAGAGCACCGCGAACTTGCAGAAGCTCCAGAGCATGGCCCAGGACAAGGCGGGCACCGCCTGCAGGCCCGCCGGATTGTGGCCCGCCGCAATCACCTGCCAGGTAAGCAGGGCACCTGCGGCGATCACCGCCAGGCCCGCGGCCAGCTGCGGGCCACGGGCCTGCAACTTGAAACGGACGCCATGCGCCGCCAGGAGATTGACGACCATCAGCAATCCGATGGTCGCCCCGCCGGGAAACAGGAACATCCCCCACACGACCGCTTGCACCGCGGTGGCCAGGCCCAGGGCCAGCAGACACCAGGCGGCCACGGACCATGCCGGGTGACGCGCGCGCCGTGCGAAGCAAGGAATCGTTCCCAGGGCCGCGGCGAGCAGCATCAGGTTGGCGATCACGGCCCGCATCACCGCCTCCTGCAAGTTCGGGAACCAGGGCTTGGGGAAGAAAACCGAGGCCTCGACCCAGCAGACCCAGGCGCGGAAGTAGTTCGCCATCACCTCCCACATATCCTGCCGCACCTGGGCCAGGGTGCCCACCAGGATGATGAAGATCGCCAGTCCGAACAGGACGACCGTCAGTTTCAGCGAGGCGAACGACTGCCAGATGCGTCCGCCGACGCCCACGTGCTCACCCGGACCCCAGCGCGCTGGCGGGGGAATCACAAGGTCGTCGCGATCCATCGCCTGGATGTCCGTTGCCATGGTCAACTCCGTGGGGAGAATCTGTCTTCAGGCCCCCGTGCGGCGCGGCACAAGCGCTGCCAGGGAGCGTTGGCCAGCGTCGACGGATTCCGCCGGACTCGGGCATGTTGCCGAGTCAGCGCGAGCAGGCCCGCGGCGACGCGCCCCGCAAACACGAGCTAAGGCGGCGCCGGCTGGCCGGTCTCACGCGAGGCCCCCTCCGCGGGCGGTCGGGCGCCGCCCGCGGAGTCAGCCGGCGGCGCGGCAACGGCCGGCTCGTCGCTGCCTGGGCCAACCAGGTCGACCAGGGTGGCAACGCCGTCGGCCAACTGGATGGTTCGTGACTGATTGGGCAACTCCTCGCGACTCAAGGGCGGCAGCCCCAGCTGGTCGCGCCAACGGTTCACGTTCGACAGGACATACTCGGCCGGGTCGCCGGCCGGCAGGGGGAGCGGTATGACGGTCAACTCCAGCGGTGCGTCGGCCTCCAGCACGAACGTGGCAGCCCGCATGCCCGACTCGGGCTGCTCCCGCCACCCCTCCGGGACGTCCCACCGCGGCGTTCCCTCCTTAAATCTTAGCGAGGCAACAAGCCGCTCGAACCGGTCACGGTGGGCCTCCACCGCCTCCGGCCCGCCCGTCACCTTGAAGAACCAGCCCCGACCGGCGTGGGGAACGACCGCGGCCAGCGTCCGTTGGGGGCCGGTCGCAGCAGGCGTCCCCAGCGAACCGGAAGGGTTCATGCCGTGAGGCCGGTCGGTGCCCGCCCCCGTTGCCAGCTTGGGCGCCTGGTAGCGACGCACCGGGTCCCCCTCTCCGCAGCCGGGACCGGCCAGCAGCAGGAGACCCAAGACCGAGCAACACAGACCGCGGACGGTGCCGGGTGGGATTTCAAGCATCGACATCTTCTGCCGTGGTGGTACGGGTACTGCCAGAATACCACAAATGCCCCAGGCGCGGGCCGGAGGCGTTCGCCTTCCGTGATCCTGGGAGGTAACGGATGAGCCAACCTGGGTTGCACGATACTGGGAGGGCGAGGCTCCTGCCGAGCCGGCGCGTGAACCGGGTTCTCGCCGCGGCGGGAGCCTTGCCCTCCCGGCATCACGCAATTCTGTTTGGTGCGTCGCCTTGCTCTGGCCGTGGTCTGCCATGCCCCTTTAGAACGCACGTCCCGCCGCCCAACGTTCCACCGCATCGACCCGCGAGAGGACATCAACATCTGCACATCGGTCGACCTCGGGCCCGGCCAGCCGGCCACACGCTGCCGATGCGGCAGCGGCACCCGTTGCGGCGGGTCGCACGTGGCCCAACGTGGTCCGCCGACGCTCGACCGCCTATAATGGCGACGCTGCCCGCCTGGTGTTCCTTCCGCAAAGGCCCCCATGTCCGTGCTGGAAACCGACGTCATCGTCATCGGCGGCGGCCCCGCGGGGGCGACGACCGCCACACTGGTCGCCCAACAGGGCCAGCGGGTCGAGTTGTTCGAACGAGATCGCTTTCCGCGCTTCCACATCGGCGAGTCGCTAATCCCCAACACCTATTGGGTGCTCGAGCGGCTGGGCATGCTGCCCAAGCTGCGCGGCAGCCGATTCGTGCGGAAATACAGCGTGCAGTTCGTCAATGAGCACGGCAAGCTGTCCGAACCGTTCTACTTCGGCGACTACAACCCGCACGAATCGTCGCAGACGTGGCAGGTGCGCCGCTCCGAGTTCGACCAGCTCATGCTCGACAACGCCCGCGCGCACGGCGTGACGGTGCATGAAGGCGCGCGGGTGATGGAAGTGCTGTTCGAAGGCCGGCGGGCCGCCGGCGCGCGCGTCCGCGGCCAGGATCATCAGGACCGCGAGATCCGCGCCCAGGTCGTCGTCGACGCCAGCGGGCAGAGCACGCTGCTCATGGACCGCCTGGGACTGCGGGAGTGGGACCCTGTGCTCAAGAAGGCGGCTCTCTGGACCTATTGGAAGGGTGCCCACCGCGACACGGGCGTCGACGAGGGGGCGACCATCGTCCTCTCGCTCCGCGGTCGGAACGGCTGGTTCTGGTACATCCCCTTGCATGACGACATCGTCAGCGTGGGCGTGGTGGCCGCGCACGACTACCTGTTCGAGAACCGCGCCTCGAAGGAACACGAGGCCATCTATTTGGAGGAAGTCGAGCGGTGCCCCGGACTGGCGCCGCGGATCGCCTCCGCCACGCGCTGCGACATCTTCCGCGCGCAGAAGGAATATTCGTACCGCGCCCGCCAATGCGCCGGCGACGGCTGGGTGCTGGTCGGCGACGCGTTGGGCTTTCTGGACCCCCTCTACTCGTCGGGCGTGTTGCTGGCCCTCAAGTCCGGACAATTGGCGGCCGACGCCATTGCGGCCGGGCTGGCCGCGGGGGACACCACCGCCGCGCAACTGGGTTGCTGGTTCGATGAGTACGCGCGGGGCATGCAGCGCATGCGAAACCTTGTCTGCGCGTTCTACGACGGCTTCAACTTTGGACGGTTCGTGCGGCGGCATCCCGCGCTCAAGGGATTGGTGACCGACGTGCTGATCGGCGACCTGTTCAAGCCGGAACTCGATCAGCTCTGGCCGCTGATCGACGAGCAGCAGCGCGAGGCAGCGGCGACGTGACACTGCGGTGCCGCGGCTCGATCCGCCTGGCCCAGGGCCCGCCCTGCCGCCATCCACTCAGGCAAGCACTCGCCACTCCACGCTACCACTCGGCTGCGGCTGTGCCGCACTGGCTGGGTTGCCATGGCGGTATGTTGCCCAGCCGGCATCCCAGCGCGTGCGACCGGTCCCGTTGAGGGACACGGGTCCGATCAGACGTGGCGGAAGCGCCCTCCCCGTCCGGAGGCCTGCCGCGCCGGCGCAGTTCAGGGGGACGCGGCCTGGTCCTTCAGCTTGTCGCCGAAGACCCGCTCCAGCTTTTCCAGCTTCGGACGAATCACCGCCACGCAGTAAGGCTGCGAGGTGTTCTGGGTATAGAAGTTCTGGTGATAGTCCTCGGCCGGATAGAAGCGGCTGAAGGCGGTGATCTCCGTCACGATCGGGGCGTCAAAGACGCCGGCTTCGTCGAGCTGTCGCTTGTAGTGCTCGGCCAATTGCCGCTGCTGGTCTTCGTGGTAGAAGATGACGGAACGGTACTGGGTCCCGACGTCGTGGCCCTGGCGATTGAGCGTCGTGGGATCGTGCGTCTTCCAGAACACCTCCAGCAGCTGCTCGTAAGAAACGACCTGGGGATCGTAGGTGACCTGAATCACCTCCGCATGGCCGGTGGTGCCCCGGCAGACCTGCTCGTAGGTGGGGTTCTCCACGTGCCCGCCACTGTAGCCGGAGACGGCCGCGTGAACGCCCTTGAGCCGCAGGAAGACAGCCTCCGTGCACCAGAAGCAGCCCGACCCGAAGGTGGCCGTGGCCAGGGCCCCGGCCGGGTCCGCCTCGGTCCCTGCGGTCGCCGGTTGGGGATGCCCCGCCGGGGACCCGGAGATGGTGGCATTGGACGATGCTGGTCGGGGCATCGGGGGAACCTCCTGGTGGTAACGGAAACAACCGCCGGAAGTCACGACGGCCAGCAGCACGAGCCCGCGGGCGGCCAGATACCGCGGCGGCCAGGGCGGGCGTGTGGTCTTGAACGACATCGTGCTCCTCCCTCACGCGGCGGCCGGGGATTCAGGGGGTCAGGTCCATGTTTTCGGCCAGCGCGTATCCGCGAGGTCGAGTCTATCGATCGACTCGGTTCCGTGGGCGGCGGGAGTCGACATTCCATCCGAACACGCCCGGTTCCGCCGCTCCACTGCAACCGCTTGTTCGCTCTGTCTTTGGGGGACTGTCCCGATTTTTGTGGCATGGATGCCAGAAAAATGGGACTGTCCCCTTCGGCAGAGCCATTGACACAAAAATCCGTACAGGCCCGTCTTTGGATTCGTAACCGTTCACAGGCCGGGGTCTGGCTCATTTTTCGGCGGGAAGACCGGTCATCGTCGTGCGACGCTGCCGCCGAAAAATGTACCTGACCCCTTGGGGTGCAGCAGATCTGGCGTCCACCCCGTGAACGGTTACGTGGATTCTCACGGAGGCACGGAGCCACGGAGAAGGCTTCACAACTCCCCGTGGACGATTCGGGTAAAGCCATCCTTCATCAAGGCCTCTCCGATATTCAGCAAGTACCCAAGTTTCATTCCGGTCAGGCGAAGGTAAGTGAGCCATTGCTTCTTGTGAGCTGGATGAACCTTCTCCACGGACTTCAGTTCCACAATCACCTTTCCTGCGACGATCAAATCGGCTCGAAATCCTTCCTCCAACCTTTGACCATCGTACTAACCGTTCACGGGCCGGGGTCTGGTACATTTTTCGGCCAAAAAGCCCTGCCAGGCGAGACCGCTCGGGCCGAAAAAATGTACCTGACCCCCTCGAATCCGGGTCATCACTCAGCGGGGTGTGAACGGTTACCCATCGTATTCAATTGGAATGGCAACTTGACGCTCAACCGACAACTCCCGCTTTCGCAGCTTCGCTGCCAAACTCACTTCGTAGACCGTCTCCATCAGTCCTGGTCCCAAATCCTGGTGCAAATGGGCCGCACTGTCGACGATCAATGTTCCAATCTCGTTCTCATGCATCTCCGTGACTCTGTGGCTCCGTGAGATAATCTGTCCGGGAGCGAACGAAAAATGGACCAGACCCCGACCCGTCGACGGTGACCGGGGACCGGACCGCGCGATCCACCCACGCGGATCGCGCGGACCCGCGCCAGCAGGGCCGTACGCGGTCGGACTTGGCTGAGCCACCGGGGCGCTCGCTCATCCGGCGGCACCCCCCCCGATCTCCCTTGCACGTCATCCTACGCGTCGCGACCGGGCAGAGCAAGAAAGCACCTCCTCCGAGAGATGGCCCCGGGGCCGGAGGAGTGGAAGAGCCAACCTGGCCGGAGAACCTGGTAACCGTTCACGGGTCGGGGTCTGGTCCATTTTTCGGCCGACAAACTCGACCTCGCGGATACGCGCTGGCCGAAAACATGGACCTGACCCCCTGCAATCAGGGAAAATCTTCCACCGGGC
>Ga0114938_1000045_pt1 | contig 97930 bp, 91 predicted proteins | sample AshMeaBigSpring_FD_88675 | JGI IMG/M metagenome (GOLD analysis project Ga0114938, IMG submission 88675) | Groundwater microbial communities from Big Spring, Nevada to study Microbial Dark Matter (Phase II) - Ash Meadows Big Spring | ecosystem: Environmental > Aquatic > Deep subsurface >...
ACTCATCTGAGAGACTTGTTCGACAGAACTAAATTTCAAAATGACAAAGATCGTTTTAGGCTTAATGAGCCAAACTTATTTAATTTTTAATACGTCCCGATTTTAATGGGACACTAGTGATATTTCATAAATCCTCAATACTCTCACGGAATAAAATACCGGCATAGAACATTGACTACAAAGCAATTATCATTCAATATTCAAATATTTAAAACAAAGAGAGCAATGTTTAATCAGTTTTTCGTAAATTTGTGCTGACAATTAATACTTCGACACCAGATTATCAGATGTATGAAACAAATTTTTAAACTAATCCTTATATTGTTTATGACAACAAATGCCTTTGCCGAAACAGAGAAGAGCAAAAAAAGCCTTGTATTGATTGAAACATCAATGGGTAATATCAAAATTGAACTTTTCGACGAAACCCCTCAACACAGAGACAACTTCCTGAAATTGGTGAAAGAAGAATTCTTCAACGATTTGCTTTTTCACCGGGTTATCAAAGATTTTATGATACAGGGTGGAGATCCGGATTCGAAGAATGCACCAGCCGGAAAGTCTTTGGGCTCTGGTGGTCCGGGCTACACTATCCCGGCAGAATTTGTTTATCCACGCTATTTTCACCAAAGAGGAGCACTCTCTGCTGCCCGCCAGGGAGATCAGGTAAATCCTGAAAAGAAATCCAGCGGATCGCAATTCTACATAGTTTGGGGGAATAAGGTTAGTAATGGCCAACTCGACACGATGGAAATGCAAGCGAATCAGGGCAGACAAAAAAAGATATTTGACAGAATGGCTGCGGAACGCCGCGATCAAATAATGGAATTCAGAAAGAGCCGCAATCAGGAAGGCCTGAATCAATTGCAGGAAGAACTGATAAAACTTTCTGCTGAAGAGGTTAAAAATACCCCTCCGTTTAAATTCACGGAAGAGCAGCGCAAAGCTTATACGACTGTGGGCGGAACTCCTTTTCTCGACAACGAATATACTGTATTCGGCCAGGTGATAGAAGGTCTTGAAATTATCAACAAAATACAACAAGTAAAAACAGCCACCGGAGACAGACCTATAGAAGATGTAAAAATGAAAATGAAAATTGTGAACAAGTGATTGAAATAAACAGACATACGTTGGAAAACGGACTTCGGGTACTTCATCACAAAGACAATACAACACAAATGGTAGCACTTAATGTGCTGTACGATGTAGGTTCGAAAGATGAAGACCCCGAAAAAACCGGTTTTGCTCATCTTTTTGAGCATCTAATGTTCGGCGGAAGTGCCCATATTCCGGATTTTGACACACCGTTGCAAGAGGCAGGCGGAGAAAATAACGCCTGGACCAGTAACGACTGCACGAACTATTATTGCCAGATTCCGAAGCAAAATATTGAAACTGCATTTTGGTTGGAATCGGACAGAATGCTGGCTCTCGACTTTTCGCAAAAAAGCCTGGATACTCAAAAAAGTGTAGTAATTGAAGAGTTTAAGCAAAGAAATCTGAATCAACCGTATGGCGATATCCAGATGCTTATTCGTCCACTTGCCTATCAAGTGCACCCCTATCGCTGGTCAACCATTGGCAAAGAGATTTCGCATATCGAAAAAGCTACATTGGAAGACGTAAAGGAGTTCTTCTACAAACATTATGCTCCCAACAATGCTATATTGGCAATAACGGGAAATATTGACTGGGAAGAAGCTCTGAAATTGACGGAAAAATGGTTTGGTTCGATTGAAAAAAGAGAGATCGCCTTACGGGATTTACCCAAAGAACCCGAACAAAAAACCGCGAGAATTCTAGAAGTAACCAGAAATGTTCCACAGGATTGTATTGTAAAAGCATATCATTCGCCAGAACGTACATCACCCGATTATCATACTTCCGATTTACTGTCGGACGTACTCTCAAACGGAAGATCTGCCAGATTATTTCAGGAACTGGTAATGAACAGGAAGCTATTTAGCGAGGTGAATGCATATATTGGCGGAGATATCGAACCCGGACTTTTTTTTGTAACCGGCAAGCCAATCCCCAACATCTCACTCGAGGAGGCAGATGAAGTATTAACTGCTGAACTTGAGAAGTTGAAAAATACAGAGATAACAATGTACGAACTGGAAAAAGTACAAAACAAGTTTGAATCCAATGATCTTTTTTCGAATATCAGCTACCTGAATAAAGCCTCAAATATCGCCTACCACGAGCTCTTTGGAAAAGCAGAAGATATCAATACGGAGATTTTGAGGTACAGAGCAGTAACACCTGAAAAAATAAGAACTCTGGCAAATAAAATCTTTAGGAAAGAGAACTGTTCTACTCTATATTACAGAGCCAGTCGCCAATAACTCCATGGTTTTCCACAGTTTATCGTCGGGTACCGGTGCAGTAAGTTCGATCATTTCTTTCGAAACCGGATGCACAAAGCTCAACTTGCGCGCATGCAGACTGATGCCTCCATCCGGATTCGAGCGATCGAATCCGTATTTTAGATCACCTTTTATGGGAGATCCTATTTTGGATAATTGACATCGGATTTGATGATGTCTTCCTGTTTTCAAGTCAATCTCCAACAAAGTGTAATTGTCCGACTGAGCAATGATACGGTATGACAACGTTGCTTTTTTAGCCTCTTTCCGATCCGATTCATAAGCTACAGACTTGTTTTGCTTTTCATTTCTAAGCAGATAATGAGTAATCTCAGCCTCAGCAGTCTTTGGTCTGTTTTTTACAATTGCCCAATAGGTCTTTTTCACTTCATGAACTTTAAACATCTCATTCAATCGGGTAAGCGCTTTGCTCGTTTTGGCAAAAAGGACAAGCCCACTTACCGGCCTGTCGAGTCGATGCACAACACCTACAAAGACATTTCCGGGCTTGTCGTATTTATGCTTAATCCAATCTTTGAGGATTTCGGACAATGGTTTATCTCCGGTTTTATCACCCTGTACAATTTCGGAAGTTGATTTATTGACAACAATTACGTGATTATCTTCGTAGATGACTTGCATAAAACTGAATAATAAAAGAAAAGAGTCAAAGAGAGAATCACATATTCAACTCTTTAACTCTTTCTATATTTCGATAATTAATATTACATATTCATACCACCACACACGTGGATAGTTTGTCCGGTAACATAAGATGAAAGATCAGATGCCAGGAATACACATACATTAGCTACATCTTCGGGAGTGCCACCACGCTTGAGGGGAATACCATCAGCCCATGCTTTGCGCACATCTTCGGGCAACTGATGAGTCATTTCGGTGATAATAAAGCCTGGTGCAATCGCATTGGCACGAATGCCACGAGAACCCAACTCTTTTGCCATAGATTGAGCCAATCCAATCATACCTGCTTTTGACGCAGAATAGTTTGCTTGTCCTGCATTGCCAGATACACCTACCACAGAGCTCATATTTATAATACTACCCGATTTTTGACGCATCATAACAGGAGTACAAGCGTGAACAAAGTTGAATGCAGATTTGAGGTTTACATTAATAACCATATCCCACTGCTGCTCAGTCATACGCATCATTAAACCATCACGTGTAATACCTGCATTATTTACCAAAATATCTATGCGGCCAAAATCTTTCTGAATCTCGGCAACAACATTGTGTGTATCCTCAAAATTTGCTGCGTTAGAAGCATAACCTTTAACCTTAACACCCAAAGCTTCAATTTCAGCCTCTGTAGCTTTGGCATTTTCATCAATATTCAAATCAGTAAATGCAATATTACAACCCTCTTGTGCAAACTTAATTGCGATAGCTTTACCGATACCACGTGCAGCTCCTGTAACGATAGCTACTTTTCCTTCTAATAATTTCATGATAATCAATTTTTATTTAGAAATAATAAATATAATCTTTCTGCAAAACAACATAGTTAAAACTGAATGAGCAATCCACCACTGGAATATCCACCTCCAAACACTGTTATCCCAACCAAATCTCCAGCCTTAAACCGGCCTTGATTCTCAGCAACTACAATCATTGAACTTGGAGATCCTGTATTGCCGTATTTTTCAATATTATTCAAAAACTTATCGTCGGAAAGATCAAGTTGATTGGCTACATTGGCCACAATTCTTTTGTTTGCCTGGTGAGTTACCACATAATTCAAATCCGAAATAGTTTTCCCCTGATTCTGAGTCATTACATTCAAAGCTTCACACATATATTTAGTAGCATTGATAAAAACATCTCGTCCATCGGGCATAACAAGACCTTCAGTACGCGGACGAAGGTATACTCCGTCTGTACTCTTACCCACAGTACCCAATGCACGTGTAAAAACCTCTAATACACGGGGTTCATTTGCAGCAGAACTCTCTTTTGACACAAAAAGGGCAACAGCTCCATCCCCCCAAAGGTGACCCGATTGCGGATCTGCCTCGTTGCTGTAGGATGTATTGTGTTCTGAGGAAACAATTAACGCTTTTGTTGCTTTACCAGCGGCAAAAAAACATTCGGCCACCTCAACCGCATTTACCAGAGAAGAGCAGGCAGATGAGAGAAAAAAAGCTTTTGCATTTTCAATTCCAAACTCTTTTTGTACCCGATGAGCCAAAGTTGCTACTGTATCATAAGGTGTATAGGTGGCTCCAATAACTAAATCAACATCTTTAACATCATAAGGCAATGCAGACAAGGCGCTTTTTACAGCTTCAATACCCATCGTCTGTGTATTTTCATTTTGCGATGCTTTTGAGCGTGTAGAAATACCGGTACGCTGCAAAATCCACTCATCAGTAAGGCCGTTTACATTTAAAAAATAGCTATTGGGAACTCTTTCTGAAGGGACATAATATCCCATTGCATTGATAAACATATCCTTTTATTTATTTATTATTTTCTTAATCCTTTGAATAAGAGATTGACAATTTCTTCGCGCAGGTGAGTACGTTCTACACCCAATTCATTAAATACACCCCGGATGTAGGGTACATCCAGCCCTTTTAGCGAATAATGCAAAACAAGTACCATCGATTCAACATCCTGAATATCAAAGACTCCCTGGTCGATACCATCTTGCAGAATGCGACGAATCAGGGCAATTTCTTTTTGATCAAATTGTTTACGCACCATCTCTACGCGCCAGATGTCTCTGAAAAAATCAGCACGAAGTGTTCCATTCCGATATACGGTTTCTTTGACAGCTTCCAGTCGTGTAAATATAAATCGGGTGAGTTTCTCGTCAGGTGCAAGATTCTTATTTGCAACCTCCTCCAGCGTCTTAATAAGTTGTTGCAATTCAGATTCAACAACGGCCAGATAGACCTCATTCTTGCTTTTAAAATAGGTATAAAGAGTTCTGCGCCCCTTCTTAGAAGCGACAGCAATATCGTTCATCGTCGTATTTTCTACCCCTATTCGGGCAAAAAGCTGACGAGCTACATCTACCAATAATTCTCTCGTGCGGGAAATAGACATTTTTTGTTATGAATTGCACATTGGATAATAAATCGTGCAAAAATACAATCTTTTTTGCACAATCAAGTGTTAAATGTGTAATTATTTTGGTAATTTAGGTCTTTAGAGTTCTTTTTTATGGGTTTTTAGTTGCATTACAGGCTTGTATAGCATCAGCGCATCTCTCTCCATCAATTGCTGCCGAAACAATTCCACCGGCATAACCAGCTCCTTCTCCACAGGGATATAAACCTTCGAACGATATATGCTGTAGCGTTTCTTTGTTTCGGGGAATTCTGACCGGTGCAGACGTGCGTGTTTCTACTCCAATCATAACCGCTTCATTTGTAAGAAAACCTTTATTTGTTCGTCCAAAATTGAGAAACCCTTCCTGCAATCTGTCCGTTATAAACCGGGGCATCCAGTCTGTAAGGCGGGAACTGACAAGCCCGGGAACATACGAACTGACAGGTAAATCTTTCGATAGCTTTCCCTTTACAAAATCATCCATTCGTTGAGCCGGAGCAGATTGAGTGCCTCCACCCTGAATAAAACAATCCAGCTCTAGTTGCTCCTGGAATTTTAGCAACGCAAGTTCTCCCCACGAAGAATACTGAGGCAAATCTTCGGGCTGAATCTCTACTACCATACCAGAATTAGCCCATCTTGATCCTCTTCCGGATGAAGACATCCCATTTACAACTACTTGCTCCGGGCCACTGGCTGCCGGCACAACTATACCACCCGGGCACATACAAAAACTGTAAACGCCACGGCCTTTCGACTGTGTCACCAAGCTATATTCAGCAGCAGGCAAATAAGCTCCCCTACCCTCAGGGTTATGGTATTGTATTTGATCGATCAATTGTTGTGGATGTTCCAGACGCACTCCAATAGCCAACCCTTTTGACTCAAGAGCTATCTCATTTTTCTTCAGCAAATAATAGACATCCCGGGCTGAATGCCCTGTTGCCAAAATTACCGGCCCCAAGAAAATCTTTCCGTTGTGGGTTTCAATTCCGCGGACTTTCTTTCCGTTGATCAACAACTTTTCCATGCGTGTTTCGAAATGCACCTCTCCTCCACATGTAATAATCTGATTCCGGATATTGGCAATTACACCCGGCAATTTGTCTGTGCCTATGTGCGGATGAGCATCAATTAGAATGGCCGGATTGGCTCCAAACTGACACAATATATGCAAAATCCGATCAATATTACCTCTCTTTTTGCTTCTGGTATATAACTTACCATCCGAAAAAGCACCCGCGCCCCCTTCGCCAAATGAATAATTTGACTCAGCATTAACCAAATGATTTCTGCTTATCAGGGCTATATCCCTTTTGCGGTCTGTCACATTTTTTCCTCTTTCGACAACTATTGGGCGTAAACCCAACTCTATCAGCCTCAAAGCAGCGAACAGGCCTGCTGGCCCGGCTCCAACCACTATTACCGATTCTGCATCCGAAACATCCCTGTATTCGTTCAATTTCACCAGATTTTCATCGGGCAGCTCATCAATATAAATCAATAACTTCAGGTTGAGATAAACTGTCTTCTGCCTTGCATCAATGGATCTTTTTTGTATCCGAACAGCATTTATTCTTTCAGAACTCATCGAGAGCTCTTTTGCAGCAATACGAATGAGAGATTGCTCCGTGACAGCATCGCGGGGCAATACACGCAACAATAGTTCTTTTTGCATGATTATTTTATTTTAAGCACTTCATCTACAGCAGTCAAAACAGGCTCAATAGATAATCTTTTTCCGGTCGACTTCAACATCCAGTTATCGGGTGTCACTCTGCCAATGGTAAACATTCGCTCAACTTCTTCTCCGAAATTTCTACCTGCAATCTGATTCTCTAGCTGAAACTGTATTAAATGACCAAAAGAATATGCAGACAGATAGAGCGGATATGAAATCATGTGGCTATAGATTCCAAGCAGGAGCTGATCTTTTTTTCCAAATACAGGAGCATAATAGCAGTTCCAAACATCCCTCGAAATACACAGAACCGCCTCTCTGAGCTCTGTCGAAGTGGCATCCGGATGTGCATAAAGCCATTTCCAAACACGAATATCGACAAGTGAAACACCTATAATTTCGTACAATGACCAAAAATTATCCAGAACGATAAGTTTGTTGGTTTCTGTAGTACGACTCTTTATTCCTAATAATTCCAGATCCCGGCTCTGAAACATAAATGCCAAGGCTTCGGTGAATGCAGTATTGGGAACACCATTGAGCAAATAGTAATCCACATCATACAAAGACAGTGTTTGCTCTACATTGTGACCAAATTCGTGTATAGCGATGTTATAACCCTTGTAATCCATACCCGAAGCAGCAATTCGCGTTCGCAAATGAGCTTTATCGCCACGCATCAGCGCCCCGGCGGCATGCCCCGATCCCCGGGCAGCATCCACAGCAATCTTATCACTCAGGTAGCTTGCTTTTGTTGGCGAAAATCCCAGAGTTCGAAGTATTTCAAGCAAATCTTTTTGTAATGTATTTGCATCCGGATATTTCCCGGAGGTAATTGAAGTTAGATTATCCTGAACTAAAACACTTCTTGGCTTAAAACCATCGTACCAGATATCAAACGGTTCAAGCTTCCGATTCAATCGCTTGCGTATCTCTCCACTTACCTTTTTTACCTGAGGAGAGGTCAGAAAATTCACAAAGAGATCTTCTACGTCCTCGAGAGGCATCTCCATTTCACTTTCAAAGTTACGCTTCAAAACCGTATTTAGAGATGTGTCGTAGCAGGCATCCTGACGCTTCAACTGATGAAAAAGACTCAGCATTACAGAATACCTGTTATTGTTTTCCTCTTTGAAATCAATCTTTTTATTCAGCAAAAAAACCTCGTTTGTATATGGATTCCAATTATATTGGGGATTATTGATCACACACTCAGGTATAGACTGCTCTACAATGCGTTGCATCACCTGAGATAAAATCCGTTGTTTGTCTAAGCCCTTATCTCGATCCGAATAATTTGCCTTTATTTCATCTCTCAGATTCCAATGTGATAAAAATTTCGCATCTTTGGAAAAAAGTGAGTTTCCGTAATTATCCCGCAACATTCCGGCCATGATATTATACGATGCAATATACATTTCGGCTTTGTTGAGAGAAGCAGAGTAATCCAATATCAGCTGTGAGGGCATTCTCACTTTAAACAAATCACCTAATCTGGAATAAGCCCACTCTTTTCTTGTCCAGTTTTTGCCCAAAGTATTCTTCTCCTGTAAAGAAAAAGAGGGAAAATTTAAAGCAATAACAAAAGCTATTTTATTGGTATAAAAGTCATCCATCCAATGTGCGCCTGGGTTATATCCACCAAACAGTTCATCCATCTCGCTGTAATTACCACGATCAAGGTCCAATGGTTCTCTCAACCGAAGTGACATCAAATTAAAATGGCCATTGATAATTTCAAAATTACGGGAGAAAGATGCAAAAACAGCATCAATATCCTGCGGTAAATATTTGAAATTATTCTGACAAAATGATTTAAAATCTGCTTCTGTGCCATCTTGCTCAATCCACAACAATGCACATTTCCTCACACCTCGTTCAATCCTGAATCTATTTTCCGCCGGGTATTTTGAGGAAAGACTCTCTATAGTCTGCTTAACGGTTAGATCAGTTATCCAACAACGTTGCTTTGCTTCACTATTTTGCATAAATAATATTGAAAAGAACAAGAAAAAACCGACTACTCTCTTAATCATATCAGTGAAATTAAATTGATTATTCGTCAATATAAACTTTTACATTTTGTAAGGCTGGCAACTCAAAATACCCCCGATGTTGCATCAATTGTTTCTTTTCTTCACTACCACATTCTATGTAATACAACTTGCGGGAAGCGAATTTATCCCAACTGATACGAAGTGGTTCATTGGATGATATTTCAAGCGATTTATCATTAAATATCACATTTGCCGATAATTCTGCCGATTCCCCCCTAACCACAAAGCCCTTACATTGCAATTCCTGACCTTTTCCGATATAAACTGACGCGAGTGAATCCTGACGCCACTCAACCGTAGCAAAAGTACCCCAAAATGAACCACCCGGAATATACCCTCTTCGTTTTGAATCGGCAGAAGAGAGAATCCAATAATTACGATTATTCTTACAAACAATATTCAATGAAGTTTGCTTTCCTTTGAAATTATGATTTAACCAATCTACAGACAATACTTCGTATTTATCTGCTCCCTGGAATGGCTCCAAAACAGAAACAAAAGGTTTATTGAAAGCCTCCCCCTGGTTATGCACAAGCAATGTTGGCAATGACAGAGAATCATAAGGAGCTGCAGATAATTCCGACTTTGGAGACATTCCGGTATAATAACTACGACCTTTTACCCCGGGCATCAAAACCTGCATATACGAACTTCCGGACTTCTCCTTTTCCAAAGCAAACAGCGATATCAAACCTTCGTCGGTCTCCCCTGTTGTCTGTGTTTCCTTAATAAACCGCAATCCCGGAAAATCAGGTTCCACCAAAGGTATCGTATCTTTATGCATTAAAACCAACTGACGATCTTTTGAGTAAATTGTCTGTCGGGTTCCAATGTTGTGATACAGATAATCATTCCATAAATCATTATCTGCGCGAAAAATATCTACATAAAAGCCGGAAGTAGGAGATGTCCTGATCAGAGAAATCACCCGCTCCTCATTGGTCTTGGTAAACGGCTCCAAATATTTGGTATAGGTAAATGATTGATTTAACGAAACTGCTTCTGAATCTATTGAGGGCTCCATAGACACGAGTTCGATTTGCCCTATTGATTTTGCAGTACCACCACCTTTATAAATTCGTTCAGGACTAGAACTACCGGCAGCTACCACAGTATTGTGCGCAGCCCATTGTGTATAAAACTGAATATGCATAGAATCCCGTTGGTTTTTTCCAATACCCGGATCAACGCCCATTACACGCCCCAAACCATAAAATTCAGCACTCATACCATTTGCATGATTTCCCGAATAGGTAGCCCCCTGCACACCACACATCAAACCGTTTTGAGGGTTCATTCCGTTTCTCTGAAAATAATATTTCGCATAATCAATCACACCTGTTCGTTTCCAAAAGTCGTCTGCCAACACACTATTTTCGTTGTCGGGAACATTCATTAACAAGCCCAGTAAGTCCCCCTCTTCCCGCGCATATTTCCCACGCTTTACAAGAAGATTCAATAAGCCGTGCAGCTCATCCGTATTTCCTTTTCTTTTCATAGAATTCAGAGCAAGAGAAAGCTCCAGAATCTTCCCATCCGGATGAGGGTGATTAATATCACCCAAGACAGGCAATGATAAATCGGGAAAGGCCGAATACATACGCACTTCACCCATTTGAACAGGAAAATTATACGCATTTAAGACCTGTACATTGTTTTTCTCCAATGCCCAGACAGATAAAAGTAAATTGTAAATAGCTGTAGCATGTTTACCCGGATCCTTAAAAAAACCATCTTTAGAAATTAACTTATTAAGCGCAGACCTCAAACTAAGATTCCCAAAATCCCGGGCAATAACAGTATCTTTTTCGATTACAAAACCCAATAACTTATCTCGTTTCAATGGGTTTTCAATACTCAAAACACTATAAACCAACATAGGACTTTTCATAGCAAAATCATTAATCTCTCCATTCGATATTAATGTTCGGGCCAATTTCTCAAAAACAGCCTGATAACATGTTGTATCATATCCATTTTCGGCCAGGTAATCGCCCAGAAAATCGTATACCAGCAACATTGGAGCATATTCTGTATCTCCATTTATCCTGCTGGAAAACAGCCCGGCATATCTCGAACCAATTATAGGATTCTGATAATTTGCGGCAGTCACCCATTGCTGAAATACATCAGCAGCAAGCCTGGCATACTCTTTTTCCTGAGTCAACCAATATAATACTGCAGCATCGAGTGCAATTCGATTAATCTGACCATTAATTACCTCACTAAACTTTGATGGATCAACCAAATCGTACTTTCTCGAAAGGGAATTAAAAAGGGGTATTCTGTTTTTTGTATTATAAGGCAATAAATCATCGACTGTGGGAAGCCTGTACGGAAAAATATCCCGTGTTTCAGGTCTCGATTCCCCTATCGAATAACGAATTGTTGGTGCTGGAGCATTACCCCATACAGAATCTGCCTCGAGTCCATTCTTTGAAACACGTAAATGAGTATAATATCTGCCTTTTTCCCGGTTAAGTAAATATCTGCTGGTCAGCCACGTCGGATCATACTCCGTGGTCATACTATAATGTGACACATAAGGATAAACTCTGTTTTTCAAATCATTAAAAACCCGGGATGCCCATTTATCTGTTTTAATCTTATTTAGAATAGCAGACTTATCCCGATTATTTACCAACAAAGAAGGAAACTCCTTTGCTTGTATAGCCACAATTGTGCACAGAAATAGAATTACAACACGAATGCGATATATATATGTTTGCATGGTTTTAGTTTTGTGATATACTTGCAAAAATAAGGAAATAATACCCTAATACCGCCTGTTTTTCCCTTTATTCAGATAAACAAAATGAAAGTGATGGAGTTTTATTGATTTTTAACACACACTTACAACCACACAAGAGTGGCATATTTTCAGAAACATGTCCAACCGGAAAACCAAATGCAACAGGAAAGTCATACTCAGAAATAACGTCCCAAAGCAACTCCGGAAGATTTTTTTGCATTTCAGAATCCTCTTCATAATCTGTAAATTGACCAACAATTAACCCCGATATTTTCTCAAAGAATCCACTCATCTTCAGGTTATACATCATTCGTTCAACCTGATACGGTCTTTCGCCAATATCCTCAATAAACAAAATTGTATTCTCTGCACTCACATCAAAGGGAGTACCTCTTAATCCCTGTAAAACAGATAAATTCCCCCCTCTTAAAATCCCGTTGCATTCGCCATTCCGGTTTAAGGAGTGTGCGTCAAATTTATAAACCGGACGCTTTCCTCTCAACATATCAGAAAAAGCAATAACCGTTGGATCTGAGGGGTCTTCATCTGCCAAATGACGCGCCATAGGTGCATGCATAGACGCAATTCCACAATTCTGCGACAAAGCATGAAGTGCTGTTATATCACTGTAACCAATTAGCCATTTGGGATTATTTCTAATCAAATCCGGGTTTATTTTTGAAAGCAGATGAACCACACCGTACCCTCCGCGACTACAAAGGATTGCTTTCACATCCGGATTTTGATAGGCATCGACTAAATCAGACAAGCGTTCTTCATCAGTACCTGCATATCTACCGTGTACAGATTTTGCATATCTGCCCACTACGGGATGAAAACCCATTGAAAACAACACATCTGCTGCCCTGTCAATATATACAGGATCTATTCTCCCCGACGGAGATATAATTCTGATTTGATCTCCGTCGCGGAGTGATTGAGGTATTATCATCTGAACTAATGAATTTACCATTGACACAATGAATCAATGAAAGATGCACTGCCATCACGTAACCATCCATCCAGCTGAGCCACTTCTTTCAACTGCTGACCTCTAAACCGGGGAACTACCATGTACCCGCAAGCCAGTTCAGGTAACGCAGTCATGTCTCCCCACAATTTCTCAAATTGTGTTATGGGAAAAACATCCTCCTGTCCTTTTCCCCACCTCTTTTTCACATCTTTAATGGTTACATAAGTTGGCATACGACGCGACATCTGCCAAACGGCCGCTTTTACCTTCTCCGGGTCTGATAAATCCTTTCTGTCGAGCCCAAAAACAACCAACAACTGGTCGATATCCACCCAAAATGAATTCGAATTGTAATAAGATAAATCAAACTCAATCTTTTCATCCGGTAAAGACATACCTTCGACAAGTCTGACCTTTCCATTTATTCTGGCTAATCCGCCCCCTCTGTCATCGAGTTTCCTGGAAATAACTTCTACTGTAACAGCATTCCCTTTCGAAATATGATACCCCAAATATGCCGGGTTTGCATTGGCTCCTAACGTGTCTATGTTGTGAATAAACAGGTACTTAAGATTTGGAGAATTTGTCAATAGCTCGTTCAATCGACCATTTAAGAAAAGATTGGGCACCTCATACCAATGTCCAACCGGATGAATACATTGATTGGGCAAATTATCTGTATAATCCTCAGCTTCTCCATTTGTTTTAGCCCAGTTGATGAGAGCCTGCTGCAAACTTTCGCGCATTTTCTGAGATTGTTCGTCGAGAACCTGCCTGGCAGTCTCTTCCCACAAAAAACGCAAATCACGTTCTGTTGGGATCAACCTCAGGCCAATAGCTCTACCCGGCGAAAGAACTAATTCTCCCGGATAATTGTAATTATTTTCCAACTTGAGATACTGCTCTATAGCCTCATGAGTAGAATAACTGGTGGTAAAAATATGTGGCAATTTACACGAAAAATCAGTCATCGTTTTTCTGCTTTTAGCCAAATGAACCTCTACAAAATTTCGGTGCTTTCCCGATAATTTTGCAAATGGATTGAGCGATTTAACAACTCCGGATCCCTTCGTCCATCTCGTTCCGGCTCCACCGGCTAAAGATATGATGGCTAATTCTCCGTTTTGCAAAGCACGAACTCCTATTTCTCTGTATTTCTCTGTATTTTCAAACCGGGCATCAAAGACATCATCTTGCAAAACATCTTCAATTTTACTATTAATCGGAAGTCTGTTTTGTGCCATTCCTATACGGCCAGATTTCAAATCATCCTTAATCTGCTTGTGCTGAACAGGGTCAAAACCATGCAGACTCAATAGTTGATTCAGAGCCAACTGATTAGCCGTAGCATTCTCACCCTGTGGCATCATTCTCTCAAATAAGTGTGAAACGAAATTTCCATACAATGGGTTCAATTTATTCGCCTTTCCCAATAACTCCAGCTCTTTACGCTGACATTTTGTCAGGGTGTTAAGCTCTCGTTTCAGCAAAGCAGGAGTCGTAAGCGTATAGTATCCCTCCGGTAACATGGACTCTTCGCCATATTGCATTTGTGCATAAGTGCCATTATCGTTGATTCTGAAATCATAAACAACCGGCTCCATGGCGAAAGGAACTGCATGTATCAGCTTCTTTTTTACATCCCGCATGATTTCCCCCAATCGTTTTTGGGCAATTTGTTTGACTGCCGGGTCGAAAATAAAACCCATTCCACCGCCAGACATTCCACCCATCATCCAAAAACCCCAAAAATCAGCACCAAACTCACGAGTAACAATCTTAATCAAGGTTTCGGTATAATAATTTGCTGACCAGGGAATAATTGTTTGAATCGGCCCCTCAAAATTTTGTTGAGTAAATTGGCCTATTTCTTTAACCTGACCCGTTTTCAGCTTATCAACAACCTCTTCGAAGAAATGAATTGCTTTTTGTCTGGCCTCCCACTCCTTTTCAGATCTAAGAAGATATTTTTCCGTTACCATTTCAAGAATAGGCCCAACATCCTGCGCCATTCCACCGTGAACAATCACCAAACTATCCTGCAATCTTTGATATATATCAGCACAAACACCGTCTCCCTCCAACACTTTATGCTTAGGAAGCAAACGTCCTTTACTCACACCATATTCAGGATCCGACATAGTAGCTTCAACACCTTGAATCAGCTTCATTCCGGGCCAAACACCACCAGAGTCCTGCCAACCACCACCTGAACCTCCAATCCATTCACCTAAAATCGCTTTTGCAGCGACTAAACGACGCTCGTCCTCTATCAGGCTACCTTCCAAAGACTGTGTTTGTCCGGTTGCACGCATACACAACGAAATCAACGATGCCAACAAATTAGTAGATACAGCAAGACGGGAACCCTTCGGAATATTGTTCACCTGACTGACCAGCTCAATACCACGACCTTCACCAACCATTTTTTCCAACACCTGAGACAGAGGTAAATCTGCCCCCTCCATACCCGGAGGTATAATTCCGGATGCAATAACGGCAGCCTTAATCAATCCCAGGTAGTCCTTGGCAAAATCAAATATGTCTGATAATTTATGTATTGATGCCGATGTGGTCAAATCTATACTGGTCAACCTCAATACAGGTTCATCAATCACCCTCAAATAAGTGTCAATTGGAGGCTTTGGAACAGAGGATGCACCTCCTAATACACTCAAATCCACCGAAATATTGAGCACTTTTGCCCCTTCTGGAAAATCCATTCCCAAAAAGAAAATATCACTCCATCCACTGTGCGTCAAATCCATTCTTACAGGTGTCGATTCGTGCAACAGCGGATACATTCCCGTTTTCGCATCTTTCACTAGCAGCTCTTTTCGGAACGTGAGTGGATGATCATCCGGATGTCCCGTTCGAAACATCCACTGATTGCCGGGTGTTGAGCGCACACTTCTTTTCACCTGATTGGCCAAAGACTGAAATGCCAACTGATGATAAGCATCTGCCAGCCCACTCGAAATTCCTTCGTTTGCACCTTTCCGATTCTGAACATTCAAAAACAAATCAATTGCCTCTTCGAATCTACGATTGAGCATGTGTTCGTAAGCCTCATAAGGAATAATACCTTCGCTGCTTATGCCTGCACACATCGGTATATAAAACCGATGAATTGCATACAGAAAAAAGAGAGCTCGTACCCGATGATATAGATTACTTTCTTCATGCCGAAACAACTCCAACTCTTCACACTCACACTGTAATTCAAACAATGTTGCATTCTGACAAACACTTTCCAACGAAAGGTTTTTAATTGTCGGATCTTCGGATATAATAATTGAGGTAAGTTTACCCATAATGTATAGACTTATATTATCAAATAAAGAAATCAGGGAAAAATTATCTACCAATAGAATGAATATCTTTTGAAACAAAAAACTCTAACAATTCAGCCATAAGCTTATCTCTGTCTTTCCCGGCAAGAGCCAAAGACAACTGAGCCTTAAACAAGCCATACTTTGCGCCCATATCAAAACGATAGTCATTTTTCTCTAAAGCCAGATAATGTTCTTTCGATGCAAGCTCATTCAGTGAACTACTCAAATCTAATCTTTTATCGGTAGATAATGATTGCTTATGAGCTAAAATCGCCATAACACCCGGAGACAACACATGCATTCCGAAGAAACAAAGATAGTGCCCTGCACGTAGCCCTGAAACCATCAACTGCTGCTCAGCTACAGTAGGTGTAGGTTTTTCCACCACCTTGTCTACTTTATAAAGTTCATTAGAACCATGTATACGGCTGGCGCCAACAACTCCAAAATGAGGAATAAGCCCTTCTCTCGTAGGCTGCACTGCAGAAACTGAACAATTATTCAGCTCTGCCGTAGATATCAAATGTTTGGCGCAACGAATATTCGTACGACTCACATAGAGATGATCGCCCACCAGATGCAAAAAATAATCATTCCCAACAAATTCTTTAGCACAAAGCATTGCCTGGCCATAGCCGGCTGTTGTAGTTTGAGGCAGAAATGATATTACATTTTGATATTGGTCACAAGCAGCACTATATGCTTGCATATCCTCCGGATTAATAACAATGGCAATCTCTTCAATGCCTGCTTCAATCACCTCTTCAACAAGTATCTGCAATACTGTTTTTCTTTGACCGTCACTGTCTATCAGGGTTTGCAGGGGTAAATTTCTCTGATCCGGCCCTGCAGCTGTTATTACTGCTTTTGTTACTTTCATAGGTATGAGTTTCAAATTAACTAAATAAAATATGAATTGAGATAATATACAAATCTATAAAAAATTATTCTAAATGCAATCAAATCTTTATAAGAAATATACAACAAAAAAAAACGGCACCAAACTCACTTGAGATGATGCCGTTTTTTAATATATATCAAAACTAATTTTTTACAAATATTTTTTGATTATTCCTGTATCCAGCAGCTTTATTACTATACCAATCAGTGGAAACAGTACCACTATTCACCACCCATTCAGAAAATTTCAGGAAACTATTCTGAATATCCTCACCTTCAATCGGGTAATCAAATACCACTGGTGTATCTATCACCCAGGGATATTTGGATAATCCAACATACCATGTTGTTGAAAGATTAGATTTATCATCATAAGTTCCAAAATAGCTGAGAGAAGCTTTATTTGTTGGAGACAGATTTGCTTTGTGAATCTCTTTGGTTCTGTCACCGTCCACAATTATAAAGGGATTAAACGGAACTGTACCAAGAGATGCAAGCGTAACTCCACTGGTAGAAAGCTGAGAAGTATTAACAGGTGTAGGACCTGTTACCGTACCAGAATTATTATACGTGATTTTTTTCACTATTACAACCGGATCATAAACTGTTGAATTTAACACAGTATTAATATACCCCGTTTGACCACCAAATAATGTACTTGCAAAATCAAAGAATGGTATTACTAATTTTGAGGTACCACTTTCATAGCCTTTCGCATTTAGAGGAAACAAAGATCCTGCCAACAAAGTAGCACCTCCGCTATAAGTGGTAGTAATACTTTGAACATCACTTGGTGAAGAATTCAACTCCCAGGCAAAACCATTGTTGTATAGTGCTCCTACAGCCCTTGTTCGAGTATTCAAGATAACATCAACAACACGATTTAATGCATTCGTTACATATTTTATCTGATAATCCATAACTAAATCATTAAAGTCATAATCCCCTTTAACAGGCCAGCTATCTTCGAACCCAAATGATCCAAAAACATTCGCTCCCTGAGAATAATTATCGTAAGCTCTGGAGTAATCATTCGGGTAGTCATCATTCGTATTATTTACGCCATCATTATCATCATCATTTGTGTCAATTAACTTAGGATATGGCGCCGGATCCACAGAGGTCGGAGGATTCCAATTCACATAAAACAAAATATCATTAAAATTACCATCCGATGCAGGTGAAATCCCATCGCCTATTGCAATATCTTCAAATCCCAATACGAGAGAAGAGGATGTTTTGTCATATAAAATTACAGACTGAGGCTTACCTCCCGCATTTAAAGCCTTCATAGAATACTGATGCTTAACCTTATTTGCAAACAAATTATCATATGTTCCTTCATCTGTTGTTCCACCCCATCCACTGGTAACCAAAAACCATCCAATTGTTGTGCCAGCTGGAAATAAATCACCCCATGTTCCGTCTGTGGGGTCCTGGTACATCAACTTTACTTTTGTTCCAGATGCCAATCCCCCGGACATCGCTGCGTTTGAGCTTCTGGGGAATACAACAATCCGTTTGTCAATAGCACTAATACTTGCCGGAGCAGATCCTTCAGGATAGTAAAAATAACCAAATGTATTATTTAAACCAGCACCTTCAGCCAAGAAAGTAACCCAAATATTACCTGCTTCTGCCAAATATATATTTGCCAAATCGGAATTAGAGAAATATTCCGGATGGTTAATATGCTGTAAAGGACTTTGATTGACATTTATGAAATAAGGTAAAGTCGTCAAAATACGCGTTAAAAGACCAGATGGCACTACATCAACACCTGTGATATAACTTGGATAACCTGTAGTCGCATTATAACTACCCAAAACCCAGTAATTAGAAGATCCTGGATTACTGATTGCTGGAGTCAAAGTTCCGGGATTGGGAGTGGATGTTCTGGTATATGTAACCGGGATTAATGAAGATTCAGCACGTAATTTTGCACTTCTTGCCAAATTGTAATCAACAGGAAAGATGGTTTGCGAATAAGTCTTACTTTTCTTTACAACTATCTTTCTCGGATACAAAGGATTCTCAATTACAATATACACACTATCCAAATGACCGGGTACGGGAACAACAGTAGAATATTTTCCTGCTTCATCTGTACCTCCCTTAAAATTTGGCACGATAGACTTATCCAACAAATAACTACCCTTTAGATATGGATTTTGAGTATAAATTTTAAGAAAAACACCAGAAACAGGATTCCCGGAGAGATCTTTAAAGACCAAATCCAAAGACATATTAATACTATTTTCAAAAGTAAACCCTGCAGCGCTCATCTCTGCACTGTTTTTCTGTAACGTAGCATCAGATATTCTATCTTCACTGGTACAGCCGGAGAAAAATACAACTAATCCCCCAAATATAATCTGAAAGAGAGCAAATTTTAATACTTTTTTCTTCATAATATTTTCTATTTAAAACTGTTATCACTTTTTAATCATTTCAACATACAAATATAATCAATAAATTTCATGATTTCATTCATTAACGATAGCTCTGTAAAAGACAAAAGTATTACAAAAACAACAAGCTCTAATCCAACAAAATAAAAAGCAATTAAAACACTGTATAACAAAACATTACAACAAAATAAACACCAAATAAAAACAAAAACCACACATCTAAAAAATGATTAAATAATACTAACAGAATTATATATCAAACTTCTCAAATATTGAGTTCTTACTAACAAACTCGGGGATTAAAGCCTTCATAAAACGAACAGTTTCATCTGTATTTCCCAATTTTGAGCATGACACTAATTGATTTATCGCTTTTGTCACTTCCTTAAACTCATATTCACGTACCAGCGCCACCAAAATCTTCTTGTGATAAGTTGGTTTTGTGTATTCCATATCGCTCAATAACTCTTCATACAACTTTTCTCCAGGTCTTAAACCTGTGTATTCTATCTTAATATCTTTATCTGGAACAAAGCCCGCTAGCTGAATCATCCTTCTGGCTAAATCATCAATTTTTATAGGTTGCCCCATATCAAATACATAAATCTCTCCATTTTTACCAATACTACCAGCCTCCAGTACAAGCTGACAGGCCTCCGGGATCGTCATAAAGTAACGTGTTATTTCCCTATGAGTAACCGTAACCGGCCCTCCTTGTTCTATCTGCTGACGAAATCTGGGAATAACAGAGCCATTAGAACCTAATACATTTCCAAAGCGCGTAGTAATAAACTTATATTTTGAATCTTTCCTTTCGACATATTTCGCTAAAGATTGTACATACAATTCAGCCACTCGTTTTGATGCCCCCATAATATTAGTCGGATTCACCGCCTTATCTGTTGAAATCATAACAAATCGTTCTGCCCCATACCTCAAAGCATGATTTACAACATTACGAGTGCCTAAAACATTGACCAAGACCGCTTCGCAAGGATTTCGTTCCATTAGAGGCACATGCTTATATGCGGCGGCATGATATACTATCTCTGGATGATAAGTTTCAAAAAGAACAGTAAGACGCTTACTATTCCTTACATCACCAATGACAGGAACAAACATCAAATCAGGAAACCTATCTTCCAGCTCCAATTGAATATAATGAAGCGGAGTTTCTGCTGCATCGTATAGGATAACTATTTTGGGCTTAAACTTTGCCAATTGCCTGACAATTTCACTCCCTATTGAGCCCGCAGCCCCGGTCACCAATATTACTTTATCATGCAGCTGCAATGATATTCGCTCAATATTTATTTCAATTTCCTCACGTCCCAGCAAATCTTCAATTTGAATGTTTCTCATAATATTTTTTGGCACATTTCCGTCAGTGACATCCAATGGTGACTGCCCCAATAAAACCTTAACATTCATCAATGTACATATTCGAAGAAAGTCTTCAGACAATTCTTCCAGATAGTTATTATTATCAAATATTATTGTATTAATTCCAAAAGCTATTATTATAGACCTGAGCCCGGCTCCAACTTTTGCATCAATACGTGCATCCTCTATATCCGATCGAATAGTTCTGTTTTTATCAAACAAATATACAGGCAAGTCCATAATCCTTGTTTGTTTAAAATTGACATCGGTTGAAATAAAACCAACTAATTTTAAACGCCTATTGTTCCCCATAAGAATAGAGCGTGCTAGTGCAACACTACTATCCGACACGCCAAAAACAACCGCTCTTTCGTTTTTTTCTCCCTTATTCATGATTAAGCGACCATATATTTGCACAATCAAATATCTGGTAAGAATCAATAACAGCAGGGAGAGGGTAAAATTCAGCACCAAAGCAGTAAACGAAACCGGTTGATGGTATTTGAAAACAAAAACCAGAATCAATAATAGCACATTGGTTGCAGATATAGATAGAAGAATCCTCCATATTTCGTAATATGAAGAATAACGAATTATTCCTGCGTGAGTTTTCAATAAAAAAAAGAACAAACTATTCAACATCGCATTTAAAAGCAACAAAACCAACAGATTTGGTTTTGTGTATGCAATATTATGATAAACAACATTGCAAATAATATAACTTAAGAACATTGCAAATGTAGAAACAATAACATCAAGTGGGAGAATTAACATTCGATTTGCCCCCCTCGAACGAACGATTCTCCGCAAAAGAATATCAAAAAAATTTCTTAGAAGAAGAGCGTATTTCATATATTACTTATTTTCATTGAAAAAATTATCAATAGTAAAACTGACACAGAACAAAAATATTAAAGATTTATTGTTCGCTGAATCTCATCTACCACACGTTTCAAATCACCAACTTCTAATCCCGAACCAGACGGCAAACATAACCCCTGCTTAAATAACGAATCACAAACACCGTCCCCATAATAAGGCAGACCTGAGAAAACCGGTTGTAAATGCATCGGTTTCCATAAAGGCCTGGTCTCAATATTTTTACCTTCAAGCGATATACGAATCTTCTCCCGGTCTATACCACCTAATAAATCGGATTTTATCAGAATCGTCGTCAACCAATAGTTAGAAAAAAATTGCATACCGGGTTCCTGATGCACATCTATTCCATTTACAGGAGAAAGCATAGATTTATAATAAGCAAAATTTGATCTTCGTTTTTCAACTCTATCTTGCAAAACTAACATTTGACCACGCCCAATGGCGGCTACGACATTGCTCATTCGATAATTATATCCAATTTGCGAATGTTGGTAGTGAGGCGCATCATCCCTTGCTTGCGTTGCCAAAAAACGAGCCTTTTCTGCCATCTCTTTTGACTTGCACACCAAAGCACCTCCTCCGGAAGTGGTAATTATCTTATTACCATTAAAAGAAAGCACACCCAAATCACCAAAAGTTCCACACATCCGCCCCTCATATTGGGCCCCCAACGCCTCCGCAGCGTCCTCAAGTACAGCAATTTCATATTTTGCCGCAATAGTCAGAATTTCATTCATTTTTGCAGGCATGCCATACAGATGCACTACAATTATTGCTTTCGGTTTTTTCCCCTTAAGAATTCTATCAATAATAGCACGCTCCAGCTGATTTGGACAAATATTCCAGGTATCTGGTTCACTATCAACAAACACTGGTTTTGCTCCAAGATATATAATCGGATTTGCAGACGCTGCAAACGTAAAACTTTGACAAATAACCTCATCACCGACACCAACACCAAGAAGGATCAACCCCAGATGTAAAGCGGCAGTACCTGCACTAAGTGCAGCAACATGCGAATCAGATTTCAGAAAGGATTCTAAATCCCGCTCAAATCCATCCACATTTGGCCCCATGGGCACGATCCAGTTTGTATCAAAAGCATCCTTAATAAACTCTTGCTCTTTTCCACCCATGTGAGCCAGAGAGAGCCATATTCTTTTATTATTCATTATCCACAGGTATAAATAAAAAACACGTATTTGAATTTTTAATTCAACTTGTCATTGCAACATCAACCCACCATCCAGATCAATAGCAGCTCCGGTCATCCACAACGACGCATCCGAAAGCAAATAAACAACCGCATAAGCCACCTCTTCGGGCTTTCCGTATCGACGCAGGGGATAACGTAGCAGATCTTTCTCTATTGCCTCTTCCGGAATAGCAGACGATAATCTGGTTTGTATCATGCCCGGCTGGATTGCATTGGCTCGAATACCCTCGGCCGCCAATTCGAAAGCAATTCCTTTCATAAACGAATTCATAGCCCCTTTCGTGGTCATATACATGATATTGCCCAGAGATGCAGACTTGGAAGCTACCGATGATATAAAAACAATGGACGCCGATTTCGCAAAACGTTTGTGTTTATGCAACTTCTGCACCAAATCGGCCTGCCCGAGAAGATTTGCCCGCATCACCTGTTCGAAAACATCGGGTTTTATCATTTTCAGCGGAATTCGTTTATTAATACCGGCACAAAGTACTACCCCATCGAGCAGCGGCAATTCAGAGATGATTGACTGAACATGCTCAGTCGAAGCCAGATCTGCGATCAGGAACCGATGACCGGAACCGTGCAGAAGTTCGAAAGTTTGCTTCAAACGAACCTCATCACGGCCTGTTATCATCAGACTCGCTCCCATGCGGGAACACTCGATAGCCGAAACCCGACCGATACCGGAAGATGCCCCGGTGATAAGAACAGTCTTACCTCTGAGTGAAAAGGGATTATAATTGACATCTGCGCCGTTCATCATCACTATATTTCTACCAGATCAGAGATGAAACAATCTTCTGTAGCCAAAATAGTGCACGCCCATGTCATACCCACTCCGAATCCGGTCATAAAGAGCTCCTTTCGTCCGCCCAACTTATCCTTTAGTTCCGAAACTATAGTCAATGGAATTGAGACAGACGATGTATTGCCATATTTTGCAATTGTGGCCGGCACCTTTTCAGGATCAAGCTTTAGCTTTTTCGAAAGATAAGAGTTGATAAAATCATTCGCCTGATGAAACAGAAAATAATCCATTTCAGAGACCTCTTTTTTAGCAAAAGCAAAAATTCGCTTGATGTCAGCCGGTATCTCTTTGATAACAAAGTTGAATACGTCTCCACCATTCATATATCCGTGCTCTTCGCTCCGAATATTCCCGAATTCATCGACCACCTTTTCCTGCAAAGTCTCCACAGTAGACGGATTGCGGTATCCACCGGCATTCATTTTTATCAAATCCTCTTTAGACCCGTCGGAATTGAGCGAGAAATAACTTGCGCCAAACTTTTCATCGCGTTCGATCAAAGCAGCAACACCACCATCACCAAAAATAAATGCCGTCTTACGGTCTTTGGGAGAATAAACGCGCGAACGTGTTTCTCCATCCAGCAACAAAGCTTTTCGCAGATTGCTTCGCTCCATCATCGAATAGATAACAGACATTCCGTAAATAAAACCCGAGCAACCCATATTGAGGTCGAAGGCAATAGTATTGTGCGTCAAACCTAAACGATTCTGAAGAATGACAGAGGTTGCCGGCATACGGTAGTCGGGAGTTTGCGAAACAAAAACAAGCAAATCAATCTCTGAGCGATCGACGTTCAAATCATACAACAACTTCTCTGCCGCGGCAAAACACAAATCTGATGCGCACACACCGGGTTGAGCAAAACGACGCTCAACAATACCAATCTTGTCCACTACAGCTTTTACCTCTTCAGCATCGAAATGTTCGGTATATTCGTAATTCTTTATTACATTCGACGGAACACAGGCTGCCAAACCACGAATACCGACATTAGTAAAGTTTAATAATGCCATAAAGTTCCTCCTTATTTAGTTTTGAACCGCAGCTATTAAGTCGGCTACTGTAATCAGTTTTTTAAACTCTGCTCCCTCAATCACCACACCAAACTCTTCATCCATCATAGCAATTACAGAGAGATAGGCTAAAGAGTCCCATTGCTCCAACTCACGAAATACAGTTTCTTTAGTCACAATATCTTCTTCTATTTCAAGAACCTGTTTGAACAATTCAATAAACTTCGCTTCCATAATTATTAGGTTTAAAGATTCAACAATAAAAAAACACAAAACTTATTTGAGCAAGGCAATCACCTTCTCTTTGTATCTGAAAAAAATAACTTCATTGTCACCCACGGGTTTATCAAGCACCATTCCAGCCGCAATTTTGTTTCCATTACCTACTTTTACGGAAGGTATTGTGGCACTGTTTATCCCAAACAGATTGGAATCGCCCACCGTAGTAAATCCGGAAAAACAGACATTGGGACAGATAAAATTGTATTTTCCCACCACCACATCATGCCCCATGCTTGCCCGGGAGTTCAGGAGTGTAAAATCATCTATTTTAACATTCGGACCGATATTTACCATAGGTCCCACAACCACTCCTATACCCAACTTAGCAGATGGCGAAACATAAGCTGTCGGATGTATAAAAGATAAGAAATCAGCACCTTTGGCCTGCATCTCTATGGCAAACATTTTTTTATATTCGACACTGGCTATACCCATCAGGTATTGACAATCGGAAACTATCTGATGAGTGCGAATGCCGCCCAGCAAAGGAGCCGAAAGCATGTATCTGGCATAGCTGGCCGGATTGTCGTCCAGAAAACCAACTACCCTGTAAACCTCACTTCCCGCAACTTTATTTGCAAGCTGTAGGTATTCATCCAACTCTGCACCATGTCCTCCGGCACCCACTATAATCAACTTCTTCATTCAATAGGATAGAATTAATGTGCTTTTATATTCTTTACAAATATAACAAAAAAGTTCGATATTTGTTAAATCTTATTTCAAAAATTTTCATTCTTCTCCGGTAAATGCACTCATAGTAGCATTGGTATCCGAGTTAATTCCTTCCCGTTTAAATACTTTTTTCAGAGTAAGAAAAATGATTTTCAGATCAAACAAGAATGAGATATTATCCACATAATAAACATCATACTCAAACTTCTGAGGCCACGAAATCGTGTTACGGCCATTCACCTGCGCCCATCCGGTAATACCCGGACGAACTTTGTGCCGTTTTGCCTGACGAGCCGAATACAACGGAAGATATTTTACCAACAACGGACGCGGCCCCACCAAACTCATATCCCCCTTCAGCACATTTATCAGCTGTGGCAGCTCATCAACAGAAGTAGTTCGAACAAACCGGCCAACCCGGGTTAGACGTTGAGCATCAGGCAATAAATTCCCATTAGCATCACGTTCATCCGTCATAGTTTTAAACTTAATCACTTTAAAAATCCGGGCATTCTTCCCCGGACGGGGCTGGGTAAAAAATGCAGGACCTTTGTTATTAACAACTAAGAAAATCAACACGATAACAAATAAAGGAGAAAATGCCAGCAACAAAGCAAATGAAACAAATATATCAAAAACTCTTTTAATAAATAATACGTACATCGCTTATCATTTTTCAGGTACAATAATATTGTATTTAACAATCTCCTCTTTTGCATTAGAGGCTGAATAAACAACTAATTGGGTTAACGAAGATAAATCTACGTTCGCAGGAATTCTTATCAATAAAAAAACCTGATTCTGATAGTTATAATATGCACCTTGAAGATTCTCTTTCTTCATCAATGGCAATTGCTTTGCAAAGAGGGTATTTTGCACATAGTCAAGTATATTTCTTTTTCTATACAATATCGACTTTCCTTGTTTATAATCACAAGTTACAAGATGATAGACTTTATTATCATAAAAATTCAATGTTTTGTTTGCGGGGAGATGGATTATCAAATTATTTCCATTCGGAAACCATAAACCATTGTATCTTGCTCCCCGGGACTCTAAACGGAAAATTCTCTCTATTCCTGATGAATCGTTTCTAAAGAAATATGCATATATATTTTGTGGCAGACAAATTAAGAGTTCTTTGTTATAAAACTTACTAATGACTAAATTAACCCAATAATCCGGATAAAAACCAGGACGATATGTTGATTCTGATAAAATAAAACGATCTGAAACAGGCTTATAAGCCTCAATAAATTGACCATTGGATGTTTCAATTTGTTTCTTCTGTTTTTCAAAATTATCGTGATCGTATACAATTTTCGGATAAGTAACAAAAAACTCCACGACAATTGCCACAAAAGAGAGCAGTAAGAATATCCGAAAACCTGTTAGAGAAAGAAATGCACTGTGATTGTTTAATATCGAAATCGCAACAATTATCAATAAAAGTGACAAATAAAAAAAAGAGCGTTGCGGACATTCTTCAACTAACATCAGAAATAGAAATGAAAAAGCTGTTGAGACAAATAACAATCTATGAAGAATATTAATTTGTTGAATAAACTTTTTAATGCCAATAAAGCAACTAACGATAAAAACAAAAAGCAGTGGAAGGATCCAATTCCTATATAGGCCAAGAATCACATAACATGTTCTTAAGATTTTAATCAAAGAAAAACTATTTGTTGAGTCTTGCGTAAAGCGTATTAAGTTCCCCGGAGATGCGCACTCAAACAGAGCTCCCAAAAGAAATCCAACAATAAGAAATGCATTTTTACCACGAAGTGTCAGATAATTTAATAAAATAGAGGTAATCAACGCTAAAGAAACCGGTATGCCGACCAACTCATGAGTAGATGCCGCAAAAAAAGCAGAAAGAAAATATAAGACAGAATTAACATTCGAAGCCGGAAGCTCCCACTTTTGAAAAAGGAAAAGAAGAAAGATAAGTAAGAAAACTGCACTCCAAAGGTAATTCAGGCTCCCGGATATCCATAACAGACAATAAGCCGGAGAGGGTAACAACCACCAAACAGAGACGACTATAAGCAGATACGAAAAAAACACATTTTTATTCTTTTCCGGCTTTGTGAGTTCATACAACAAAAAAATAAATAGCCCAAATACAAGCGTATTTGCGACATCAAACCAAATTTTGTTTTCTGTAATAAAAAAACACTGAACAATAAAGTGAACAAACACCCTACCACTATGCACAAAGTAATGATTGTACTGTGATTTAACGACATCAGAAATATTCTGAACCCGTTTTGAAGTAAGCTCATTTTCGATTGAATCATTAAAAATAAAATGATACTTATAATCATCGGCTGAAAGTGCAGTATTCCTATTCAACACAAAGAAAAAGGACAGAATGATTACAAAAAGAGAACAAACCAGCAAAAACTGATTTGTTTTAGGAGTAAAGAATCTCATTTAATTATTTTTCTTGCATTTCCCTCACAAAAATTTAATGAGGTGGTAAGGGCATTTTGATGATAGCAGTTCCATAAAGGAGTATCTGCCTGCAGCAGCTCAATAAACGAACCCATTTCCCCAATCGCCTCTTTAGTAAAAACCCGGCCAAGATTATATTTCATAACCAAAGACGCAATACTCGATTGAGCATCTGCTATGCAAAGTATTGGCACGCCAACAGACAACAGATTAAAGGTTTTGCTCGGGATACTCAATCGGCTTGCTCCACGACCCAAAGATACAATTGCTAAATCGGCGGATGCCAGGGAATATGGCATATCTGACGGTGGAAGAAACGGCATAAAAGTACAATTCTTCAAATTTAATTCCGATACCCGCTTCTGCATACCCGCTTTCTTTTCGCCATCCCCAATAATCAGGAAATGAAATGTATCACTTTTCTGCATAGCAAATGCTAAATCAACCATAACCTCAACCTGGTGTGTATAACCTAAATTGCCAGAGTACATCACAACAAATTTACCCTCCAGATTATGTTTTGCTATAAATGGATTATCTGTCTTAGCTATCGGTTTAAGAAATGAATTATCAGTCCACACAGGAACAACCTCAATTTCTTTCTGAGGTGCATACATAGCAAGTCGCTCCTTCATCTCATCGGTCAATGTAATAATACGCTGCGCCCTCCTGTAAATTCTTAGATTCACCCTCTCCCATAGTAATATCAGCGGTGAGCTTCGGGATAGGATACCCATTTCATATAATGTATCCGGATATATATCATATACAAGTAGTGAATAGTTATTGCGAATAATTGAGGCAATACAGAACGCAAATGGCGGATTCGAAACAAAAAGCAGATTGCAACCCCGATAGCGAAACATGATATTAAAAACAATCTGTATGGTCGCAATACTCCAGGTAAGCATACGCAGAATCGAACTTGTCCTCTTGTATTGAATAATACGTTGAATAGAAACCCGCGAATCTAATCTCTTATTTCTCTCAACCAGACGACCGGTCATCAATGTACACTCATATCCTGCCTCGAGGTACGCATGAGCAATATCTATCATCAGATAACCGGAGTCCTGATTGATAATGACTATTTTTTTATTGTTGGCACACCTATTCATCTGATAATAAATCAAAATACAAGCTCAAATAATCTGCATAACGAGAGCTCTTGTTAAACAACTGCTCAGCCCTGCTTCGACAAGAGGTCGCATAATAAGACTTCCCATTTTCGATTGTTTTTAAGATGGCTAAACGAAGAGCATTCATATCGCCTTTTGACACCACAAAACCGGTATCTGTATCAATAGCCTCGGGACTACCTCCGGTGTTGTATGTTACCACCGGCGTACCGCAAGCCAGAGCTTCAATATTTGTGGTAGGAAAGTTATCGACATAGGTGGGATTTACAAATACATCGGCACAAGAGTATAACGATGCTAACTGCGATATACGTTCCGTTCTTTCCAATGCAACAATACAAGAGGGCATCTCTTTCAGCTGTTTTACCGAAAGCCCTACCAAAATAATCTGAAACGAATTATCGAGTAATTGACTAAGCCTGATAAAATCAGACAATCCCTTTCGTCTGTCCCAGGTACTTGCAACACCTAAAATTACTTTCTTACCCGCTATTCGATGCAGAATATCGTCCGGAACATCCGTCTGCCCGGGGCAAAACAGAGCCAAATCAATTCCGTTATGAATAACCTGACATAAGTAGTCCGATAAAAATGATTTCCCCACGATTTTATGCAACCAATCAGACGGAGTGATAATACGTAGTTTGTCAACTTTTGAAAAAAGTTCTTTCTTAATTTTGAAATTGCTCTTTGAACGATCGCAAAACCAGGCTGTCGGATAGCCTTTCAAATTTGGACAGCTTTTACATCCTGTTTGCCATTTGTCGCATTGCACATAATCGAAATAGCTACAATGCCCTGTAAATGGCCAGCAATCATGAAAAGTCCAGACAACAGGAGTATTCCTCTTTTTCAGATATTGAAACAAAACACCAATATTCAGATAATAGCCATGTATATTGTGAAGATGGATGATATCCGGATTAATTAATTCAATTTCCTGTACAAGTTTTTTAGTAGCCTGCTTAGAGCCAAAACCATGCATATCAAAAAACCGGCTTAATAATACATGCAATATCCAATCAAATTTGTTGCCGGTTTTAATCAGTGCTGAATAACTTCCCCTATTGATATTTGCCGCAGCGATAAAACTCTCATGCCCGGCTTCAATTAAGACACGACCGATATCCTCAGCGATACGGCCTGTAGAACCGGTGTTTACAACAGAATTAATTTGTAATACTCTCATTCTTTATCAACTCTTCAATAATCTTAATTTGAACAAAGGGATTGTATTTTTCATCAATAACCCGATAGCATTGTTGCACTATTTCAGAACTTTTTGATGGATATTTATTTAACCATTTATATATAGCTGAACTCAATGAGCTGACATTATTCTCCTCGAAAAAACTACCTGTTACACCATCAACTATAGCTTCAAACTCGGGCATCTGATTATTTTTGTTACCGTGTGTAATTACAGGTGTTCCGTTTCCGAGGGAATGAATAGCAGTAAGACCGACATTTCCGGGAGAGACACACAAATCTGCATTAAAAATCAGATTTCCAAGAATCTCTTCATCATAGCAAGGGCCATAAAACCAGATATGAGAATCTAAACCTGAAACAAAAACCTGCTGTTCGAGAGTATCCTTTTCTGGTCCGGATCCAATTATTACGGCATTTACATAAAATCCATCTTTATAAAGAATCTGCATAGCAGAAATAATCATATCAAGCTTCTTCACTTTACTTAATCTGCCGATAAAGATCAATACAGGATAATCATTTTTAAAATAATCTTTATATACACTACTATTCGGCAACACTTTACGTCGACTTAGCTGAATGGAATAGTCGAGAGAATTGTAAATAACATTGAGCTTTTTCTCCGGAATTCCCTGATTAATCATTATCTCCTTTGCATAATCGCCATACAACAAAAAACCAGTTGACAAGCAACCATATATCCGTTTCAGAGATCTTTTCAACCACCCTTCATTACCATACGCTCCATGCCCCCAAAGGTAAACTTTTTTATTCATTAACTTCGTCAGAATCAAAAAGATCCATGATGATATACAATAATATTCTCCTGTAATAAGATATATTTTCGACGAATGAAAAGAGAGACGAACAAAGCCGGATAGCAGATAAAAGTTTCCCCACAGGTTCTTTCGTTTTAACTCTACCGGGTACTTAGAAAAAACAGAATAATCAATTTTCTTAATGGTTGATGTGCTCAGCTTGTCACCAAAGTAAAATGAGCAATCAAAACGACTATCAATTAGTGAATAGATAGATTTTCTGTAGTGCGGAGCATAATTAAAAACGCAACAAATCTTTTCTTTAGTCATAAGATACCGGGATTTATTACACCAATCTTTGTTATTAAATCTGTATATTTTTTGTATACCTGGTTTTCATCAAATATTTCCAATGCCTTTTCCCTATTATTTTTCGACATAATTACCCTTGATGATAATGATAACTGAAGGAAACGCTCAATTCCTTTAGCAATACTATTCGGTTGATATGGATTCACAAGAAAGCCATTCACTCCATCTTCAATCAGGAATCTGTTTTCAGGTATATCACTGGCAATTACCGGAAGACCAGAGCTGATAGCCTCTGACAGAACATTTGAGAAACCTTCGAAATAAGAAGGTAAACACATTAAATCGGCTGCCGAATATTCAGCAGCTACATCTTTTGTTGAACCGGCAAAAACAACATTTGATGATAGATTCAATTCTGAGATCTTTACCATAAGTGAATCAAAATATGGCTTATTTTTTGCTTCTCCTACCAATCTCAGCTCAATCTGATAGTTTTGCCTGAGCAGTTCAGCAACAGCCTCCAGCAGGTTTATCAGGTTTTTTTCCGGAGACAAACGACCCACATAAACAAGCTTTACCTGATTATTTATATGCCTTTCGGCACCTAAATGACTTGATGATTCAAAACGAATTACATCAATAATATTAGGCATAAACGAAACCCGGTTCTTCAACAATGGGAATCTTTTTTGAATATATTCTATTTTTGATATGGAATTTACCGTAATATGATTTGCCAACAAAGCCAGATTAAAATAATACAAATCGTGTAGTGGTTTTATTAGCGATGTTCGCTCCGAAATAATCAATTTAAAACGGAAACCAGATAAAACCCTGGCTATTATCGCTACCTGACTAACCAGTTTGATGTACGATATTACCAGTAATGGTTTCTTTTGCAATATTGCTTTCACAGCTCTATACAACCGACTCAACCGATTGCCTTCGTTGGAAATGCAAGAATACGGGATAGAATGCTCCCTGACAAACGGAAGGAAATGGTCATAATCTGTCAATGCCAACACCTCCACCTGATGTCCTTTTTTTTGAAGCAGTAATGCAAGTGCCAGCAGTTGATACTCTGCTCCTCCCTGATTAAGTGATCCCGTAACTAATAATATCTTCATTGTAGCTGATTTTCGTTCGACAAATAATCGCCCAGCTGATCGCTGCTCATGAACTCAACATCGGGCCATCGTTTCAATATTTCAGTCAATATCTTCCTTAATAACCTGAGATTATTATCTCTGTTCCCGGGATAATGATAGCCAATAAAATTGAGGCGATGCATACCAATAATAGCCGGCTTATTGTAGAAGAATGAAAGACTTATCCGTTGCAACAGATCGTCCATCCAGTTAATGTGCGGAAGAATTGTTGGTTCAAAAAAACAATTCCTAACCAGATAAAACTGCCCCAGCTTGTTCTGCTGAAAAAAATAGTGAAACTTTCTCTTATATTTATTCTTCGATGGGACAGGAATGGTCTGAAAAGAGAGTCCCTGAATATACTTTACATGGGCATTTTTCAGGTATAATTCCATCTGTTTTGGCCAAATGTAAGCTGGTGCGATAAACGACTTAGATTCATATCCAAAGTAATCACGAAAAATAGCGGCCCCATCCAGGATAATCTTTTCGAATGATTTCACATCATAACCTGCATTGTAATCGAATGCGGCCGATATACTTTCCCGCTTCGAGTATCCACTCGTCTGACTGCAATGAGCAAAGCCCAGTTCAAAAGATTTAACCGCCACAGGATCCTCCATGCGAAGGGCATTCAGCCATCGATCAGTATCAATATGATCGCGACCATGTAATTGAGGATGAAAAACTTTTTCCGCTATTCCATCTTTATATAAACTTTCTACCCGATTATGATTGTCGTATTTTTGAAACGACATAAAGAATGGATTATAATAATAATCAGAAAAGCCTGAAGTTTTAATTCTCTCAAAATCCGGATTTCCGGTAATAAAGTTAGCTGTCAAAACCGGATGTTCCCCTTTTGCATTTTTAAAAGAGAGTAATAAATCAAACAAGCTCGTCAGATCGTCATTCGATTCCAGAGCGTCGAATTTCCAATAAGGGCTCTCTTTATTAATAATATGACCACCCCGTGCATTTTCGTAGATCTGCTTGTTCAACAGACGTTCATTACCCCAGTCATCCGATTCGAGAACAATTATCTTTCGACCTGTTCGTTTTCCAAAGATATTAAGAGCATGTTGTCTGATTAAATTTATATTCATATATAATACCTCAAAAAACTACATTTCAAAATAAAGGATTAACCACAAACAAACAAACAAACAAACACGATCAGTCAATATTTTTCAACAATTGCTTCACATCAAAATCGCCAATTTCTTTGGCAGGCACGCCCCCAATCAGCTTATGTTCATTCAGAAAAGAATTTCCAACCGCAGCATTGGCTGCAATGGCCACATTACCGGCAATCCGGATATTTCCATATATCTTTGCTCCGGGACCAATATATACATTATCACCGATAACCGGTGCTCCGGCAACTCCACCAGACTCACCGATATTCGTACAAACATGAATTTTGCAATTCTTACCCACACGGGTTTTTGCATTCACAACAATCGTTCCAATATGAGCTATTTTCAAGCCGGGGCCAAAAACATTTTCAGGGATTGAAAATCCGAGTGCGACCGATAACTTTTTAAATCTGTACTTCAGGAGATAATAAATGCACTTATTAAAAAAACCCTTCTTTACATTTTTGTAATATTCGAGTCGCCTCAATGATAATTTAAAATGCAAAATATTATTCGGGAAAATAATATTCGAGATTAAAACCTTCAATCCGGGTCTCTCAAATCCATTATCGGCCAGCAAATATGCTCTGTAATCTTTTTTTGATTGTATCATGTATTGATCTCCTTCTGCATTAAATTACCCAGCTCGTCGGATGTCATAAACTCCACATCCGGCCACCGGTTAAGAATGCCCGACAATAGTCTTTCCAATTCCCGTAAACCGTTTTCTCTGTTTTTTACATCAATAGCACCAATATAATTTACGCGATGCGAACTTATGACAGCCGCCTTTCTCCAGCGAAACGCCACCTCTATTTCACGCAGGCAGCTATCTACCCAATCGGCACCCTCCCTACCCGGTTCAAAAAAACAGTTTCGGGTGATGTATCGCTGACCATGTCTGTTTTTCTGACCCACCCAGTGCAAAGACGTTTTGTATTTCTTTTCGCCCAGTGGCTCTTTCTGAATTTTCGAAGCCGACAAATAACGGATTCCATAATCTGCTGAAACCTCTTCCAATCCGCGATTAAACGGGCCATTGGGGGGTACAAAGAAAGAGGCTTTGTAGCCATGCAATTGCTCAAACAACTTAAGTCCACCGGCTATCACCTGCTTTTGCAACTCAATATCCGTTGAATATTCCACATCAAAAGCCGACTGGTAGTTGATACCATTACTATTTTTGTTTCTGAATCCCCACATCCCCTCATCAAAGGCCAGACGGGTATCCCGGTCTCCCGATTGAAGCTTTCGCATCCACACCGCCACATTTAAATGCTCCCGGCCATGAAACTGAGGAACAAACAACCGGTTTTCGCGCCCGGACTTCCACCATTCGAACGCATCTTCCCGACCATATCTCTTCAAGGTTGTTACAAACGGCTCCAGATGATACGTTTCGAAACCAGACTCTCTGATTTTTTCGAAATCCGGATTAGCACACAACGAAACAGCTGTAAAAACAGGATGATTCCCGTTTGAATCGCGAAACCCCACCAACAAATTAAACAGAGCATCGAGGTCTGCTCTGCCGGCCAATGTATCAAACCGGTTGTAGCGGGTAGAATCGCCCCCTTCCAGCACCACTCCGTTAGCTTTCAGCCGGTCGAAGGCCGACTGCGAGGGCATACGAATGCTTCCCCAGTCGTCAGACTCAATCACTACGATACGACGTGAGGTGGTGAATCCGGGAATATTGGAAAGATTTCGAAGTAGCATCATCATTTTCTCGTACACTCTTCATAAAGTTTAATAAACTTACCTGCAACCAGCTTAATATCGTACTCTTCAATACTGTCGACAATATATGCTGAGATATAATCCCTGTTTAAAAACTGATCAAGAACAATTTGATTTATATCATTTGAATTCAATGATAAAATTGGACGACCAGTTAACGAATAATCAATTAGTTTACTGGGCACCTGAATATTTGTTCCATTCTCAATATTCAACAGAAAGTCCATTTTACTAAGTTCAGCCAACAAAATATCTCTGGGAGCAAAGTCTTTTAATATGATTGAAGAGGCGTACTGAGGAAAAAATTCCTCAAACAGATGACGTTGTTTGGTATATACAACAAACCGGAAAGGAATATTTTTCGATAAAATAAACCGTACTATTGGTCTTGGATCTCTTAATCCGGGTATGAATGAGCCTGCAAAACCAAAAGTCAGTATTTCATTCGGCACATACGAATCGACAATACCAACAGAATCGAAATCAAATCCTTGGGGAATAATCCTGATTTTGTGGTGAAAATCCGGATAATAACCATCCTTTGCACTTTCAACCGGAATCGTGATATAGTCAACCCTTTTCGACCATGACTTCTCGACCCATTTAAAATAAAATGGCTTTTTAAATGAATCCGTTTGACATAACATATAGGGGTCGCCACAATCGGCAATCCACACATCGGCCAGACCCGGATTTCTTCTTATCGCTCGATTTACACTCCAGTGATTAATATGGGGTACAGCAACTGAAATCAACAAATCAAAATGCCCCAGATTATTCAGAATATCCGGTAACGATTTAAGTAGTTTAATATTGGGGTATTCGAAAAACAATGCTAGAAAGCGATTTGCCAGACGCCCGAAAAGAGAATGAAATGGACTTCGGGCCGATTTTGTTTTATTATCCTCTAACGCGGGTGAAAACACAATATCCAAAGGAAATTTATTACAAAAATCAGAATAATCAAATCCATTATCAGGAATACAAAGGGTTACCTGATGTCCTTTTCTGACAAATTCTTTTACTAATTCTGTTGTTCGAAAACTTCTTGGTGTTATTTTCGGATAGAAAGAAGCAGAAACAATCAATATTTTCATATCAGAATACTTTTTTTACAAAATCAATAATGGGAATTCTATCATCATAAAAAAAAGCGGTAAAGAAATTACCAAACACCAGCGATACCCCATAATAATCCAACATTGAGCGAATATTAAAAACAATACTAAAGAGCAAAAGAAGTAAAAAATATTTTCCTTTACGAATTAGAGCAGAATCACCATACCTGTCAATACAGAAAATAAAAAAAGGAATCATAAACATCTGAGAAATAACTATATACCGATGTGCTGATGGAATATATGAAAGAACATTTGATATACCGTAAATAAACAGAGAAAACCCAAACAAAGCATTCAATCTGGAGTCATCATCATTCCTTAATCTCATAACAAAATAGGAAATAACAATAAAAATCTGTACAATCCAGTAAGAAATATTCTTTGCCAAATAAACATGCCACGAATACTCAACAGAATTAATATTCTGCGCATACTCTTCACTAGTGTAAGATTCAACCCTGTTAAAAAAAATATCCGGCAAATAATTATGCAAGATAAGACGCACAAGAGCCAAATCTACCTCTTTCACAAAGAGAGTAATCAAATAGAAAATAAAGAAAAAAGATAAACGTTTAGGAAGAAAATTATACGCAATAAATATACCTAAAGGCAATACAAAAGAAAAGTGAAAAAGCAATGACAAAGGCATCCAATATAATTTTCGGGTATCATTCTCATATAAATAAGGAAGTAAACCATACACAAAGACATGCAAAGCTGTCCACATCCTGACCCCGTTAATATTTGAAACAGGACATATCAGAATATAAAAAACAATAAAAATAAAGATATAAATATCCGAATCGGGAGATATCCGATTGATTACATACCAAATATTTTTTGAATAAAAATACCCAAATACAACAGCAAAGCAGACAAATAGATAATGGGCATCATTTGTAAACAAAGAAACTATAAATGTCAGTAATGGCTGATAAATATCAAAGGCACCCTCATCCTGAGAAAAAAGCCTGAAAAATTCAGAGAATGTAACATGTGAATTGTAAACGACCCCCAGCTTGGTGGCATAAACTAATCCATCTGCACCACTCCCCCCTATCGGATTAAATATATGTATAAAACCCAAATATATACATACAACAAAGAAAATATCAACCGAAAATTCACGATATCGGTTTTTTATTGAATATATCAATCCCCAGAATGGCCAAATTATGGTAATTAACAGACCATATACTCTGTTTTTCTTATCGTGATCCAGCATTCCCGGTATGTAAGCTTGTCACAATATCCACAATCCTCTCTGAAGCCCGGCCATCCCATAATTCCGGGATATCTCCACGCTTCCAGTTTCCCTCAAATAACTTCGTAAAAGCAGGACAAATATTATCGGGATTTGTGCCAAGCAACTCATTCGTACCAACAGCAACAGTCTCCGGACGTTCCGTATTATTTCGCAACGTCATACAAGGAATCCCCATAACAGTAGTTTCTTCTGTTATTCCACCCGAATCCGTAATCACTGCCTTTGCGTGCTGTACAAGATAGTTAAACTCCAGATAACCCATGGGGTCAACAATACATAAATTTGTCGCCCGGATATTCAAATCCCTTATTATTTTTGCAGTTCTGGGGTGTATTGGAAATACAATAGGCAATCCACGACTATTTTCAATTATTTTCTCCATTAAAAGTGTCAACTTTTCACCCTCATCCACATTGGCAGGTCTGTGTAATGTGAGCACCAGATAATTTCCTTTTTGCAAACCCAATGATTCAAAAAAAGAAGGTTGAATAAATCTTTCTTTATTTTGCAATAACGTATCAATCATAACATTACCCACAAAAAAGATCCTTTCATCTGAGATACCCGAATTAAGCAGGTTTTGAGATGCGACAACAGAAGTAGTAAAAAAATAATCAGAAATAGCGTCAGTAACCATCCTGTTTATTTCTTCGGGCATAGTCATATCGTATGAGCGAATGCCGGCTTCGACATGAGCAACCTTCACTCCCTGTTTTTTAGCAACAATAGAACAAGCCATCGTTGATGTCACATCACCAACCACCACTACCAAATCAGTAGGATTTTGTATCAAATCAACCTCAAATGCCACCATAATTGCAGCAGTTTGTTCAGCCTGACTCCCCCCTCCACATTCAAGGTTAATATCCGGATGTGGAATATTTAACTGTGTAAAGAAGGTATTGCTCATTTTTTCATCATAATGTTGCCCTGTATGAACCAATCGAAAGGATATATCAAACCCCTCTACCTTTTTCTTTAGTATCGCTCCGATTATGGGTGCGATTTTCATAAAATTCGGGCGTGCACCTGCAACAATAGTAAGTCTCATATAATCAAAATAACTTTATTTAGGAACAAATAAACACTACTCCAGGAATCCTTTAATAAAATGATCAACAAATGCCCTCGAATCAGATATACTTTCGATGAAAAGACTCTGACCACGAGAGGCTACCGGCAAATAATCCGGGTAATTATCCAAAACATCAATAACAACGTCTCTGAAATCAGATATATCCCAGGCTACAGGGATATATGTTTCATTCTTTATAAACAGATCAGGATATGTAACTACATGATCCATATCCGGTTTAATTAAAACAGCGCCATTTACGAAAGCCTCGAAATCACGATAACATATTTCACCCCATCCATAGGGGCTAACCACAACCCTGGATCTTTTCATTTCTTTCATATAACCATTTTTGGAGATTCTGCCACCTATTCTTACATCATATTGTTTCGGCAAAGCTGCAAGTACCTTCAAGACATTTTCCCGCTGAAAAGAATAGCGGGTATCCTTACTTATTCCGGTTCTATAGCTGATATTTATTGATTTTTCTAAACCCGGAACGCCACAAAAAGGTGATTTATAGATATTATTAAACAAAGCAGAAGTACCAAACGGAAGATAAGACTGAAAAGGAAACTGCCTGTAATCAACCATACCAATATTCCATGAAACTCTCAATTTCCCCAAATCTTCTTTTCTGCATGGAATATAGGGGATATTACTAGGAGTATAACTCTCGGGGATCCAGCACATTTTACTTCTATCACCCTCATTAAGTAAATATTTCTCTTTATTTGACAATAACTGTTTCTTCAAATGAATATCGACCAAAGGTGTTACTCCAAAAAAACGGGTACCCGTACCGTCTGAAGAATCATACAAAGCAATTCGCCCCGAATGCTTGCGCAAAGTATCAATTAATTTTGCAACAGCAACAACATCAATATCTCCGTTTATCAGGGTATAACCAGACTGTAAATACCTGGAGTCGATGGCTACAACATCAAAACTACCTCGTTGAATTGCCCGAATATCGGAATGAATTGAAGCCGAAATGCCAGCTTTCATTAGCTCAGAGTTCCACTTAATCACCGGATTCAGGTCATTTACTCCCCGACGGAATTTCCATTTATGGGATAGAAAGACAATTTTCTTTAACATTTTCATCAGATATACTTAGATAAAATAGATTGCAAAGTTTTTCTTTTATTATAATCTTCCAATAATCCGGAAGGACACAAATTAGCATTGTTAAGCAATATAGTAAAAAGATTCCTTATTTAGGAACCCCCTTTTAAAACCACTTCTCAATAATATGAATACAGTTTGCCACCCTCCATCTTAAAACTAACACAAACAGAATGAATTACCTTACATTCATCTGGTAAGGTTTGCACAAACTCAATATTATTCTTAACACTGTTCTCCATCAACAAATCATCACCCGCAATTGGTTTTATCCAGACACTTCGGACTGCCTGAAATCCTCTGTTGCAATTTGCGTATAAGATTATTTTCGTGACAGTCTACGTTTCATCAGATCAATAATTCCGATTCTTTTCTCCAGCTCAAAAACAGAAAATACCGCAGACAAAATAAGAATTCCACCACCTACGACATAGCTGAATATAGTTCCGGTTAGTGAAACAATTAAGAAAGCGACAAGAGCAAAACTAAATTGCAGGGTAAATATTTTAATAAATGAGATACTAAATGAAAAATTATATAAGCGAACAGAAACAACATATACCTGAATCAAATAGAGAAGATATCCAACCAGAAATGAGATACCCAACCCAGTCAACGCTCCCCAATAATAACCAATCAAATTACCAATCAACATATAAATATTAGCGCTCAGCTCACTCCAAAATAAAACTTTCGAATTACCCTTGGCCATAAATGTGATTGAAATAGCCCAACTAACTGCCTTAAAAAAAATGCCTAATGCAGCCCAATGTAGCATCACTTCAACAGACAAAAACTTGTTAGAGTAGAGTAAATAAATAATCCACTTATTAAAAACAAGAAACCCGACAAGAATAGGTCCGACAATCAAAACAGCCACCTCCACCTGCTGAATTATGGCCTGTCTCATTTGCGAAATATCATGAGCTAGGGCCGATAACCGGGGATAAAAGTCTGTTGACATTGCAGTGAATACCATCCCGACATACGTATTCATGATTGCAAATCCTGCCGTATAAAGCCCAACATCTTCCACACTACCAATCCGACTGATAAACAATCTCAGAGCATAAGATGCAAAAGACACCAATAAACCATTCAAACTCAACAAGAATCCAATCTTTAACATTCCACTTCCTTCGCGAAACACCTGTCGGATAGTTACCCGAACATCCTCAATGTATATTTTACCTGAATAATACCAGGTAAGAAGTACGGTAGAAATTGTAGTAGTTAAGAGAGAGGGCACTATTCCATCCAATCCAAACAGATAAAATAAGGGGATAGAAACAAACAATCCAATGACGGAACCAAGAACTCCTGCTTTTGCCAAATAATTTGTTTGACGCATCCCCTGCAATAGAACTCTCTGCCCGGAATTTAGCTGATTCAACAGTAATGTAACAGACAGAATAACAAACGAAACAGTATAATTATTATTTCCAAATGTTAGATTACTTAAAAATGATGATAGAAATAAAGTTATACACATTCCCAGCAGCCCCGTTATCCACACCAGTTTTCGAAAAACTGCTACTACAAGAGAAATTCTCGACTTATCTCCCCTACCGTTTGCTGCCGCTACGTCTTTTACGGCACTTATCCCTAATCCGAAATTGGTTGCCCCACCGATTACTCCCAATGTAGAAGTAAACAAACCCATAATTGCAATACCATTCGGACCAAGCAGAACAGCCACTAATTTTGACCGGATGATAGTAACAACTACGTTTATTACCTGAACACCGCCAAATAACGACGTGGATTTTAATATCTGACGGTATCCCTTTTGTTCTGTCATTTGCTATATAATTAGTACAAAATCAACCTGAGAATCAACTATCTCAGAAGATCTGCATTTCTCACATAATTATCATCAGCTACAACCTCTCGTCCACCAGCTTAATGGGCAGAAACCCTTTCACATCATAAATAACACATTTCGTATTTTGCAATGCCGATAAATCGAGTTCGGCAAACTGCGCATGCGATACAGCCAGCACCACTGCGTCATACCGTTCGCCATCCGGAATTTCATCAACGGTTACCAGACCGTATTCGTGCATCACTTCAGCCGGTTTGGCCCAGGGGTCGTATATCGTTACGCGGGTACCATACTCCTCCAGCGAAGCCACCACGTCCACCACCTTCGAATTACGCACATCGGGGCAATTCTCTTTGAAGGTAAAGCCCAGCACCAAAATCCGGGAATCCTTCACCGCAATTTCCCGGCGAATCATACACTTCACCACGCGCGAAGCCACGTACTCGCCCATACCATCGTTCATCCTTCGGCCGGCCAGAATAATCTCGGGATGATAACCCACCTCCTGCGCCTTCTGTGCCAGGTAATAAGGATCCACTCCGATGCAGTGTCCGCCCACCAACCCCGGTTGAAACTTCAGGAAGTTCCATTTCGTGGCCGCAGCCTCCAGTACCGCCTTTGTATCAATACCCAGGCGGTTGAATATTTTGGATAATTCGTTGACAAAAGCAATATTAATATCGCGTTGCGAATTTTCGATTACCTTAGCTGCCTCGGCCACCCGGATAGAGGGCGCCAGATGCGTACCGGCCACAATCACCGAGCGGTAGAGTGCATCCACTTTCTCACCGGTTTCGGGCGTAGAACCCGAAGTCACCTTCCTGATTTTCTCCACCGTATGCTCCTTATCGCCCGGATTGATACGTTCGGGCGAATAACCGGCAAAGAAATCAGAGTTGAACGTCAACCCCGAAACCCGCTCCAGCACCGGAATACAAACCTCCTCGGTAGCTCCCGGATAAACCGTAGATTCGTACACCACGATATCTCCTTTCGACAACACCCTTCCCACCGTTTCACTCGCCTTAATCAAAGGCGTCAGGTCGGGGCGGTTGTTTTTGTCTACCGGCGTGGGTACTGTTACTACATATATGTTGCAACCAGCCATTATCGCGCTCTCAGTGGTGCAATGCAGCCCGTTGTTGCCCGCAGCAACGGCAGAAGCATCGGCGAGCACACCCTGCAAAACAGACGGTTCTACCTCCAGCGTATCATCCACACCCAGTTGCAGAGCCTCCACCCGTTTTTTGTTTATATCGAAACCCACCACCGGATATCGGGTGGCAAAAAGGCGGGCCAGTGGCAATCCCACATAACCCAATCCGATTACAGCTATTTTATCCATGTTTACAAAGTTGTTATATAATATTTGACAGCCTCTTTCAATCCCGATTTCAGATCGAACAATGGGTTATATCCCAGTAAATTACGCGCTTTCTCTACCGAGGCCAGCGAATGCGGAATATCCCCCACCCGGTTTGGCCCGTGTATCACCTCTACGTCGGCAATACGGGCATCGTAAGCCGACAAAAGTTCTTTGAGCAAACTCACCAAATCATTCAGCGTAGTACGATCGCCACAAGCTACATTATAGACCGTATTCACAGCCTGCGGATGGGTGGTCAGCAGTGCCAGCTGATTCATCTGCAACACATTATCGATGTAGGTAAAGTCGCGCGAATAGTCGCCCGCACCATTTATCACCGGCGATTGGAGGTTGATCAGTTGCTTCACAAAAAGCGGAATCACGGCAGCATACGCTCCGTTTGGATCCTGCCGGCGTCCGAAGACATTGAAATAGCGCAAACCCACACAATCCAATCCGTATGTTTTACTAAACACGTCGGCATAGAGTTCGTTCACAAACTTGGTCACCGCATACGGCGATAAAGGTCTCCCGATACGCTCCTCCACCTTGGGCAGTTCGGTAGAATCGCCATAAGTTGAAGAGCTGGCCGCATACACAAAACGCTTCACACCCGCATCGCGCGCTGCCACCAGCATATTGAGGAATCCCCCCACATTTACCTCGTTGGTAGTAATGGGGTCATTTACCGAGCGGGGCACAGAGCCCAGCGCCGCCTGATGCAGCACATACTCCACCCCTGCCACCGCCTTGCGGCAATCGTCGAGCGAGCGGATATCACCCTCAATCAGGCGAAACAACGGATTCGACAATATCGGCTCGATATTACTGCGGTGTCCTGTTGAGAAGTTATCCAGACAGACCACTTCGTTGCCCTGAGCCAGCAGACACTCACACAGATTGGAGCCTATAAAGCCGGCACCACCGGTTACCAATATCTTTCTATTGCAGACTTTATTACTATCCATGATTCATTGATTAATTTCCAACAGGTAAATCCGCTTTATTTATCCATTTGAACAAATAAATTGAATTATTGGAATCCGGAATTTTACCCAAATTGCCCACAAACTGATAATTCTTTTTCTGCAGAGCATCCAGTGGCTGATTTTTAAATAAACTACTCTCGTAGAAAGTCTCCTTATTTTTCCCTCTGAACAATATATATTGCGGAGGCAATCCATCTCTGCCGTATAAATATCCAAGATTCCGATTAAAAAACGGAATATCCTTGTACGTCCACAAAACTCCCCCGTACGATTCGAGATTCATCAGATAAATAAAACCCGGAATTTTTGAAACACCCAGAGCAGTAGCATTCTCCGGCACATGCCATTTCTTCAAATTGGCTTTGGCTGTAGTGACAAACCGAAAAGTCTCCTTATCCAGTAGAATACGCTCATGACGAAAGCCATCAGTATATAACTCTGTTTGATTCAACAAGCCCCGAATACGATACGGGTAGAACACAAAATTCCTAATCAAATAAACGACAGACATAGAGAGTATAATAGCAAAAAACAGCTGTTTTACAATTCTGGTTTCAGTAAAAATAATCCCAATAAAGAAGAGAGCAAACCAGGGCGCCAACGTATACGCCGTCGAGTTAAACATAGAGGTATTTGTACCAATAGTAGTAAAGAACGGTGCTATCAGAAAGAGAGCAAACAACACCCAATCGGCTCTGTTATCGATTTTTCGGGAAATTACAAAAGAGCTGAAACACTTAACCAAATAAGTTCGGTGATGAAACAGCACCAATGCTACAGGAAACAACAACAGATTCCGATCCGAAAAAGGCAAATAAAACACACCCGACAGAATGACCACCAGAAGAGTCAGCACAGAGGAACGTCTGACCCAGAGAGGTTTCGCAGAAAACCGCTCAATGAACAGCACTCCTCCCCCGGCTACCCCAAAAACGAGCAACACAAGCAGAGTTGATTTGGCTAGATTCATCAACATATCGCCATAAGCGTGATCTGCCGAACCGGATTGAACCATCATCATCGTTTGCTGATACAGTCTGAAAGCCGAAACCAAATCACCATATATCGTGCTATAATAATACAAAGAGAGAGCCATACCAGCCGGGAAGAGGAAGAGATAGAGCAAAATCTGTTTCATCCGGCTTGTGGTAACCAGCACACACAGAAGCATGACAGGAATAAAAAAGATGCCCGATGGCACCTTCGAAAAAAGTACAAACACAGATGACAGCCCCGTCAGAAAAACAAAGATCCCCCTGTACACCAGCGAAGCAGAGAGCGAAAAAAGATAAAAAGAGAGTGTAATCACCACCCACTGGGCCGTTAGCGTATTATAGCTCAGAGATTGAGGTCCAAGGCCATAGCTTAAAAGACCGGAAATCAAAAAAAGCGGAAACAGAGACCAGATCCACTTTTCGGACAACTCTTTGTGTCTGTTTCGCAAATACGAGAACAGCGACAGAGAGAAAAGAAGAGATGCAAAAATGGTGAGTAGCAATCGAATCAATCTGACATTAACAATGTTGACCTCCATAAAACCAAACAAAAGGCGAAAACACCTCTGGAAAGTCATCAGATCCAACTCCCGCACATCAACGCGAATAAGCTTCAAAAGATAAAATCCCTCGTCTGAGAAATCAAATCCGCGGTTTAAAAAGGCCACAACTGTAAGTAAAAAAGCAATAGCAACAACGTATAATGCAGTATTGTATAGTTTTACTTCTTTCATATTCAAATTATTGATTTAAGTATCAATTTTAATTCAAGTAAATCATTTATTTCCAACAACTTAGATTCTGAAAAATACCTTCGTACCAAGCACGCCAAAGGTTCGTCACTCCCACAACAGAGCAACCAAAACAGAATAATTAATAACAGAAATCCGGTTCATAATTCAAAGTAAACAACCAGGAATCAGAACTGTAGGAACAAACACTTATCTATCGACCTACTTACGAATTACCTGTGTAAGATCCACAGAAACCGAAAGTCCCAGTTGCTCGAGTTGCAGTAGCAGGAAGCGTTTTCCCACCCGCTGTATCCTGCCCGATTTCTCTTTGAATGGACCGCAAGCAATCATCACATCATCACCAATGCCCATGGTAAGCTCTTTCGTAGCCGCTTTTTCCAGAAAGATGCGAATCTGTTCCAGTTCTTTGGGTTTCACCACAGCCGGTTTATTGTTGTAGTATACAATTTTCACAACACCCCGAATGTGCAGCAACGACCTTACCTGCGACTCATTTGTCCGTACAAAAATATAGGAATTAAACAGGGGGACCTCCACCATTTTAATGCGATCGGACCACCTGCGTGGAGAAAGATGCAATGGAAGAAAAGCCTCTACCCCTTCGCGATCAAGACGCTCTTTTACCTGCTTCTCAGACCGGGGTGTGGTATATAATACAAACCAGTTCTCTGATAATTTAGTCATTATTTTCGTCCAATTCTATTAAACCACGACTTTAAACCTATGTTCTTGTTTTCAGCATAACCATATTTATACCCATACTTGTAGCCATATTTATAACTATACTGGTAATAATTTCTTTTCGAATTCAAATCCACATCGTTGAGAACCAGATAAACCCGATCTAAGGATTGATCCTCGTTACTCTTATTTACAATATCAACCTCCTCCCTGTGCGATACCCCCGCTCTGAAAATATAGAGTGTGATATCTGAAAAACGATTGAGCAAATATGTATCGGATACCAATCCCAATGGGGCACTATCTATCACAATGTAGTCGTATTGCTGACGCGCATCCTCTATAAGCCGGTCGAGTCGTTCCGACATCAGAAGTTCGTTGGGATTGGGCGGTGCAATACCGGAAGGTAAGATGCTCAAATTTGGATATTGCTCAAGAGTAAAAATAAAATTGGAACAACTATCGTATTGTTCGGAGAGATAGAGTGAAATACCGTCTTTCGAATCAATTCCAAATTTTGAGGCCAAACGCGGTTTCCTCAAATCAAGACCAATCAGCAACACCTTCTTTCGCATAAACGAAAGACTAACAGCCAGATTAATACTGATAAACGTTTTACCATCGCCGGGATCGGTAGATGTAACCAGAATGACCTGATCATTATTCTTTTTCATCACAAAATTGAGTCGTGTACGCAGGAAATTAAACTGCTCGGTAGATGGATTCACGTCCGACTGCACAATCACATCCGAAACTATAGAATCGAAATGCGGCATCTCGCACAATATAGGCAAAGTAGTCAATCGCTCCAGATCGCGAGAGTTGGTAATACGCGAATATATCAGCGAATAAATATAAATGATTAACAAAGGAATAATCAATCCGAGCATCAAGCTAACCAAAAGGATTACATTGCGCTTGGGCGAAACCAGTGAGCCCCCACCCGGCTCACTTACAATGCGCGCCTTAGGCATCGTAACGGCCATAGAGAGAACTGTTTCTTCCCTTTTTTGCAACAAAAAGAGGTAGAGTTGCTCTTTAATTTGCTGCTGACGCTTTATCTCGATAAACTCACGCTCTTTTCGCGGAATATCGTGAATCTGCCCCTGCATAATTTGGTTTCTCTCATTAAATCCGTTTTGTTTCACACGAAGAGACTTGCGTACGTTTTCAACGCCGACAAAAATAGCCTTTCGGGCGTTCTGTATTTTTCGGGTATATTCATCGAGGAGAGGACTCTCTTCTGTCGAAGCAGCTATTATTTTCTCACGTTTAAGCAAGAAATTATTATACTCTGAAACGAGGGCCAAAAGACTAACATCGTAAATACCCGGATCCGGAATAGTTTGGTACTGTGTAGATGGATTCTTCAAATAATCCTCCAGAAATTTCACCAGGCTCAACTGGATTTCTACATCCCCTTTGCTTTTTTCGTATTCACTGCTTCTTCCCCGAAACAGATCTGCCTCCGAAGTGATATCTGTAAATTCATTTTTTTGTTTGTAATTCTCAACCTCCTTCTCCACATCAGCAAGCTCAGCTGTCAGAACCCTCAAACGGTCATCGATAAACCGGGCTGTATTCACGGCCGAATGGTTCACCTGAGCAATTGCATCCTCGTTGTACAGCTCTACAAGTCTGCTTAAAAACAGTTTTCCTTTGGAACGATTCTCTGTTAGCATAGAGAGTGTAATCACCTCATTCTTCTTGCCCAGTTCAGCAGACAATTCGGATATATATTCCGATACAACAGACTCCGGATTGTCGATGCGCACAATCAACTCGTTTTCCGGATCCGCATTCCCGTTACAGTGCGAAAGCATCAACTTCAGCGAGGGTAATGAAATTTCAGCCGGAAGAGATTTTAAATTCAGTACCGATTTAAAGTTTCCGGATTCAACTTTTACATTTATCAGACCTTCATCGCCTTTATTGATATAGAGTACAACAGGCTCTTTCAGATTCTCGAGCCCGGCACTATCCGGCTCCACACATATCCCGTTTTGGCCGAATATATCAATCTCCTTCTGCAGAAAACCCTTTTCATAATACGAAACAGAAAACCGGAGAGAGCGGATTACACTCAACACCAAACGGGGCGATCTCAATACCATCAACTCATTCTGAGCATCGCTCACACCGGTTTTCACTCCCAACTCGTCGAGCATCGCCATTTCATCGTTGGATCCTTTTTTTGAATCGAGAATCAGTAGAGACGTTTCAATATCGTAGTAGTTGGTTTGAGATTTATAGTAAAAAAAACCAATCAGCAAAGATGCTACAATAGACAATACAATCCATCTCCAATAAACAAAGTATTGCCAAAAAATCTCTTCGAGATTCACCTGTTCATCCTTTGATTTTTTATTCCTGCTATTATCTTTATTCAATTCCATATCCATTGCTAAAACAAATCTTTCGACCGGTTAATAAAATACGCCCCAATAAATGACGGGGCTCTGACTTAAAACAATATCAATTTAGAAGAGTTTAAACAAAAAAAAATGCCATAAACGACGGCAAAAAAACATCTCCTGATATAGAGGCTATTAGAAGCACCACAGACATCAAAAGATGATAATAATTATTGCAATCTGCATTTTCCATAAAACTATCCAAATATCAATCACGACCAAATAAAGCCAAATTTGTTTTGGTTTATTCACAAAGATAGTCAAAATAATGCAAACTGCACTATTTTGACTAGCTTAAATTACAAACAAATGTAAACATTTATCTATTTCGACAAGGTAAGAAGAAACGTGGTTATCGAAATTAAAGTTCCAATCAACCCCAAAGCCATAGACTCACCCACACCGACATAAGAGGATCGCCGTCTGGGAGTATTTGGCTCTACATATACAATATCGTTTTGTTGCAAATAGTAAAAGCTCGATTGTAAAAGCCTGGGGTTGGTCAGATCTATACGATAGGTCAACCGGTTACCTTCACTATCCTCCCGAATAAGCAACACCTTCCGACGGCCATAGAGAGTGAGGTCACCGGCAGAAGATAAAGCTTCGAAGATGGATATCTTTTCGTTCATGCAGCTTATTGGGCCCGATTTTGCCACATCGCCCAATACCGAAACCTTGTAGTTGATAAAACGAACCGTCACCATCGGATCTTCACGTATATAACGCGGATAGACAGACGAGCGAATCAGAGCCTCCAGTTCACTTTTTCGCAATCCGTTGACTTTCAGTTTGCCCAGTACCGGAAAGTTTATCTCTCCATTAACACTCACCAGATAGGTCATCAGACTCTGGTTACTTGCCATAGCAGTAGGGTCTGATGCCGCCCTGCTTACATCAGCAACTATTGGAGGATTGAAGGGAATGGCAGCCTCAGCCGAAACCGTATTGAGGGTTATCATCAGCAAATCGCCTTTTTTCACCACAGCCTCGGGAATTCCGCTTTCGGCGCGCGGAGTTAAATCTGTCAATACTTCCGGTTGCTGCAAATAGATTACATTTTTGTAAGCCTTGCAGGATACCAATAAGAGCAATAAACCAAACAAACAGAATAGTTTATGTAATTTCATAGTGGGGTGGGGTTAATATCAGAAGCAATGCAGACTACCAAACGATGTAAGAAACCCCGAAAGAGACGGTTCCCCAGCCTTCGTAGGCGCGACCATAAGCAAAACCATCGAATTTATCCTGCACGGCGGTACCTTTTATCTCTCCCGTAATAAGGAGTTTTTCGGTTACCTTGTAATGCACATTGGCACCGGCCACGATAATGGGGAACATTCCACCTCCCAATGACGTGCTGGCCAGCGCCGGAATATTCTCTGTGACCGTAGCACCGGCATCGGAACAGGTAAGCTTTGTACGGTTGGCAATACCCAATCCGCCAAACAGCTGAAGCGACAGTGTACTCACCTCATCACTCTGTTTTAATATATTAATGGGGCGCAATACCAAATCGACGTGCGCATCCATATAACTCATGTCCTGAAAATAGGGTTTCACTACTATACCACCGGGGTTCTGCGATTTTGTTTTTCCGTTCGACCAGCCTTTCAGACTACCCGATCCCAACTGTGCACGAATTCCCCACTGAGCATTCACCCATTTACCGGCTTCGAGATTGACGCCCGAAGTAAGCATAGACAAATACCCACCATCAGACGCATACCGATCCTCATCTCCGCGATAAGAGCTGATACCCAAATTCACGCCGGCATACCAGCTGTATTCTCCATGTTGGATTCTCAGATACTTACCTCCCTGTGCACTCATTTGTGCCAGATACGCTACCATAATGACACAAAACAACCCAAATCTTCTTCCCATTGTATCCTTTTTTGATTATTACTCTGCAAAGATAACCATTTTAGCTTTTCAAAAGTTGTCTAAAACAGGCTTTTTTTACTATTATTTCAGTTAAAAGATGCCATACCCACAAAAAAAAGGCCGCCCTTGTGATTCACATCACTAAAGACGGCCATACTTATGAAGAAAGGGGTTTCTTTATTTCTTTTTCAGGTAGAACACCACGACCTTGTTTTTGCCATCCCAGGTCATTGGGTTCTTGTTGATTCCGTAAGGAACAATTTGTATTTGCTCTGCCGGAACATTGTACTTCTCGCTCAATTGAGCAGCCACATATTTTGCACGACGGTTACTCAGGCTCATGTTGTAGCTCTTGGTACCGTACGAGCCGTTGGCATAACCACCGATCTCGATAACCAGATCTTTTTGTTTTTTCAGCTCAGCTGCTGCTTCGGCAATCTTAGCCTCTTCGCCGGGGAGGAATTTGCTTTTGTTGGTAGCAAATTTCACCACGCCTTCCAGAATCACTTTGCTGCCTTCGATCCAGATGGGCACTTCGACGCGCTCAGCCGGTTTGTTTTGTGCTGCTACCAGCGATTGTTTGAGGGCTACATTGTCTTTCTCGAGGTTAGCTTTTGCTTTTTCGAGCTCTTTTTGAGCCGCGTAGAGCTCATTAATCCTGTTGTTTTGCTCCGATATCTGATCGTTAGACAATCCTGTTTTGAAACCACGGTATGTACCGCTGAATTTGTAGTTCAAACCTACAGACAGAGAGGTTGCACCGTCGTAAAAATATTTTCCCGACTGGAAATAACCATCGTACTGGTCGGGCAACATAGAACCCTGCGCCTCTGCAAAGGCAGACAATCCGTCGTTGATGTTGTAAGAAACAATTGCTCCCACTTTGTACACCATATACATGTGGCGCATGATAAGAGGAGAAGAGACCTCCGGTTTTCCGAGGTTGTAGTTTCCACCCACACCGGCCAGAATCGTATAATTCCATTTGCGCAGTGTTTGATCGCCCAACACACTCCACAACACATCGATATGTCCATCCAGGTAAGTCATTTTTTGTACTACAGGAGCAGGAATCAGCGGATTAACCGAAGCGGGATCCCAACCTTTGTAGGTTGCTCCACCCATTTGCCAGCGCACACCGATACTCGGAGTAAGCCATTTTCCTATCTGAACGTGGAGCAGAGGAGTTGTATTTTTCAATATGCCACCCGGCGTTTGAAAATCGTTGTCGCCCATAAACACACTTGCACCCACGCCGGCTCCTACAAACCAGTTGTTTTTTGCCGGTGCACGGAAAGTCGGCTTGATGCTATCGCCTTCAACCCCGCCTTTGGCGCTTAATTGTAGTGAAAATGCAGCAGATGCGGCTAATATTAGTAAACTCCTTTTCATAGTGTAATATTTAATTTCCCTTAATTCAAAACTATTTTGACGCAAAGATATAATTTAATATTTGAATTCACACTTATTTTTTGAAATATTTCTGCTTAATAGTGATATTTCTTATTTGTTGCTTTTATTTGTTGTTTGTTATTACTCAGGATTTGGCTCTTAATCCGGCTATTTTACATTTCATTTCCATGCATTTCTTTTCCATGCATTTCATTTCCATGCATTTCATTTCCATGCATTTCATACATGGCTAATCATATTCAACCGCTTCGCGGTTTTGCGCACACCATACAAGTTTACCCGTTTACTCGTCTACTTGTTTACTTGTAACCCGTAACCCGAAATATTACACTGAGACAAAATGAGAAAACAAATGAGTTGCACTGAGAAAAAAAGAAAAGTACAGCGGTCATTCCGACTGTAAGGAGGAATCTCCCATCATTTAATATAATTCAAATATATCAATTCTTTCCTTAAACATCAATTCAATTTTTTCTTTGAGCTGATTGTCTATTTCATATTGATTTTTATTTAACACAACATATCCATTAATTTCTTTGATATCCAGGTGTATAAATTTCTCATCACTAATGTATGTTTTCATTAAAATGGAATAAACTCTCCATCTCTTACTACCGAAGACGCTCTGTTCCTCATTCTCACTTCTGGCTCCGACAAATGCGAAAGATGCAAATTTATTATCAGCCAGAATATCAAACATTATATTCATACATGTCTGTATAATTTTTCTTGGCTCTTTGGTGTGTGTTAGAAGTTTATATTTCCTGGAAGAAGAAGAATGGTCTTTTAAAAAAAACTTGGGGACAAACGTATTATTCGGATACTCCTCAACCCGAACTATGTATATTTTCTTTGTTTTTAAAGATTTAAATCTATACAGTCTGATTTTATCACATGCATCATCTGAATTTGGGCTTTTAGACTGAATATACCGATACGGATAACTCTCAAAATCAGTATTTTTAATCATATCAGCCTTATTATAGATTCTATTTCAACACATTATATCACATAATTATGCACAGAAATACGATCCCTTTTTAATTCGTCTGATTTAATTTCCCGAAGAGATAATTGGCTAAAACCTTTTGTCGACACCTTATTTTTAAGTGATGCCCCCAAAGACCGGGTGTTTGCAGTCGCCTTAATTATTTTGCCCATTGTCGTGTATTTTTAGTTTGATTACTCTTATTATTAGAATTCAATATGCAAAGTAACATCATTTTGTTGTGCTACAAATCACATGAGATATAAATAAATTTACGACATGACAATATTTAACGATTCAAGAGCCCCTAGCGGTGGAAAAACTGAGGAACTTTGGATAACACCTTGAGTGGCAAAACCAGATAAGGATTGAGACCGCAGTTGCGGTAGGCCCGCATATCTTCGCCCCATTTGGTGAGCGTATTCGACAACTTAGTACTGATGCCCCCGATACGCATGCGGACAACAAAGGCGTCGAGGTAATAACTCTTTACCTTATGTATATAGAGATAACGCAGCAAAAACGCGGTATCCGATGCAATGCGGTAATCCTCTTCGTAGAGGCCATTGCGCAGTATCAGCTCCCGACGCAAATAGACCGTGGTGTGCAGCGGCAACCACCCCCGGCTGAGCCTCGAGTAGTCGTACGGGCCACTTATCCAGGTGCGTACAATTTTGTTTTCGGCGGCACGGGTCTCAAAATAGCCGTTGCCATACACCAAATCGCAACCACTCTGCTCAAAGGCAGCCACAATTTTAGAAATCACGTTGTTGTCGTAAAACAGATCGTCGGAATGCAACAACCCCACCACATCGCCCGTAGCCAACCTCAACCCTTTGTTGATGGCCTCGTACATGCCGCCATCGGGTTCCGATACGATGTGCGACAGACGATCTTTGTATTCTTCAATAATGGCCATTGAGCCATCGGTAGAGGCACCGTCTATCACAATATACTCTATATCGGAATAATCCTGAGACAACACACTCTCTATGGTGAATCGAATGGTTTCTGACCGATTAAAAACGGTGGTTATAATGGATACTTTCATGCGTGAATTATTGATTGAACGGCTCTGTTACTAAATATTTTGATTTGAATACCGGTTGCGGATGTGCACGGCCGGATTGCCCTGATAAACAGCAAATTCGGGAATATTCTTTGTGGCGATACTTCCTGCGCACAAAATAGAATATTTGCCACATTGTACGCCCGGGCAAACTACCGATTTCGCGCCAATCCAAACGCCATCCGCCAGCGTAATGGGGGCATTCCGGTAAGGAAATGAGGCAGACCGATAGTCGTGGTTGCCGGTGAGTAACATCGCCCCCTGGGAAATACAGACATGATTGCCGATAATCACATCATCCAGATTATCTATCCACGCATTCTCGCCCAACCAAACGTGGTCGCCCACAATCAGTTTCCAGGGGAATTTAATATTCACCTCCGGTTTTATCACCAAACCTACGCCAATTTTGGCACCGAACAAACGAAGCAGAACTATTTTTATCTGCATAAATGGGTTTATCTTTGAACGAACAATGAGCGCATTCACAAAAAACCACAATGTCTGCTTCAACAATCCTGCCCCTTTATCAAATTCAGATCCATCAAATTGTGACAAATCCACTCTGTTTATCTCCATTTTCCTTAATATTATATACAACAGATGAGTTTAAACAAAATCTCTGTGCAACGAAAGGTACAAATCCATCATTTTACCGGCTACCGAATTGGCTTCGAAATGCGTGAGAACAGTTTTCTGACCTCTCCTACCCATCTCCTCCAGCTCACCGGACGACAACGAAACCGCCTCCCGGATGGCAGCGATCAGATTCTCTGTGCGGGGAGGAATCCACCAACCACACCGGTTGTCGTTGAGTATGCTCCACGGGGTGCCGGTAGTAGTAATAACGGGCGTGCCGCAAGCCAGCGCTTCGGCAATAACAATACCGAAGTTTTCGCTGTAGGTAGGCAGCACAAAGATATCGGATTGCCGGAAAAGCTCCCACTTCTGCGCGCCATATACCCCGCCCGCAAACGAGATTATCTCTTCCAGCCCCTTGTTGCGGCACAATTGGCGGAGTTGCTCTACATAGAGTGGCTCCCCCTCGCCGGCCACCACCACCTGATAGCCCTGCAACTGATAGCGGAGCTCCTGCACCGCGTCTATCAACACTTCTATTCCTTTTTTGGGGTGAATGCGCGACAAAAACAGGAGGCGACGCTGCACCCGCCAGTCGGTTTTCAGTACCGCCTCACCCAGATCGACCCCGTTGGGCACTACGGCAATGGGGCGGGTGTATCCCAGCTTTTGCAACTGAAGTCGTTCGCTGTCGGCTGTGGCATGCAGACTATCGGCGCTTTGCAACGCCCGGCGCTGATACAGAGCCAGAGCCAGTTGCTTCTTCCAGCGGTTCCGACTCAGAATCCAGGGCTCCATCATCCCGTGGGGCGAAAGCACCACCCGGATACCCAGCTGCTGCGCTACGCGCTGAAACAACCAGGTTTGCGGCTCCCAAATGCCATTGATGTGCACAATATCGGGTTTTTCGAGCTTTAGTATTTGGCGAAATGCATCCTCCAGCGCAAACCAGCGACAGAGAGAGAGATCCATCAGAGTGACCTTTACCCCCTCCATCGAAACCGGGTGGGGAGTGCGGCCCGCTACCACCACCACCTCCATCTGTGCGGCCAATCGTGGAGCCATCTGCTGCAAACAGGCGGCAATGCCACCGGCGCTCTTATCGATTGTGGTTACAAAATGGAGGACTTTGAATACTTTCATTCAATTTATTTATTTTACAATGCCGATTAGAGCTTCCCAATTACAGCCAACCAGAAGACCCGGATAAGAAAAAGGTGTCACCACGAACTTATTTATCGGTACCGGATTTCCCCTGCTGATACGAATTCATCAATCGGTTATAAATCTCTTCCATTTGAGCGATGGCCTTGCCGGGCTCAAATCGTTCTGCATTGCTTAACGAGCAATCTATCAGCTTCTGCCGGTCATCGGGTGAGAGCGTCACCACTTTTTCGAGCGTGAGTGCCGACTCCCTGGCCCATGCAGCAGTCTGTTGCCGGTCGGTAGGACGACGCGTGATATAAAGAGCGGCCTCTCCTCCCACCTCCGTCATCGGACTCACACCGGTAGTGATGACCGGGCAACCCGAAGCCATAGCCTCGGCAATGGGCCAGCCGAAACCTTCGGCCAGGGATGGAAAAAGCAACACAGTAGCACCGCCATAAGACATCCGCAACTGTTCGTCGGATGCATTTTCCAACCAATAGATATCCGATTTGTAGGGAGATTGCTCATAACGCTCCCTCAATTCATCATCGGCTCTGATACCCACCATCAACAGGGGCAGCACACGTGTAGTGGTACTGCGCCAGGCATCGTAAATCTCGATCACTCCGGTTCTGTTTTTGTAAAACGAGTTGCCGCCCACATGCAGAACATACCCGCCCGAAAAATCGCCGTCGAACATTTCACCCAGATAATTTCGAATGGGAGCTGCCTCCAAAACTGTAAATTTCTGATTCAAGCCATTGTACACGACCTCCGACAAACGGGGCGCAGACAACAAAAACAGCTCCAAATCGAACTTCGTTTTGTTGGATATAGAGATAAAATGGCTCCCTTTGCGGTAGCCGTTGCGTATAAACCGCTGATAGATGCGACCAGACCACCCTATTTTATTTTCCGGGATTTGCCCCAGTGCCGATCTTTGAGCCAAAAAGTCGTGACAGTGTATCACACAAACCCGATTATCCAACAATCCTACCCACGGGCCCAATGCATGATCGGCCACCACAAACAGAGTATCGGGCGTACAGTGTTGCAACCTGCGCTTTACCGACAGGGGAAAAAGCAGAAACTGATCGATATATCCCAACCATTTGCGAAACGATGCATGCAGCGCCAGTTTGAAGAATCGGGGTTGAGGCGACCAGATTTCTACCTGATGACCCCGCTTTTGCAATCCATCGGACAAAAAATGGGCGTAACGGGGCATACTTTGCGAACCGCCAAACTCGGGATGTGCTAATATTACGATTTTCACAATATATAGTAATGTATGTTATTGGTATATTTTTTTATTTCCCTTGAGCGATGCCAGTATGAGCCCCCCGATAAGGGTACTGAATCCCAACGCTGTAGGTTGTGCCCACTGTGCCTGAATAATCAAAAGAAAGCCAAAGCTCAGCAACAACCAGGGCAACGGATCTCCCACCCGCAGGCGGCGAAAACTGCGCATAAAGAGAGAGACAACCAGTGCTACCCGCACAAAGATAACGGTAAGTCCCAGCAGAACACCCATCTCGCCTACCAAACGCCCCCACTCGCCTTCCGAAATCAGAAAAGAACGACTACCACTCAGCAACATCCCCCCCACGTTGGTGCCCATCCCGATGCCAAAGCCCCAAAAGGGAAGATCGCCGCTCTCGGTGAGTACCCCAAACATACCGCCCAGAAAGCGATCGACCAGGGTACCGTGCAAACCACCTTCAAATTCGGAAGCCGACTCGAAACGGGCGGTAAAGACCTTCAAGCCCAGCTGAATACTCTCGTTGGAGGCCAGAAAAAACAGAACGATGGAGGTGGCCACTACCACCACTATCAGGTTGTTGAGCTGCTTCTTGCGGTGTATAGCGGCAAAGAGGGTAAAGAGCATCGTTATAATCACCTGAAAAAAGAGGGTTCGGCTGATAGAATAGGGAATCGAGAGAATCAAACAGAAAGCGGCCAGAATGGTCCAGAACCGGGCTATTCGCCGCGGCTGCACAATGCTGAAGTAGAAAAGGTAAGCGGCCAGAAAACTCCAAAAGAGGGTATTGCCGTTGGTAAACGAAAAGGTACCCGGGGGGCGAAAAAAGCCCAAAGCCCCCTGAAATCCCACGCCGGCCGTATCGCCAGCCAACCCCCGGTTGACCCAGGCCGACTGCGGCGAATAGAACTGCAACACAATCAATACCAGCATGGGGAAGGCCAGATAGACCATCATCTTGCCGATACGGATTACATCCTGATAACTGAAGGCCCGGGCAATTACAAACATCAGCGGAAAGTGAAGCACCAGAATGCGCACACCATAAAGGGCCACAAACAAGTTTTGGTGACCAAACAGCAGGGCGGTAACGGTGGCAATCACCGAAACAGCCATAACAACGGACAGATAACCATTGAGCCGAATAAGACCCTGCCACCAGGCCCGGATAATCAGAAACAGCGCAATCGGGTCTCGCACCACCAGCAGGGGGGTGGATAAGGCGGGTGGCCCCCACTTGCGCAAAGCCCCCTCAAAGAGCAACAACAGAAAGTAAAGCCAGATGCCCTGCTTCAGCAGCTTTAGATCGGGTGCCGGAGGGGGCAGCGACGGCTGCCGGTGCTCGCTGTAGAATGTAATATGTTTGGTTAGTTCAACCTCTCTGCGTAATCTCATCTCCTGTGTATCTGTTGCACAGACGCTGCCATCTCCCTGCCGTACTCCGACCAGGGACGCAATCGCGCTGTCTCCATAGCTGCCTGTCCCACACGGGTGAGCTGCGATGGTTGGGTTAATATATCTTCAATTTTTGCTCGTAGCTCTGCCGTAGAGCCGGCTGCGGTGAGCCATCCGTTTTCGCCGTGGCGGATAATGTCGGGGCCAATGGTGCGCTCGGTGGTAATTACCGGTGTGCCCTGAGACATGGCCTCGGTAATGACCAAACCAAAACCCTCGAACAACGACGGAAATACCAAAACATCCTGCGTCCGCATCAGCTCCAGTATAGCGGCGTGGGGCATGGACGGAATCCAGGTATGACAGGCCAAAGCCCTGTTCAACGCATCGCAGTCGGCTACAGCCTTCTGCCCTACCACTGTCAGCTCTACCCGACTCTCCAACCCGGCAATCGCCTCAAACAGATTGGCTATGCCTTTGCGTTGCGACAAGCCGCCTACAAAAAGCAACTTCAGCTTTCGCCCCCCGGGTGCGGAATAGATGCGTCCAGCCCTGACATCGGGAAAGCCATAAGGAATGACCGACACCGGAGCCAACCCCCCGGGATATCGCTTCAGCGTTTGCGCCGTAAAGCTACTGGCCACATAGATGTGGTCTGCCAAACTCAATTCAGCATCTTTGCGCATCAGTTTTGCCTCCGAATCGCGAAACCCGGAAAGTGTAGCCGCCCAGCCGGGACGAAGCGAAATTTCGGATTGCAACATCTCGCGCGCAGCACGCCAATAGCCAATGGGTAAATCGTAGAGAGTCTGAATCCCACAAGCTTTGGCTTCGCGAAACGTTTGCAAAGCACCGTCTTCGTAGGCATATACTGCGTTGGGCTGCCTCTTCTTTTTGCTCAAATGCGCTGCAATCTGATTGTCTAACCGGTGATAAACCCGATCGATACAAAACAAACCGGTCTCGTGCCCGAGCAAACGCTCAATATGTAGTTTACCGGCTATCATTCTGCCCGTTTCGTAGAGCGGATAGCTTTTCATATAAGGTGATAATAACGAAGAGTAGCTTCGTCTTCTGATTTCAGACAAACCGGGCACTCCACCCAACCGATAGAGCAATCTACCCGGTGTAGTGGCGAAGGTGGTATAAAATTTATCCAACACTCCCGCCTCAGCAAATCCTTCGGCTACAGCTCTTACATTGGCATTGCCGGTGGGGTGTGATAATAATATTTTCATGGCAACAATTTATCCTTTGATCCAGGCTGCATTGGCCGCCAGAAACTCACACGGATTGTAATTCAAAGTTGTTGTTCTTTTTTTGGGAATAATAACTGCCGGATTACCTACAACAATTGCATAATCAGGTACATCATGGCGCACAACTGCACCGGCGCCAACAACAGCTCCCCTACCAATATGTACACCCGGTAAAATTATTGCTTTTTTTGCAATCCATGCATAATCATCAATAGTTATGTCTTTTTTAATTATGCGCCATTCAGGATCTGAAGTATCGTGAGAACCAGATTGAATAACAACACCATCATTGATACACACATAATTCCCTATTTTTACATTAGCTTGAACACTGATAAAAATCCGTCCCAGAAAAGAAAACCGTCCAACTGTCAAATTGCCTAATTGCGGTCCTGTTTCAATTTTCCCAATTTCAGCTAAAGGATCAATATTTGCTCCTTTATACCGCAATTTTTTCATCGTGTAGATGCGGGTAATCAGTTCAGGAAAACACAATATTCTTTTTGCCCATGCCCTATAAAATAGAATAGAGTTCATGGGGAATTTTGCTCGTGATCTCCACAAATACGAAAAACTTGCCATATTTTGTTGTTTGTTTTTTTAAGGATTAGGTTATTGAATTGCGATGCACACAAAAGTAGAAATAATTTTGCTGCAGATTATCAATTATCCTTTAAGCCAGGCAATATTAGTAGCCAAAAACTCACACGGATTATAAATTAAAGTTGATGCTCTTTTTTCTGATACCTGAACAGCCGGATTTCCGGCTACAATTGCGTAATCCGGCACATCTCTACTAACCACTGACCCACCTTCAACCACTGCTCCTTTTCCAATAATAACTCCCGGTAATATGATGGAGTTGCCGGCAATCCAGGCATAGTCTCCTATTGTTATTTCTTGCTTTACAAGCTGCCATTCCGGATTTGTCACATCATGTGATGCTGTTAGTATTTGTACACCATCATTGATACAAACAAAATCACCTATGGAAACCTTATCATGCAAAGCAATATGTACTTTTCCCAAAATGGAAAATCCGCCAATCTTCAGATTGCAGCGATGACCTGCCACATCCACCTCTCCTATTTCAGCAGTATCTGCAATTGTGGCTCCCAGATTGGTTAGGGCAATCCGTCTCAGGTATTGTTTACACAACTCAGGCAAAGAAAAAAAACGCTTAGCCCAACACTTCACAAACGCTTTTGAGCCCAAAGGATGTGTATTTCTGTTTTTCCACAAATAGCCTATAGTAGCCATATAATAATGCTTAATATTATCGGTTTACTAATTGCGATAACAGTTGAGACGTTACCGCGTGTACAGAATGATGAGATTTTGGAGGTTTGATGCCGCCAAGTACAGAGGCTAATTTATTCTTTTCGTAAGGTACAATTCCATCCAAACACAAATCAGCCTGAAATAATGAAACGACCCAGGCTCTGGAAACACTGATCACGGGCAATTGATGCTCCAGCATCGCAGATACAGTACCGCTTTTTTGACTCAGGAGATATGGTGTTGTACTTAACCCCAAATCGCTATCAGACAAAACAGCCGATATTTCAGCCAAAGATTGCTCGCCTCTGCTTATCACCGGTATATTCCTGCGATTGCAAGCACCTATCCAGGGCTCGGCATACGCGCCACACCGACCCACAAATAGTACCTGTAATTTTTTTTGTGTAGTCTCTGCATAAACCAATAGTTCGTCTAAAAAATCGGCAACGGGCGCACCCGGATGTATCGAGCCAAAAAATACAATGGAAAGAGAATCTTTTTCTTTTACCGGCTTCTCCGTTAAACCCATCAAAACTGGCACATTTCCAAACAAAGGCAACAGATCAGCATTATACCCCATCTTTTGCAGAAAAAACTGATACAAGCTCGTTTGCGTATCTATCTGTTTGGGTTTTATTTTTTTCAATAGGGTATGTATAATGTGACGCTGCACTCTCCCCCATAGTTTAAACTTGAGTGATGCCTCATCATCCATCCCCACCCAAAGCTCGTGAAACATCACATGCCACTTCCGGCCTTTACCCAGTTTAGCCAACTGTCTGCCCAATCCGAAAGGTAATCCTTTCTCCTGAAACGAAAAAGGGACATATTGCAGGCTCAGCCATTCCGGATTTTGAGCTGTAATAAATTCTCCGGCTAATGCAAACCGCTGTTTGCTCTTCAAATTCGCCGGCATACGAAGCACAGTTATCGGTGTACCGTCTGCCTCCTGTGTGCACTGCTCCACTGTATCTATCAATCTATCGTTGAGTGCAACTATAGAGGCCTGATGCCCTTGCCGGATAAGCTCACCGGCCAAGCGTCGGGTGTAGTCGCCTACACCATCGCGACCAGGGGAAAGGGAACCGCAGAGGAAGAGGATGGTCATTGAGGTTTATTTGTTTGTTCTAAAAACAGATATAAATGGCTAAAGAAGCCCATTGGAGTCATATAGGTCTCCCAAATAGAGCGTAATTTCTTTTGCAATTCCAGGAATTCTTCGGGCGTAATCTGAGCATGAAATTCGGCCACCTTCTGAGGTAGTTTATCAATATCTTTTTCCTCCACCCAAACACAATATTGTTTCCAATCTATTAAGAAGTCAAATGGCAAAATCGAATCTGTATTTACAAATATTGGAATACGACCACAACAGATCGTTTCGAAAAAACGAATGGAATAATTTCCAATCCCTCGAACACAAAGAGTGTACGCATTATTGGTCATGTTATCCACATACCGTCGTCTAAAAGTTGAATCACTCTCTACTGCACCACAGTCGGAATTAAGCTGTCCTTTACTCCCAAAAGCAAACTGTTTCTTTACCAAAAAATCAGACAAAACCTTCTTTTTCGAAAATTTAAAGGATAGTATTGCCCTTGCCCTGTATGAATGAGAGGTCTTGCTCGGAAAGAACTTCAATAAACCCATGTAGTTTAAAAGGAGTTTTATAGCTGCAACAATCCACTTATCGGTAATTGATAACCCAAGAGGGGGAGCATAACCACAAAAACCTACGCTAGGCATAGCTGGTTTATCCACCCACATCGGATTTCCGTCATAGTATTTTTGTATGAAATCTTCAAAAAAATTCGGATACGAAAAATAGTTATCATTTTGGTTTGATTTAATTCCTGAATTGTGAAATACAATGGAATTTTTTATTCTAACCCGGCATGAAGATATCTCATCTGCAACAAAAACAAATGTTTGTTTTCCACTATTTTCTACAATTTCCACAAACGAAGAAATTTTTTTTTCAAAAGCCTCGACTCCCCCAATCAACGGATAAACAACTGGTAATAAGCAGGCATCGCATTTCTCAATATCAGTAGTCAGCTCAATTATTTCACGCCCCATTTGCATATACTCATCAAAACGGCCGGACATAATCCTGCCCGGAGAATCTTCCTCGTTATATAAACCAATAAACGGAACCAATAATTCAACAGGAAAACCATGTTCTAACAGTGAAAGATCAGTGTATAGAAAAAGCTTTTTCATAAGATATAATTCTTTTTCAAATCATTGCTGTACAAAATTACGATAAATCAAATTGTCCTTATAGAATACGCTTTAAGGAAAAGCTTTATTATCAACCGACAAAACGACCTATTAATGATGCAACTACGATCTGCGTTTTTTTTGATCTAAGTATCATTTTGGGAAATACCCTTATAGGATATTCACAATAATTATAGAAAATTTTTGATGCCATTCCTGGTTTTCTCCCACTTACAACAACTTCCTTAACAAAATTCTTTTTCCAAGGCTTCACATCATCAACGGCATGCGCCATTAGATAAACAGGATAAGAAAAACCCATGCCTTCTTTTCCTATAATACTAAGATTTATATCAGAACTAACTTGTATTGCAGCATTCAATATATCTTGATCACCCTTTATAATTCTGTGAGCTTCTTTTTCAAACAGAGAAAGATCACCTCCATTTTGTTTATATTTCCCTGTAAATTCAATCCATTTATCAATTAATGATATCGCATCCTTTCTAATTCCAATAAATCCACTATTTACGTAATAATCAATATCTAAACTTTGATTTGTATCACTATTAAACATCTTCAACCATTCAATTCTCCAGGGATGATTTCTATGAACAAATGGAAAACAAACATCTAAACATAATGCAACCCCAATATTTGTCCAATTATTATAAAAAGTCCACGGTGCAATAACAACAATATCTGGATCAAAATAAAATACTTTATTTACATCAGGATACTCTTTAAAAGCTTGTTTTATAAAAGTGGGTTTGTAATAACCAAAATGCATATCAGTTTTAATTGCCTGAAATCTAATCAGAATATCAGCAGATACCATATATTCATTTTCTGAAATATAAGAAAGCTGACTAGTCCAATCTGGTATCTGCCCCCTAAATCCCACGTAAACAAGACCGTTAAAACCGGATGCAACTAAAGAATTTACTAACGCAGCAACACCATATTGATAGTGGCCTTCAAATAAAGTAACAACAATATTATCAATCATGCCATTTCTTAATTATATCGTTATAAAAGTAACGTTTGAATAAAGTATAGAAATACCTGCTAAAATAGATATTTATATCATCTAAGCCAATGAACAGATACGAAAACATCTTTAGAATATAAATTTGATTAGAGTGTTTCTTATGCCATTGATAAATCAGATAAGCTGGTATTATTTTATAATTCAATGTTTTCTTAATAATAGACGTAAAATCAGGATATCGATTCTGAGAAATAATTGAATTATAAAATGAAATTAGCTCTGCATCATTCTCCTGATATAATTTTGCCGTTTTTGATTCTTCATGGAACCTAAAATTTACAAGTATTTCATTGATATACACAATATCTTTATATCTATAAAAATACTCTGACAGAAAAAACCTATCAAAATAATAACAATAATCAATAGACAAAAGGCCAACAGATCGTGCTTGTTCGACATTTAACCAAATACCTGGCTGATGAAATCTACAATTTAATGATATAAATGATTCAAAGTCAATATTTCTATTTATTACAGTTTCATTTAATGCTGAATTAGGGAAGAAATTATAAACACCACCACAAATTATATGGTTAAACTTATGACTAGAAGCAATATAAAATAATGCATTTTCAGCTAGAAAATCATCACTATTAATCCAATTGAAAATTTCCCCAGTACATATTTTTAATCCTTTATTAATTGCATCAGCTTGTCCGTTATCATTTTCACTTACCCATACATTTATCCACTTATCATATTTTTTTAAAACATCAATTGTAGCATCTGTACTTCCACCATCGATAACAATATATTCGAGATTTGGATAATTCTGAAGTAAAATTGAACGAATAGTCTCCTCGATAAACTCTCCCTGGTTAAAACTAGGCGTTACAATTGATATCTTGGGCCAATTCTCTTTTATACAATATACATTAGCATCTACTTCAACAGACCATGGCCAACCTTCTAATCCTTGACAAGCTGGCAATTCTGACAACAAAGATTTTTTTTCCTGCATATCTATATTCTTTCTCTTAGCCAATTAACATCTTTTTTTATTACTCTCGCAGGTATACCAGCAACAAGACAATTATCCGGCACATCTTTCAGGACAATTGATCCTGTACCTACAATAGATCTCTGCCCAATAGTAACACCTTTTAATATACTTACTCTACTCCCAATCCAAACATGATTCTTCAACACTATATTTCGAGGTTGATTTAATCTAATATTTGTATTATTATCAACAATTGAATGGGAATCACTTGTTCGCATTTCAACATCTGTTGAAATCATACAATCTTTTCCAAGAACAATACTAGACCTATCTTCCACAGCTGCAATATGTGCCTTTTGAATAGTTGTTCCTTCTCCAATGACTATTTTACACATATTATCTTCTATCCAAAGCTCTCCACCATAAATAACAACATCTTTTTCAATCTTAACTATGTTATTATTCCCTTTGATATAAAATAAACAGTTTGATATTAATGATGTCGAATTCACTTCAATAGTATTATTATCCCCAAAAATATTAATCTTAATGTTTGAAATGTTACCATTAATTTTTAATACATTATTTAGCCCGTATATTGTCCTATTCTTCTTATTCAGAACATGAGTAATAAATTGGTTGCTTGCAATTTTTACTAATCTTTTAATAAATAACATAGTATATTTAAGCCTAAAGGATTTCTTGCCAGAATCTGTTTTGGATTATCTCCAGATTAAAATCATTTTTCACTAATTGTTTTGCATTTTTTGAATACTTATTATCATTAGATAAAATTTCATTTAACGCAACAAACATATCATCAACCTCTAAAGATTGACAAATAACCGCTGCATTCGCCTTTTCTAGTAGCTTAGCAGCTGCACTTTCTCTTGGACCATGATATAATATTGTACCCGAAGCTCCCAAATAACTTATCATTTTAGTAGATAAACTATACAAATAGAACTCTGGAATAGAAAATTTAATTGGCAAATATAGTATACTAGCCGAATTCATTTCAATTGCAATCTCCTGATCAGATATAAAGTCATTTCTGTATTCAATAGTAAAATTCCTATTATTCAGAATTTTCAATTCAGACACACCTCTTAATACTAATTTAAAACACAGATTATTATCACTTAAAACATCCAGTGCATCAGCTAGCACTTTAACCAACGGATAGTAATCATAATGCATTAACCCAGCAAAGTAAACAATTATCTCTTGTTTATTTACACACTTTGCTTCTGAAATATCATGAAATTTGATCCCATCTGTAATAGTTTCATAATTCTTTTGCCCAAATATATTATTATACAAATCACCTAATTCCTTAGATATAACCAATCGTCTATCCGCTCTAATCCATAATTTCTTAGTATCATTAAACGTTCTTCCAGTTGTTGTAAAATGATCATGAAAAGAAACCCATAATTCTTTATTATCTTGTTGCGCATCTTCACAAAGCACTTCTGAATAAGCACCCTGATTAATAATATGCAAAACATCATAAGTAATACCTTTCGCAATCTTCCTTATCTTATTTGATGTATATATAAAGAAAAGAGAATCTCTCACCCATGAAAAGAATGAACGCAATTTCCATCGCATCCAAGTTTTTTGTTTAGGAAATACGGAAACTGAATACTCTTTTACTGTCCCATGTTTTCGATTTCTAGAACTATAATCTACAAATAGAGAAATGGATCTGTTTTCTCTGTGTAGACACATTTGTCTAAGATAGCGACTTGCACCACTATTCTCATACATAGAACAAGATTGATAAAATAATATTGTCTTTTTTTTATTTATTGATTTATCCATTTATTATATTCATAAAAAAGCACGTTCTCATAACTCTGATTATTAGCGATAACAAGATAACAATTTCATTGTTTTATTTTCAGTTTATATATTTGAAACAAAGAAAAGGCTATATATACAACCGTTTGCACAACAGATACAAAAATATTGAAATATAAAACGCCAATTAAAGAAGAGATATCAAAAACAAGAATTCCGGCAACAACTGTTACCAAGCTCCCCATGATGTATAGATATGGATTGAGAAGCCATCCCCGACTTGAACAAAGAGAAAAAGCAAGACCAATAACCATTCCCAGGCAGCTTCCAACAATATTTAGCAATAATGCATAATTCAAGCCGGAATATTGGCTGCCTAATATCCATAAGAGTTGATCAGAAAACAGATATATGCCTAAAACAATGGTAAAACATATAGAAAAAACAATAGCAATATTTATCAGGAACTGATTACGCAAAACTTTGTATTCATTATTTTGTCGGGCGAAACGCGGAACTAATAAAGTAGAAAACAAAACGCCAAAAAGACTTAATAAAATTGCAATTCTTCCCAGTGCCCCAATCTCCGCCACAGCCGTAGTATTACCGAACAACGAGATAAGCCAGATAGTAATCTGTCCCGACAGGCAATAATATACCGCGCCGGGCAAAACACGTTTTACAACAGCGATAATCTCTCGCCTCACCACCGGGTCGGGCAGTTGTTCTTTATCGGCAAAGGAGTGCGAAATTTTGCGGAGTTTGATGTTTCCGTAAATGCGGGGGATACCGGAGGCGATAATAGCCACAAAAGTCCAGGGGAAAATAAAGAGAGTAACGGCAGTGAGGAGCAATCGCCCGATACCGACATTTACCTGATTTTTTTGGAGGGGAAGAATATCCTGGTGGAGCTTAGGCACAATCTCGAGCAATCCGTCGGAGAGAGCCGCGTAAAAAGCGGGGATGAGCGAAGCGGTAATGAGCAGCGCCATAAGCCACGATGCCCCGTGCTGCAGGAGAAGATAGAGAAGGATGGGGAGACTGACGATAAGACTGCCGATGGCAAATTTCCGGCGCAAATCTAGCCCGGTGGCGAGCACGGTACCTAGTTTTGTTCTGTCTTGCCACACCTTGCCGCCCTGTGCCATCACGCCGGTAGAGATACCGCCATCGGCTAACACACTCATGGTTCCGAGCATCGTATTGGCAAGTGTATAGAGGGCATACTCTTGTGTGGGAAGTAGTCGGATAACGAGGATACCACTGATAAAACCGACGGCCTGCACAATGACTTGCGCGGTACCGGTCATGGCTATTAGTTTAATCCAGTATTGAAGTTTCTGACTGATCATTAGTTAAAGGTAGAAGCACGGCAAAGCCCCGTCGCTCCCACACGTGCGGGGCGACAATCGGGCAAAAGTACGCAAAGATAATCACTTTTTGGAATAGTCAACCTATTGGAAATTAAAAAAGTTGTTGTTTGGGATTTAACGCAGCCAGGCCTTGGGCGCTGGCAGGTTTGTGGGGTGCGGGTGTTGTATAGGTAATTCATGATGGCGCGTGTGTGGCCGTCAATTCAATTGAAGGGATGAATCTCATCATCGTTGCTTGTCGCCAATTATGAATTGTGAATTGTGAATTATGCATTATCTTAAAGAGATTCCTCCCTACGGTCGGAATGACGACGGGTGCGTCTATAAAAAAAGGTGCGGCCGTCATTCCGAACATCGTGAGGAATCTCATCCTTGGAACTACACCAGTCGCCTCGTCATTCCGAACATCGTGAGGAATCTCCCTATCGTCGCTTGTCGCCAATTATGAATTGTGCATTATGAATTATGCATTAATTTCACCATCATTCCGAACATCGTTTGTATCCGCCTACAATATTTTTGGGTAAAACAGATGACATATTAAAATTATAGTCTATTTTTGCACAAAACTTACGAATAACACCCATAGAATTATGATACAAGAATTTTCGATAGACAATTATCTCTCTTTTGGCGACAAACAACTATTTTCGTTGGTTGCAACCTCAGACAAAACATTGTCGGAAGAATTAATTATTGAACCCAAGCCAGGCGTGAGATTGCTGCGTTTGGCCATGATATATGGAGCCAATGCTTCAGGAAAATCGAATCTACTGAATGCCATCCAGTCGTTGTGGATAATGCTATTCTCCCCCCGTGAAAACGAACATAAGGGGGTACAAATATATGAGCCATTTGAGCTAAGAAAAGGAGAACCGACCAGTTATGGAATCACATTCTGGGCAAACGGGAGGAAATACGAATACCAGTTGGTGCACGATGCCGGCAGCATATTGTATGAGAAGATGACATACACGAGCGATAAAGGAGTGCAATCGGACATGTATGAACGGAAAAAAGGTGAAGCAATTACATTCGGTAGCACTCTGGGTATAAAAGCCAAACAAAAAGACGAACTGAACAAAGAGACATTGAAAAATCACACTGTATTATCGACATTGAACAAAAAAAATCTGGATGTTCCCCCTGTTGTGCGCGAACTTTACGAATGGATAAAGAGTAACGTACACGAATTGGGAGAATACAACGACAGCAGGAAAATAGCGGGACAGGCGGAAGAGAATCCGAAATTGAAACGAATGATACTGGAATTGCTGCGTAAAGCAGACTTGAATATTTCAGACTTTAAGCTGGTGACTGTCTCCTTGCCTAAGGAAATTTCGGAAGAAATTATACATAACGAAGAGTTGAGCGAAAAAGCAAAAGAGCGAATATTGGCTCCCACCAGGCAATTATTGTTTACGCACCAGACATCAAATAGCGATTTTCAGATTGCATTTGGGATGGAATCGGCCGGTACAAGGGCTTATTTGCGACTTGCACGTTTACTGTATGATTTGAAAGACAGTGGCGCAGTTGTGATGGAAGATGAATTGGAAGATAGTCTTCATTACGATTTGCTGTTGCATTATCTTCAAACCTATTTACAGACCTATAGCAAATCGCAATTGTTGTTTTCGACCCACAATCTATTGTTGCTGGACGAAAGCTGGATGATCAGACGAGATATGGTCTGGTTTACCGAGAAAGAGAGAGCCACGGCTTCGACACATCTATACCGGGCATCAGATATGGGGTTACATAAAAATGTATCGCTGTTGAATGCGTATCGCATAGGGAAACTTGGCGCAAAACCGATCTTAGGTTCTACTCTTTTAGCCACTGACAAATTATGAGAAAAACAATAGCTGTAATTATTGTTTGATAGATATGGATGGAAAGGATGTTGGAGTCGCAAAACTAAACTATCTGAACCTGAAAAACAAATACCATGAAAAAACACATGGGAAGAAAAGGGATGGAATACAATGTCGTGTAATATTTATAGAAACAGAGCGTTGTACAGAACTTTGGTTTTTATATCACTTCACCAGGAGTGCTCTTACCCGCAGATTTGCAAACTACAACGAACTACAATCAGAACTAAGAAAATACAGACCGGCTTACGAAAAAACAGAAAAATACTTCAGGTCTGTGGGAGATTTGCATTTGGAAATTACAGAAAACAGGGAACCGAAAGGATCTCTCGAGAAAGCAATATCGAATGCTGAGAGCTCCGTAAAAACCCGAAATTCAGACAACCGACCATACACTTACAGCGAAATGTATAAGCTTTTTGTGGGATTGGGTATTGTTTATTAAGTGCGCCTCGTCATTCCGAACATCGTGAGGAATCTCCCTATCGTCGCTTGTCGCCAATTATGAATTGTGCATTGTGAATTATGAATTATCTTAAAGAGTGATAGTCGTTATTTCTTTGAATTAAGACTTTCAGCAAACTCAATAAGTGATATTACCTCTACTTTGGGGAAATCAATCTTTCTCAACTCCCTGAAATGTCTATCATTAGAAACAATAAACCGGGCATTAGCAGCTATTGCACAATCAACAAATTTGTTATCGTCGGGGTCAGAGGTAATTAAATTGAAATAAAATGATGGAGATACAATAACCACATTGGGCAAATTGACCAACAAAACTAACACCCGATCTGCAATAACGTCATTCAATTGTTGTTCCAGTATTTCCCTATACTCAAACAAAATATCATTAGAAACACACAACACAGTCTGTCCACTTATTATTGAAAGCCAAACGGCATAATATTCCCCCCTCTTTGATATAGAAGCAACCAGACAATTTGTATCTAATACTATTCGGTGTTTCATTTCTTATAAGGTGTTCGGAGGTGTGTGTTTGCAATTTCATTATTGCGACTATTATTCATCTCTCCACTTTCCCAAAGCTTATCCATCTCTTCTTCTATCAAACCTGCAAAGTGCTTCGCTATCACATTCTTCAATTCGGTCGTTACTTTTTTTGTTTTCACAAACGAAAGGGTTTTAATTACTTCTAACTGAGCCGGATTGAACGCATTTTGTTTCAGGCTACCTGTTTTCATATTTGTGTAAATTTAGTAGTAAAAAGAGTAATCGAAACATATCTCTACAAAGGTAATGAAAATTTCAGTATTGTAGAACTGTTTTTTTTGCTTTTATCAACGCAGCCGGGTGCAAACACACTGTCAGGTTGGAATGAGGAGAAACACATCATCACCGCCTGTCGCCAATTATGAATTGTGCATTGTGAATTATGAATTATCTTAAAGAGATTCCGCACCCATTGATCGGGTGACTCCAGGTCACCCGATCAATTATCCGACAAAAAGTAATTCAACACGTAATTATGAAACCAAAGCGGCACTAAATTTGGTTCAATAATTTCTATTTCTTTATTCTCGTATTTACCGAATAAAATGGGATGTTCAGCACTATTGTCAAAGAAAAAAGCTATATCGACAAGAGGGATAACAGTCGTTAATGAGTTCAATGTTCTGTAATATCTGGACTCAATCTTCTCAGCAGGCACATTATGTCCATTTTGCAAAACCCGGGAGGCTACTCTGTCAATATTCATGGAGGGATCTTCAAGAGCTACAAAATACAAATAAACTTTATATCCTTTAGAATGAGCTTGCTTGATATATTCCAGTTTACCAGGATGAGACATTACTGTTTCAAAACTAAATTTATTACACTGACCTAATAATTTTACCCTGATAAACTCAGCTATAAAGGTTGAAAAAATATCACTCAAAGATAAATCATCTAAGTACAATTTATTCTCACACAATCTGATTTGGGAAAGAACATTCCCAACCTGGTCGCTGACAAAGAATGATGATTCCCGAAGCCCCTGTTCTAACTCTTTTTGCTCAACAGTAATACCGTATTCCGAAAAATCAACATACCCCCTTTTATCCAGAATCACTTTTAAATCATCAGCATTAACATATATGCCCAAATCTATACCAGCCCCCCGGACAATATCGATAATAGTCGATTTACCTGAACCATTAGGACCAGCAAAAACCCGAAGTCGCTTCTGCCTGGAACTCATTTTATTTTAAATCTAAGGCTCGTCAATTTGGGCTTAACGGCAGAAATTTTTCTGATTACAACAACTTTACCATCAGGCTGTACGCGACAAACATCACCATCCCGAAGCACAGTCACAGCTATACCATTGCTTAAAGCTTTCTGATATGCATCACCTCCCATCTTAGAAAGACCTACTTTTATAAGCTCTTCTTCATTTAATTTATGCGCTTTCATTTGAATGAACTTTATGTGATAAATAGTATATTTGTTTGTACGTACAAAGATAACTGAAAATAGCCTCTCTTTTCCGAAAACAGTTTATTTTATTCATTTATAATCCATCTTTTCATATTACTGTTTACGCCTGAACGGCTCAAAACCCACCAGGTGCGGCCGTCATTCCGACTTTAAGGAATCTAATCCCAAACCAGCCACTCACCGCACCGCACCCGTTAATTATTAATTTTTAATTATTAATTATTAATTGTCTTCTTGTCTTCTTGTCGCCAATTGTGAATTGTGCATTATGAATTATGAATTGATTTAAAGAGATTCCTCCTTACAGTCGGAATGACGGGGGTCGCGGGTATTTGGATGAGATTCCTCACTACGTTCGGAATGACGACAGTCGCTTTAATGACGGTAAGAGAGGATAATATGAGATTCCTCCCTACGGTCGGAATGACGGCAGCGCCTATAAAAAAGAGAGGAAAAAGAGAGAGCAGTTGCGGCTTTGCCGCAACTGCTCTCTCTTTTTCCTCTCCCCTCCGTCCACCGGTTGCGGCCGTCATTCCGAACATCGTGAGGAATCTCATCCCAAACCAGCCACTCTCCGCACCGCACCCGTTAATTATTAATTTTTAATTATTAATTGTCTTCTTGTCGCCAATTGTGAATTGTGCATTATGAATTGTGCATTATCAATTATCTTTTTTGTTTTTATATTCTTCCTCTGGTTCCTGAAGCATGGGCATATTGGGGGTATAGAAAACTTCGTGCGATGCTTCAATATTTTTATGGAACGATTCGGGCAGGCGGGCCCAATCAAACAGATCGACAAGAATCGGGATGTTACTATCGCGAATTTTCTCTTTCAGCTCCATTAACAGATCGATAGGCAACTTGCTTCTGTCGGGGGTAATTATCACCAAATCCAAATCACTACCATCATGCGCCGTATTGTTTGTGCGACTTCCATACGCCCACACCTCTCCCGGCAGTGATAATCCGGAAAAAATATCCAGCAACATTTGCTTATATCTACTCTTCAGCTGCATGAGTTTGTTGTTTTATTACTTCCGCTAAAGCCATTGAGTCGGTTATAAAACAGGGCAACAACACAAGGGTATCCTCTGCAAAATTTACACCATAGTCGTGCGCAGTACTGTTTCGGTTATCGCGGTATTTGAGCCATCGTTCGCAAGTGGTATCCGTAATAATGCTGTGTAAAACGGCGTGGCGGAATAAATCCTTAAAATTGATTTTATCTACTTCTTTGGATGAATGAAAATAAGGTTTCAATATTTTGCGCAACAACTTACCACTCTGTTCAAGGATTATTTCAAATTCTTTGATGCAAGCGGAACGATACATATCATATTCAATGGAATCGGGCGATGCAGCGTTGAGCAACGAATATGCATTATCCAATGTTCTGATACATCTTTCGTAATATGTGGTATCCATTATCATAGTCTACACCCCGGTTTTGATGTTATTTATTATTGCAAAGATAGTTTATTTCTCTTAATTCTTATTCCGGAGATAAAATAAGTTATTCATGTGAATCAGGAGTTGAATTTGCCTAATCGACATTATAGATATCAGGGCTACGCCCCTATAATTCCATTTTGGGTTACAATCTACAAAGAGAACAGGGCTACGCCCCTGATTTGTGCATAATTCATAATTAAAGGAGATTCCTCTTTACAGTCGGAATGACGGGGGTCGCGGGTATTTGGATGAGATTCCTCACTACGTTCGGAATGACGACGGTCGCGCTTATAAAAAAAGGAAAAACGACCACCGGTTGCGACCGTCATTCCGACCGAAAGGAGGAATCTCGTTTTTAAATCCTGTAGGGATTTCCTGTGCATAACCCCCGGATTTATCCGGGGGATGAGAACTGGTGTATCGGCCGAACCCCGTAGCGGGTTCCCCAACAATGGCTTATCGATGGGAAACCCACTACGGGGTTCGGCTACGCGCTTTCTACTTCCCCCGGATAAATCCGGGGGTTATGCAAAGTGAACTCCTACGGAGTTATTCGGTTTGCGGCCGTCATTCCGACTGTAAGGAGGAATCTCATCCCAAACCAGCAACCCTCCGCACCGCACCCGTTAATTATTAATTATTAATTATTAATTGGGGAGGTTCCTCACTGCGTTCGGAATGACGGGCGTCACTTCTAAAAAAAAAGAGCCCCGTCGGTGAGACGGAGCTCCAGCTATTTGCTGTACAGACTTCAAGTTCGATTCCATATTTATTGTTGTTACATGTTTCAATTGACATTTGGTTTTGAAAACTCTCAGACCAGGCGGTCTGTGTATTGAAATGCCCGGGAGGCAGCAGGATTTCGAAACAATCCTGAAATATGACAGAGGTAAGAACAAACCCCTGTATAGTGGTCGCAAAGTGGACCCGGAAGGAAAAATTGGAGGATGATTGAGGCCCTGAGAAGCCCACACAATCCTCTGTAAAAAAGGAAACTCAAACGATAACCCGGCTTAAACGGCAGGCTCTAGCGTGAGGCTAACTACAGCTGTTTTGTGGGCATCTACCACAAACTCGGAAACGAGCGGTTTGTAACCCGCCTTTTTCACTTCGATGAGGTAGTTTCCAGCGGCAAGGGATTTCACCATAAACCGGCCGGTATCGCTTTTGCGCTCCAACACGGTGGCAGCCGTCGCATTTTCGGTTTCACCCCTCGACTTAATCACAAAAGTGGCACCCGGCAAAACCTCCGACGCATTGGCAATGGTACCCCGCAAAGCGATAGAGCGCGAAGGATAGAGCTTCATACAGCGCTCACCCCAGATGCGGGAGTAGAGCCCCTCGGTGCTTTTGTCGAACTTCAGAAGCTTCAGCACATTGAAGAGTTGCTCGAATGTGTCGCTCATTTTATCAAACAAAACATCCATCTTCTCTTTGTCGGCCTTGTTCTTTTGCCTTCTTAAGCGGATAATGGCTTCCACCTCAGAGAGCGATTTAATAGCCTGTCCGAGAGCATCTACCTCCTCTTTGGTGAGCATGTAGGCAGCAGCTGCAGGCTGATACTTAATAGCTCGCTCGTTGATACGAATGACATCCCCGAGAAAAGGTACAAACTTCTTTCGCTTAAACTCCCAGGTCACCAATGCGACATCGGCCAGCAAAGCCGTGTTGTTGGTAGCTTTGGCCAAAAGCGTCAGCTTGTGAGCAATAATCAGAGTCTTGTCGCAGACAGAATCCCTCCTCTCCCGAAACTGATCGATAATTGCACTGTTTACGTAGCTCGATTGTGCTACCTGGTTTTGAATCTCTTCTAACTGCACACGGGCAGTTGTCACATAGGCATCTACGGCCGGAATCTGCTTCAGATTCTCTTTTTCTGTTTCCAGAAGAGCTAACACCGCCTTGTTGTTAGCGACCTTTTTTAAAAGTTCATTTTTCAAAATGTAATTTTTTTTGGATTTGAATATTAAAAACAGGTGAATACTCTATCGTTAGTTTCAAATCCGGTGCAAATATATATATAAAGTTATTCATGGCAAAATATTTCTTGCATAAACTACAAAAAAAAATTCACACAATGTGAAATGACGCATATTATTTCTATGATTAACAAACATAATACACTGTAATACTTACTATTACATAATATTTAACACAATATTATATCATATTTTATTTCCATAATATTATTAATTAAATAAACAAAGATGCAAAATACAACAACAATGAATAAACAAAACAAACAATATATCAACCCGATAAAATATACAACAATACAAAAACAGTCCAAAAACAGGATGCATAAAATTAAATAATACTAACATAAATGGAATTTAATACCCTTAAACAGAGAAAAACTGACCATTTGGGCAAATAAAATACCCGAATGCGGAGGAAAAACACCCCATTGCGGAGGCCCAACTACCCCATTGCGGAGACAAACCTACCCTTTGCGGTCGCTCAACTACCCCTTTGCGGTCGCTCGCCTACCCTTTGCGGTCGCTCAACTACCCCATTGCGGTCGCTCACCTACCCTTTGCGGTCGCTCTACTACCCCATTGCGGTCGCTCACCTACCCTTTGCGGTGCCTCTACTACCCCATTGCGGTCGCTCACCTACCCTTTGCGGTCGCTCAACTACCCCATTGCGGTCGCTCACCTACCCTTTGCGGTGCCTCTACTACCCCATTGCGGTCGCTCGCCTACCCTTTGCGGTCGCTCTACTACCCCATTGCGGAGACAAACCTACCCTTTGCGGTCGCTCAACTACCCCTTTGCGGAGGCAAACCTACACGTTGCGAGTTACGAGTTACGGGTTACAAGTAAACTAGTAGACGAGTAGACGGGTTGACGAGTAGACGAGTAGACGGGTTGACGAGTAAACGAGTAGACGAGTAGACGGGTTGACGAGTAGACGGGTGAGCGGTTAGACAAGGTTCAGATCAGATCAGAAAACTCCCGCAACCGAAACGTAAAACGTATAACGTAAAACGTATAACGTATAAGCAATCACCTCCAATATCGAAGATACCACCTGAAGTGTTCGCGCAGAAGAGCGCGGGGATTGGAGAGACGAGCAAAAAGCAGTTGGCGGTAGTGCGGCTTGTATATACTATATATAAAGAGGAGAAAATAGCAGTAAAACATGCGGGCGAGAGTTTGCCGCAGACCACTATACACAACCGACAAACGGGGATAACGCTGCCGAAACCGGTATTGAAACAGAAAGCGCCGGGCAGCGCGGGGAATGTCGGCCGGGTATGCCCCGCCAAAGAGGTGCGCCAGCAGACCGGAATAGTGCATGGCCCGCTGTTGCAGAGGAGCGGTGCACAGCCAGGCAGCCACATCGATGCGGCGGGCAATAAGCAGCGAGTCGAACAGGGGCCGCATAAGGTGCGACCTGGTGATGTATCCGCGGTCGTTGAGATGCACATGCATGTAGGCAAGCGTCATCTTGTCGGTGTCGTGCAGGGTAAGACAGTGGCTGTATCCGTCGGGGTGCTGCACGCGCGGAGCCAGCATCTCGTAGGTAAAAAGGTGTCGGTATTGCGGATCGACCGTGGCGAAGTGCACCTCCACATCGGCAATCTCGGTGCGGTGGGTCAGACGCGGATAGTGCTTGGTGAGGGGCTCGGGCTTGGCGTGATTCTCGTCGTAGGCATAATATCCATCCTCCAGCAGCAGGGCGGCCGCCTGCTCGTATTGGTGGGGTGGCACCAGAAAGTCGATATCGCCCACGATGCGCTCGCCGGGGTCGGGATAGAGACCATCCATCAGATTGGCCACACCCTTGAGGTAGATGGGTGTGATGCCGGCACCCGCCAGCAGGTGGTTGATACGTTGCGCCTGACGGAGAATTTCGCTGTTGCGGTCGATATTCATCTGCCAAAGCTGCCGCAGGTGGTCGGCCAGTCCGGCAGACATATAGCGCAGCAAGCCGGCATCGCGCAGCCGGCAGTAGAGCGACAACACAACAAAGTGATCGCTGGCCAGACGGATATAGTTGTCCCAATCAAAACCGGGTTGGCTTATCTGCCCCTCCACCTCTGCCCGCGCCTGCGGATGGAGGGTGATGGTTAGGGTTTTGGATATCAGGTTCAAATAATTCATAATTTATTGTTCATAATTCACAATATAAGAATGCGCGATGCACAATCCATAATGCATAATTATGAGTATGCGAAATTAGTGATTATTTTTTGGATTTGGGGAGAAATCAGGGCAATTAATAATTAATTGCTTTATAATGGGAACGCGGATTGCCGCGGATTTAGCGGATAGTGACGGATGTAGCGACAAGTATGAATTGTGCATTGTTTTTGATTAGCATACGCCAGCCTCCGCCCCAAGCCCCTGAAGGGGATGTCTGCTGTCTGCAAAAAATGAGCCGGGCCGCAATAAATGAGCCGCAGCAAAGCCCCCTTCAGGGGGTGGGGGGGCAGAAAAAAATAACAGACATCAGGACAAGACAATTCAAGGTAGACGAGTAGACGAGTAAACGAGTAGACGGGTAGAATGGTGGTTACGAGTTACGAGTTACGAGTTACGAGTTACAGGTGAACGGGTAGACGAGCAAACGGCTCGTTCAGGCCCGAAAAACCCCGCAACCGAAACGTAAAACGTATAACGTATAACATAAAACTTAAAGGACTTCCACCACCACATGCTGAAACTGCACCACATCCCCTGCCCTGAGTTTGTTGCGTTTGCGGGTTTCCACAGCATTGTTTACGGTGATATATCCCTGTTCGATTACGGCGTTGGCCTCGCCACCCGAACCAACCAGGCGGAGAATCTTCAACAATTTATTCAGTTCTATGTATTCTTGTCCGTCGAGATGGAATGTTTGCTTCATGGTTTGATAGGAATTATTTGTTTGTAGAGTACAAAGATAGGAAAAAAATGTGGAGGAGTTACGGGTTACGAGTTACGAGTTACGAGTTACGAGTTACGAGTTACGAGTTACGAGTTACGAGTTACGGGTAAACAAGTAAACGAGTAAACGGGTAGACTAGTAGACGGGTAGACGGGTGAGTGGTTAGACAGCTCGTTCAGGCCCGAAAAACCCCGCAACCCGCAATCTAATTAATAATTGGGTGATTCCGGTGTCCGCTATCATGAATTGGATTGGGCTTTAGCCCAGTCTTAATGATAAACAGAGAATCGGGGCTTTAGCCGAACTTGTATTCAGAAGAATTTGGCTAAAGCCTACATTTGATTCTATTCAGATCCCTCCAGCTAAAGCAGGAGGCAATTCAATCCGTATAACACATAACATTATGAATTATAAATTGATTTACATATCTTTGCATACACCAAAGACCAAAACTACACAAATCGATGGATAAACCTCAGTTTGAATCGCTTGTGCAACTCAAAATACGCGATATCGTATCGCTTATTATGACTCGAAACGCTCTTGATTTTGAAGAAGCCCTTCATTATCTCTACACCTCTCAGCTCTATAGCATGCTTATCGACGAAGATACCAAGCTGTGGCACCTGAGCAACCCCAAGCTATTCGATATGCTGATAAACGAAAAAAAATACAACCGTTTAGATTTGCCCGACTATGTCTGACCACACACATACACTCAATCCGGTGCAGGCCTTTCAGCTTTTTTGCCTCGAAAACTACAAGAACGTGAAAGGCATAACTGCCTCAAGCGCCCTGGATATTTTTAAAAAAAATGACGTTTTCGGCTTTCTGGCATCCGGATACGATGTTTTACACACCCAAAGCAAAAACTTTATACTAAATCAAATATCCGATTATATCGATAACTATGAAGCTCTATCACGGAAGCACTGAAACAATCAAACACCCCAAACTGCTCAACAAACAGCGGTTACTCGATTTTGGTCCCGGGTTTTATCTTACCTCCAGCCGGGAACAGGCAGAAAAATGGGCTTCGATCAAAAAGAAAAGAGCAGGAGGAGAAACCAAAGCAATAGTAATTTACCAGACACCCACCCTTTTTGAAACAGGCATTCTGACCAAACCCGAAACCATTGCCCGCTTAAAAGTCCACCGCCTGTTCGATCAAATCTCTTTTCACACCGCAAAAGCCCTCGCTCATCTCGCATTCATAAATGATTACGAAATTGACCAGGTAGACTAGTGGTTACGGGTTACGGGTTACGAGTAGACGAGTAGACGGGTAGACGAGTAAACGGGTAAACTAGTAAACGGGTAGACGGGTGAGTGGTTAGACAGCTCGTTCAGGCCCGAAAAACCCCGCAACCGAAACGTAAAACGTATAACGTATAACATAAAACGTGAATGTTTGCTTCATAATGTTATGTTATAAGTTGTAGGTTATTTTCCCAGTGAAGCCAGAGAAATGACATTTACACCATCGGGGCGACGGTGACTCATACCTGTACCGGTGATGATGTTTAGCGATTTCGGCTTCTCCATTCTGGAAGAATCAATGTTGTCGGCAAATTTCAGGAGACTTTGGGCTGCCTGATCTATATACCCGACGCCAAGCTTTATTTCGAAAGCCGCATAATCACCATTCCGTTTTTGCACAATAGCATCCACCTCCAAACCATACGAATCGTTGTAATGAAAAACGTTGGCATCGTTGGCTCTGGCATACACAGTCAGATCGTGAGTAACCAGAGACTCAAACAAGAAACCGGTATATTCCATATCTTTCAGCAGCGACTCCTTATTCAACCCCAATGCAGCCACAGCAAGAGATGTGTCGCACAAATGTCTTTTTGGCGATTTTCTGAAAGAAGCTGATGAGCGGATATGCGGATTGAACGCCGGCTGTTCATACAATATCATAAGGCGGGATAGTGCATCGAGATAATCAGAAATTGTGTTTCTCGACAGTTCGTTTCTATCTGATGTTTTCACATCCTGTTCGAGGGTTTTGTTGTCCACCAGTGTAGCTATATTGCGGGCAAGAGACCGGATAAGGCTGCGCACTTTGAGTGGGTCGCGCTTCACACCTGATACCCTGCTCATATCTGCTTCGCAAAGCAAATCTACATAGCCGGCATTCATTTTGAGGGCATTTTTTACACTTTCATTCAACAAAACAGGCCATCCCCCTATTAACATCCTATCGATAATAAAATCGAGCGAAACCCCCTTATCATAAAAGTCAGGAAAGACTCCCCCGAGCAAACCGGACAGTCCGGCGACACCGGTCGAAAAACCTAACTCCTGCCAGGTCATCGTTTCCATTTGCACGATTGTAAAACGCCCTGCACCACTATGTAGTCTGACATCATCAGCGGGGTTTGCCGAACCGGTGAGAATAAACTGCCCCTTGGCCATCCTGTCGTCCACTTCATGCCTGACGTAATTCCATATTTCGGGTTGCTCCTGCCACTCATCTATCAGACGCGGCGTGTCTCCCACCAGCAAAAGCTGCGGGTTTGTAGCCATCAACACCGGCACCTGCCTGTCTCGATCCATCTCCAACACACTTTTGGAAAATTGCCTGGCAGTAGCGGTCTTTCCGCAGGATTTTGGGCCTTTAATAAGTACTGCTCCGGAGGCAAATAATTTCTCCTGCAGATCATCTTCAACTATTCGATTTAAATATCTCATAATTAACTATCTATTTACACGACAAAGATAGATATAATGTTTCTATTGTGCAAATTTAAGGATTTTCATTGTGCAGATTTAAGGGTTTTCATTGTGCAGATTTAAGGGTTTTCATTGTGCAGATTGTGGTTTTATTCGCATCCGCAACTTTTATACGTTATACGTTTTACGTTATACGTTTTACGTTTCGGTTGCGGGAGTTAACTGATCTTAGCGAGCTGTCTAACCGCTCACCCGTCTACTTGTTTACCCGTCTACTAGTTTACTCGTTTACTCGTTTACTCGTTTACCTATTTACTCATCTACTAGTTCACCTGTAACTCGTAACCCGTAACTAATAAAAAAATTCGCCGAAACGAAAAAACAATTTGATAACTCCAATGTTATAAGACTAAACAGATATACGCATATTTTAACCTACATTTCATTTAAATAAAACCTAAACCGCAATCTGTTCAATCCATACACCATCCTATACGCTTCGGGAAAACAAAATATGACCCGATAACCTAAACCGGAAATAACCTATCGGGACGAAAGAATCATGTTTAACTTATACCTTATAGAAAATGAAACGGACTACACTACTCATGTTGTCGGTGATGCTATCCCTCACAGAAATAGCACCCGTGCTTGCCCAACGCGCCATCCGTCAGTCGGTTACCTCCAGCAAACCCAAGTCGTTTTTCGAAGCCGGCTTTTGGGACAACTGGTTTGTGGGACTCACCGGAGGTGTGGCAACCTATTTTGGCGAAGACGACCTCTATCATCCCGACGGATTTGATAAAATGCTGACTCCAAACGTAAAACTGTCTGTGGGCAAATGGCTGCGCCCCTCCTACGGACTGCGTATTCAGGCAGAAGGGCCGGCACTGCGGGGCTGGAACGATGGCAAAAACGCGGAAGGAGTATATACATGGAATAAATTTGCCTGGGGTACCGACGGAATGCCACTCACCATCGACCCGGTGCTGGCCAACAATCCGAAACGAAGCTCCAACGGGACCGGGTACTATCAGGAGATGCGCTACTTCGATATGCACCTCGACTTTATGGTGAACCTGATTAACCTCTGGAGCGAATACGATGTAAACAGGCCGGTAGAGGTGATGCTGTATGCCGGTGTGGGCTGGGCGCATCAGTTCAACTACCGGGGCATTCCGCGCACCGACGAGCTGGTGGGAAAAGTGGGAACGATAGTCGATTTCAGACTGACCGACCGACTGAGTGGTATAGTGGAGCTACAGGGTAGCCTGCTCAACGAGTCGTTTGACGGCCAGGTGGGCGGTCGCGGTATCTCGTCGGGTCAGAATCGTTCGGCCGAAGCTTACGCCAGCCTCACCGCAGGTGTGAGTTACCGCCTGCGCAACACCTTCTCGAAATACGAATTTATCGACCCCGAGGTGGTGAAAGAGCTCAACAACCGCGTGAACGATGCGCTGGAAGAAAACAAACGCCTGCAGGCACAGGTGGAAGAGTATTGCCCGAAGGATAGCTGCGACAAACTGCGCCGGCAACTAAAGGAGATGATGGCTCAGCCCTGTAAAGAGAAACTCTATGTGGTGGTTCACTACATTATAGATAAGTGGAACGTGAGATCGAGCGAACTCTACAAACTGGAAGAGGTGGCCGCCTACATGGAGCGACATCCTGAAGCAACCATTGCACTTACCGGCTATGCCGATGTAAAAACTGCCTACCCGGCCTACAATCTCAAACTGAGCGAACGCCGTGCCCGCGAAGTAGTTCGCTTACTAACCACGCGATTCGGCATCAAGAAAGAGCGAATCAAATCGAAAGCGCTGGGAGATACTGTTCAACCGTTCCGCGAAAACGAACGCAATCGCGCTGTTATCGTTATTGACATTGAATAGTGGTGTGGAGACTATCAGGATGGGAGGCTTGCCGGATTCGGTGGGCCTCTTTTTTTGGGTTTGGGTGTTAAAACTACTACCATTGCTTTTTTTCTTGAAATAAAAAGTCATTTATCTGTGAAAATATTATTGTATCTTTGTATAAATACATTTTACCGGATTCTGTTGCAATTAATACACAATTGTCAATTGTAAAATCTATCCCAAAAATTGAACTGATTATAAAAATACAATTTATGAGTAAAAGCAGTGTATATATCGACCCAACGTGTAAGATAGTTTATTCATCTTATTACATACAAGGCCTTTATAACATTTATGGAAAAGAGAATGTGAAATTTTCTTCAAAATATTTCAGGGAATTACAAAGGTATTCCGAATCTCATTCTTTTGATCATTATATGGCTTTTGTGGTAAAAGAGAATGATGTGATAAAAAGGTATATCATTGACTTCAGGGATAAACAATCCGTAAAAGAGAGCGCATATAACTGGTGCGATGTGTATGCAAAAATTAATTTCTCCCCACAATATACCGACAAACGTTTTCACGAAAAAATGCTCTCCATACCGCCCGGATTCGGAATACGAATCTGGTCAAAAAGAGAAACATTGTATTATGCTTTCAGCAATTTATTGAAAACCGGAATAAAGCCGGTCAGGTCTATCCGTTTTCATTTCACCGATTACAATGGCCAATTGAGAAGATCCGCCATTTCTGATTACACCCAATTCCCGGATACTGTAAACAATTACGTATTTATGATTGGCACACTCTGGTCGCATAACAATTGCATGGAGGGAACCAATCCGCAGCGCAAAGCATTTGTAGAAGCATGCAAAGCAAATAAACTGAATTTTGAAGGTGGTTTTTTTGCAAGACCAACTCACCCACAATACGAAGAATTTCGAAATATTATTTTCACTACACGTTACAAAACATTGGAATATATATCAAAAACGAGGAGTTCCATGTTTGTTTTTAACACACCCGCTGTTCATAAATGCCATGGCTGGAAATTGGGTGAATTTCTGGCAATGGGAAAAGCAATAATATCAACTCCCCTTTCAAATGCATTGCCCGATGATTTGAGGCATGGTGAGAATATCCATTTTATAAATAATATGGAAGAAATGAATGCCGCAGTGCAAAAACTGGCTTCAGATGAAATATACAGAAATAAACTAGCGCAGGGGGCACGGGATTATTATGAAAAATACGCATCTCCTAAAGCAGTAATTAAATGGATAATTGACAATAAGAAAAACACCGCCCGACTTTAATTATGCATTATGAATTATGAATAAATAATTAACCTTATGAGCATCACCATCCAACGCACCACCCAAACCTTCTGTGGCGACCCCCGCAGAGTAGTAGCCCGCTACCACATACCCGAAAGCGGCGCACGCACGTATGCCATTATAGAGAAAGTACGCAACATGCCCGAAGAGGCAGCCCGCATCAGTCTGCACCAAACGCTGCGCGATTTCGCCGGCCGTCACAGAAATATTTCCAGAATATTCATGAACAGCTTTCGCGCCATCGAAGCCCATTTGAGCGGCAAGGCGGGCGATTTGTACCTGCTTTCGGAAAACAAAAAACTGCTGATAGGCGCATTTCTCACCTCGGAATACTCGATTGAGTCGGCGGCACTCTACAACCCGTCGCTGGTGGAAGACCCCGACCAGACTGGTCTGCAGGAGGGCGAAAAGAGGGTGATTGCCTGCTTCAGAGCCACGGGCGAAGGACACATCTCGTCGCTCGTCTTTCGGGGCGGTGTGCTCGATGCCGGCTTCCACCTCTGCCTCTCGCCGGAGGGTCGACTGGTGGAAGAGGCCGAAATGGTTTCGACAGAAGAGAAAGCCAACGAGGGAGAATATGAAATAGAGTTTTCGCTCGACACCTCCATCTCCGACCGGGTGATATATCCGGTATCGAAAGATGAACAAAACGGCATAGAGGATGCGCGGTTTGTACGCTTCACCCACGGCAACGGCACAGTGGAATACTTCGCCCCCTACACCGGATGCAACGGAAAAACACTGACGCCCAAGCTGATATCGACCACCGACTTCTACCGCTTCAAAACCGTGAAGCTGCACGGTCTGGAGATTAAGAACCGGGGCATGGCCCTTTTTCCCCGGAAAATAAACGGCAAATATGCCCTGCTGGCACGGCTCGACGGGATAAACAACTACGTGATTTATTCCGACAAGCTCAACAGCTGGAAGGGCGGAATTCAGATACAGGAGCCACAATTTCCGTGGGAGTTTGTGCAGGTGGGCAACTGTGGCTCTCCCATCGAGACAGAGTTTGGATGGCTGGTGATAACACACGGTGTGGGCCCCATGCGCAGGTATTGCATCGGCGCCATGCTACTCGACCTCAACGACCCGACAAAGGTGATTAACCAGCTGGATGAACCGTTGATTGTGCCCAACGAGGCCGAAAGAGAGGGATACGTGCCCAATGTGGTCTATAGCTGCGGCTCTGTAATCCACAACGACCGGCTGATTATCCCCTACGGCAAGTCGGATACGCAATCGACCTACGCCACGGTATCGGTAAAAGAGCTGATGTCGCGGCTGTTGCCTTCCGACTTCGCGTTTTCGAATCAACAGAAGAAGAGCAAAGGACGCATCCTGATTGTGGAAGACGAGGTAATCAACCAACGGGTAATCTCTACGATGCTCAAACAGGAGGGTTACGAGGTAGAGATAGCTTCGGACGGATTGATTGCACTGATGAAAATCGGCAAGGAGAGTTACGATGTTATTCTGTCGGATATATCGATGCCCAATCTCGATGGGTACCGGTTGCTCGAATACATGAAGGAACACAAGATACGGGTGCCGGTTATTCTGCTTTCGGGGCATACCAGCCAGGAGGACGAGGCCCGTGGCCTGCAAATGGGCGCGGCCGACTACATACGAAAGCCGGTGGAGAGGAATCTGCTGTTGCTCCGGCTGGAGAAGATATTTAAAACGATACACAACTCATAGCGGTTGCGCGCCCCGACGGTGGTCGTGTGATAAAAAATTAATGCCCCGGAAGCCGAAGCATCCGGGGCATTTTATTACTTTACTAAGTTAGCCAACTTGTCGGGCGTAACATTTTTCGCAACAATGACACCATTTCTGTCAATCAGGTAATTGGTAAAACCATCAGACAAATCATAAGTATCAAAGACATCGGACTCTTCTCCTCCCGGCACAAAAATCTGTGACGTAGAATCGATTCCATCTGTGCGAACTGTCTCTTCGAAAATCATTTTCTGAGTGTCGAATGCCATAGAGAGAGTTTGCACCTTACCGGCAAAACGCCGGTGAACGGTGTTGTACAAAAGCAGATTACTCATTCGCGATTGGGCATCGTACGTTGCCCAAAACTGAAGCAACACATACTTACCGCGCATACTGCTCAACAACCCTTTTTCTGCTCCGTTGCATCTGATTTCCGGTGCTACACTACCGGGCGACAAACCGAACCCCGGTTTAGCATCTTTATCTACGTAAGCCGTAGATGGAATGAGGATCAACAACAGCAAAAAAATGTTTTTGAAAGAACGCATAATCTTTGGTTTTTGGTTTACACTAAACCAGAATTGAAAACATCCGTTTTCGCATCGGGCCCCACAGATTTTCTGTGGTAATAGATGATAATTTGCTCAAAAAGAGCTCTTTCTCATTTTATCAACCGAACACAAATATATAAACATTTGTCTCAATAAACCAAACATTACTCTTTTTTTAGGACTATTCGAGCCATATTTAACTCTTTTAGCCCCCTATCGGCCCTGTTATTTTAACTTACATTAAACAAAATAATCGACACAAGCGCGCGATTCTCTCACTTCGCCAATCAGTTTGGCAACTGCCACGTGAGCCGGATGTTTGGCATAAACATCTACATCTTCGAGCGAGTCGAACTCCGAAACCAGCACAAAGTCGTATGTTTCGGCCGGATTCATATTGATACCCACCTCCATGCTTTTGAGCACCTCTATTTTGCCGGTCAATCCCTCCAGCAGATGTTTGAACTCGACCAGTTTGGCCATTTTCTCGTTGTGGTGTTCAAACTCTTTCAGCTTGAACATAACAATGTGTTTTACCATAATTTCTGTTTATTACATTATAAATTGTACAGCACATCGGCTGCTATGAGTTCGAGTTTGTGATTTTGCAATGTGGCGATGGCTCCATCTATATCGGTAGGGCGCACGATGATACGCGCCTCGCCATTGCCCGACGAAAAAGCGTACATGTAGTCGATTGCCACACCATTGGCCGACATTATTTCGAGAGCTTTGGCCAAACCTCCGGCCACATCGGGACAGCTCAGGCAGATAACATCGGTGGTGCTGACCGCAAATTTATTCTCTTTGAGCACAGCCATCGCCTTGTCGGGATCCGATACGATTACCCTCAATATTCCGAAATCGGCATTCTCGGCCATGGTGAATGCCGAGAGATTGATTCCCGATTGGCCCATAATCTGAGCCACTTCGTTGAGTCGGCCCGACTGATTCTCCAGAAAAACAGATATTTGTTTGATTTTCATAATTCTCGATTTAGTTGAATTTCCTGTTCAATGACTTTCTTTATTACACCAGCTTTCGGTTGTCGAACACCCGTTTTGCCTTGCCCTGACTGCGCTCGATGCTGCGGGGCTCCACCAGTTTCACATCGCAGGCAATGCCCAAAACACTCTGCAAACGATGAGATATCTTTTTCTTCAGCTCCAGCATCCGGGTAATCTCGTCTGAGTAAAACTCTTCGCGAACCTCCACATGCACCTGCATCACATCGAGGTTGTTGTGCCGGTCTACAAATATAAGGTAGTGAGGTTCGAACTCTTCGAGCTCCAGAATCACACTCTCTATTTGCGACGGGAAAACATTTACACCACGAATAATCAACATATCATCGCTTCGGCCGGTAATGCGGGTCATGCGTACAGCGGTGCGTCCACATGCGCATTTTTCGTAAATCAACGAACACAAATCCTTGGTGCGGTAGCGTAGCAACGGAAGCCCTTCTTTGGTAATGGTGGTGAATACAAGCTCCCCTGTTTCGCCCGGTTCGCAGGGTTGCAGGGTTTCGGGATTGATGATTTCGGGGAAGAAATGATCTTCGCAGATGTGCGAGCCGCTCTGACATTCGCACTCGTAGGCTACACCCGGACCAATCACCTCGCTCAGGCCATAGATATCGAAAGCCTTGATGGCGAGTTTGGATTCAATCTCTTTTCGCATACTCTCGGTCCAGGGCTCTGCGCCAAAAACGCCCACCCGAAGCTTGAACTCTTCGCGCGGAATACCCGAATCTTTGATAGCCTCGGCCAGATAAAGCGCATACGAAGGAGTACATGCCAGTGCCGTGCTGCCAAAATCGTGCATCAACTGAATCTGCTTGGGCGTATTTCCGCTCGACATCGGGATAACAGTTCCTCCCAGTCTCTCAACTCCGTTGTGCAACCCCAGTCCGCCCGTAAACAGCCCGTAACCGTATGCTACCTGAAATATATCGTGCTTGTCGAGCCCGTAAGCCGCCAGACAACGGGCAACCACCTCCGACCACATGGTGAGGTCTTTGCGGGTATATCCCACAACTGTGGGCTGCCCGGTAGTACCCGAAGAGGCGTGCAGCCTCACAATCTCGGACATCGGTACAGCAAAAAGATCGAAAGGATAGTTATCCCTCAAATCCTGCTTAATGGTAAATGGCAGTTTTACAATATCGTCGATAGAGTGAATATCATCGGGGGTAAGACCCATTTCCTGCATTTTGCGGCGATAGAAAGGGGTATTGTGATAGACGTGCTCCACGGTGTTTTTCAGCCGGAGTCCCTGAAGTTGCTTCAGCTCTTCGCGGCTCATCGTTTCAATGGTTTCGTTCCAAATCATGGGTATTAGATTGTTAATCGTTATTATATAAATGTATATTCTGCAAAGTTGTGCAAAACAACAAAAAAAAGTTGAAATCTGAAAGTTTTTGGTCAGGAATATCTACGAATCGAAGCCTGTGAAGAAATTAATCGGGCAACAAATAGCATTGGGGGAACAAAACGGGGTGTAAAATGCGATGAAACAGGGCTCAAATGAGGTGTTTCGCGCAACAATCTGCCGGTGGCGGGTGCTATACAAACTAAATCTGTGCCAATAACCTATTGATAATCCGAAAAAAATGTGTAATATTGTGGTTAATAAACGATTAAACAGGAATAAACATCAACATAAAATTTAATTATCTGATTAATTATGAACGAATTAAAGAAAAAAATCCGCTCAATTCCCAATTTCCCGATTCAGAATATCACCTTCAGAGATATTACCACCCTGATGCAGGACGGCGACTCTTTTACCCGGGCATGCGATCTGTTTTACGAGCGATACAAAGACAAATCGATAGATAAAATAGTGGGAATTGATGCCCGCGGGTTTGTATTCGGCGCTGTACTGGCCTACAAGCTGGGCATCGGCTTTGTGCCTGTGCGCAAAAAGGGTAAACTACCGTATAAGACAATCAGCGAGAAATACGATTTGGAATACGGCACCTCGGAGGTAGAAATACACAACGACGCTATATTAAAAGGTGAAAAGATAGTGGTGATAGACGATTTGATTGCTACAGGCGGCACCATTGCGGCGGCAGTTCGCCTGGTAGAAAAGCTGGGCGGCGAGGTGGTTGAGTGCGCTTTTCTGGTGGAACTACCCGACCTGAAAGGCCGGGAAGCGATAAAAGACCATGCCGTTTATGCCGCATTTTCATTCGAAGGAGAATAACAAAACCGATAAAACAACAGAGACATGAGAGCTTCATTATTACTCTTTCTGATAGCCTGTACTACCCTGGTGCAAGCTCAAACGCTGCAGTTGCACTACGACTTTCGCAACAGCTTCGACTCGAAAAATAACGAAAGAAACTTCCCCTCGGCTTCGTTTGAAATGAGCAGAACAGACCGAATCGGACACTGGAGAATGAAAACCGATCTCGACCTGAGTGATAAAAACGGAAACATTGGCGGCATCTACACCGAAATATCGCGCTCGGTACAAATAGGCGATATCCCCCTGCAACTGCACGCCGAGTACAACGGCGGTGCCGGCTACGATGCTTATCCGATAAAGCTGGTCAAAAATGCCTACATCGGTGGGTTTGAATATCCGTTTGAGTTGGGCAATCTCGATTTCAACACCTATATCGCTTACCGGTACAACAACTTTGCACGGGCCAGCCACGATGTGCAATGGAGCTGCAACTGGACCGGAAAGGTCATATATGATCTGTTTACTTTCAGCGGATTTATTGATATCTGGTCGCGCAACCAGCTGCAGGATAGCGACGCGAAAGGCAAACGCCTGGTGCTGTGGTCGGAGCCCCAGCTTTGGCTGAACCTGGCTGATGATAAATTTGGTATTGGCACAGAAATGGAGATATCGGCCAATTTGTATGAGGGCGTAACGGGGCTACACGCCTACCCTACTCTGGCTATCCGCTACAAGTTTAACTAACAACCGGATATCCAGGGCAAAAAAAGATGACACGGTAAACAAAAACGGAGAATGCTTTGTTTTAGTAGTGTTTATCAGTAGAATAAAGTGGATGGAAATTATTTACAAAGAGACAAAAGATTTTGAAGCAAAGGATTTACAAAATCTTTTTTTATCCGTAGCATGGAGTTCTGGAAATTATCCGGAACAACTAAAGATCGCGATGAGCAATTCGCACTGTGTATATAGTGCGTGGGACGGAGACAAATTGGTGGGACTGATGAATTCGCTATCGGATGGTATAATGACTGCCTATTTTCATTACCTGCTGGTCCATCCGGATTATCACAACCGGGGAATCGGGCGGGAATTGGTGAGACGCATGCTCGAAAAGTACAACGATTATGCCCGCAAGGTGCTGATAGCCTACGATAATGAGCTGGAATTTTACAAACAATGCGGATTCGAAACCGGAGAGGGAAAAACCCCAATGTTTGTGACCTATCTGACTACTTAGAAACTACCGCAGGATAAAAGAGGATGAATACTCTGGCTCCGAAAAATGTTAAATTAGAGCGATTTAGCCATCTACAGAGGAAAAACAGAAGAAAAGTGCCGATAAAATCAAAAAAGAAACCTTAATATTATTTGATGTTAATAATATTTGTTTATCTTTGTGCACTTCTTCATCGAAGAATAATGATTTAGCAACGAGTGTATTTCATTTTTGTTTTACAAGTCACACTAAACTTTACCTCTTCGCTATAGAATGTTGGCGAATTTTGTCGTTAGCGAAAAGAATATTGATGCAATCAGTTAACACCCTCTTTATTGATTGTATTGTTTTGAATAAAAAGAGGGAAAAATAAAAAAAACAAAAAACAAAATGGAAAAAGGAGTTGTTAAGTTCTTCAATGAGACAAAAGGATTTGGATTTATCAAAGTAGATGGATCTGGCGAAGAGGTATTTGTACACGTTACAGGCCTGAAAGAAAAAATCCGCGAAAACGATGTCGTGGTATTCGATATCCAACAAGGTAAAAAAGGTCCTAACGCTGTAAACGTTCAATTGGCATAATCTGCTAATCAGATATATACAGTAAAAAGATTGATTACCCCGTTCAGATTTAGTTCTGTTCGGGGTAATTTTTTTTCGCACCTGTCTGTCGAATGTCGAATGTATTGAAAGAGGGAAAACGGATTTTGAGACACGTCAAATGTCCCGGGTATAAATGAGGATAAAAAAAGCAAGAACGGAAAAGTCCGTATAAAAGCATCTCGTTACCTTTGCATCATCAACCAGAAACGAAATGAAAACCAAACCGACCACAACGAAAGAGTATCACAAACGGATGAATATGCTGACAGAATATATCCATCTGCATCTGGCCGATGAGCTGAGCGTGGATGTACTGGCTTCGGTATGCAACTTCTCGCCTTACCATTTCCACCGGATTACCAGAGCTTTTCTGGGGGAACCGATTGGAAGTTACATCCTGCGACTGCGTGCAGAGAAGGCGGCGTATGCACTGAAGTACACCGAACAATCGGTGCAGGATATTGCATACAATGTGGGATACAATTCGCCATCGTCTCTGACCAAGGTTTTCAATCAATATTATCAATTATCACCTACTCTTTTCAGAAAACAACAAAAAGACACGACTATGAAAACAGAAATCGACAAGGAAGGACTAAACGTGAAGGGCCCGAAAATTATTGAAGTAACCGGAAAAACCGCCCTGTACATCCGACTGACCGGCAGCTATTCGGGACTGGACTATGGCGCGGCATGGGAGAAGCTTTGGGGCCAGGTGAAGGTGCAAAAGCTCTTCGGAAAGGGAATTGAGCACATCTGCATCTATCACGACGACCCACAAATAACGAAAAGCGCGAAGCTTCGCACCGATGTTTGCCTCGTAATATGCAAACCGGCAGAGCCCAATGGCGAGATTGGGGTAAAAGAGATTGCGGGAGGAGTGTATGCGATGTTTTTGTACCAGGGTAGCTACGACAGACTGGGCGAGGTGTACGACTATATATATGGCACATGGTTGCCGCAAAGCGGGATGCAACTGCGCGATGTACCGGGATTTGAGAAGTATGTGAGCAATCCGAAAATGGTTGCCCCCGAAAAACTGAAAACGGAGATTTACATTCCGGTGCAATAGTTGAAAGACAATTGATAATAGACAAAAGATAAAAGACATTAAGACAATAGATAAAAGATAAAAGACAAAAGACATTATGACAATAGATAGTAAAACCAGGATGTTAAACAAAAGACAATAGAGCCAGAACAAAAGATGAAAGAGAAAAGCGTTCTTTGGTCTTTAATCTTTGCTCTTTAGTCTTGGTTCTTTGCTCTTGGCTCTTTGCTCTTTAGTCTTGGTTCTTTGCTCTTGGCTCTTTGCTCTTGGCTCTTTGCTCTTTGCTCTGTTGTCCTGACTCTTGGCTCTTGGCTCTTTTGTCTCGACTCTTACGCCTTACCCCGACCCAATTCACCCACCCCATTCGTTATAGAGTTAATTATTTTCTTTTTTGAAAGATAAAATATTTGCGGGATTAAAATTATTGATTACCTTTGCACCGCAATTGCGAAGCGGACGTGGCGTAATTGGTAGCCGCGCCAGACTTAGGATCTGGTGCCGAGAGGCGTGGGGGTTCGAGTCCCTTCGTCCGCACAAAAAAAAGAGGCTGTCTCAGAGATATTTGAGTTCAGCCTCTTTTTTGTTTGTAAATAAACCAAAAGCCATGAAACATCCTCTTCATCAGTTTAAGCATTGCCCGAAATGCGGGGCAGCGGAATTCCGGGAGAATAATTTTAAATCGAAAGTGTGCGAAGCCTGTGGTTTCGTCTACTATTTCAATCCATCGGCATCGGTGGCGGTGTTTATCCTCAACGAAAAAGGCGAATTGCTGGTTTGCAAGCGCAGGGAAGAGCCGGCTAAGGGTACGTATGACTTGCCGGGTGGATTTGTGGATATGGGCGAGACGGCCGAAGAGGCTGCTTTGCGGGAGGTTGAAGAAGAGGTGGGGATAGTGCTGAAATCGGTAAAATTCCTCTATTCGTTGCCCAATATATATTGCTACTCGGGATTCGATGTACATACACTGGATCTGATTTTTACGGGCGTGGCCACACAAACAGAGAGGCTGGAGGCAAATGACGATGTGGAAGAGAGCTTTTTTGTGCCGCTGACCGGACTGAAACCGGAACTGTTTGGACTGGGCTCTATCCGGATTGCGGTGGAGCGGTTTCTGCACAGAAAAGAGGACGAAAAACAGAAAGAGAAAGACTAAAGTGGCGCGGTGAACCGTTAAGATAGTTGAGCTGTTTATAAAAAACGTGAGTTTCGGTCTATTTTATTAAATTTGCAAATTGTTATATTAAAACATATCGTATGAGACGAACTGCTTTTTCATTAATATTTTGTATAACGATGGTTTTGGGGGCAAACCGGGTGCAGGGCAACGAACGTGTGCCGGCGGGTTTTGTGACGCTGAAAACAGCGGCAGAGTACTTCAGAACAGGAAACTATGCCGGTTGTCTGGTAGAACTGGATAATTTGAAGAACTGGAAACCGGATGGAGAACCGGCCGAAGAGATGGCCTACTACCGGGCTGCATCGGGCTACGAATTGGGACTGGAGAACCGCGAGAGTTTGTTAAAAGATTTTACAGAAAAATATCCGAATTCGCGTTTTTATGACAGAGCTATGTTTCTGAGAGGAAACATAGTGTTTCTGGGAAACAGATACAAAGAGGCCGTAGAGATTTATGAAAAGGCCGATTTGCAACAATTGTCGGCGGCAGAAGCTGATGCATACCGATACAGACTGGCCTTTTCGCATCTTTCGACCGACAACCCGGTGGAGGCACGCAGATTGTTTGCCGCTGTGAGCAAGGGGAGTCGTTATGCAGGAGCCGCGCGCTACTATCTGGCGTGGTTCGACTACCGCGAAAAGAGATTTGACGAGGCCCGGGCCGGATTTGAGGCTTCGAAGTCGTATGCAGAATTGCTGGACAATGCCTCCTTCTATATCGCACAGATTGATTTTGTGCAACGAAAATACCCGGCTGTGATTCGTTACATAGAGAGCAATACGGGTGCAAACAAAAACAACGAGATGGCGGCAGAGGCAGCTCGTATAGCGGGCGAAAGCTATTCGTTTGCGGGCGACACAACGAAAGCGATACAATATCTGACCATGTATGCGCAAAAAGAGAGTACGCCACTGTACAGCAGTGTGTATCTGCTGGGCAAAATACATTTCAACAAAAAGAGTTACAGCCAGGCTGTGAAGTATCTGCGCATGGCCATTAGCCCCGAAGAATCTCTGAATCAACTGGTTTACTACTACATTGGGCATTCGAGTCTGAAACTGAATGATAAAAAAAGCGCATTGATGGCCTTTGAGTCGGCATCAAAAAGCTCATCTGATCTGAAAATAAAAGAGTTGTCGTTGTACAACTATGCGATGTTGCTGCACGAAAACTCGTATTCTCCCTTCAACGAATCGGTGGTGGTATTTGAGCAGTTTCTGAATACCTTCCCGCAATCGGTTTACGCCGATCAGGTGAGCAGTTTTCTGTCGGAGGTTTATCTCACAGCCAAAAACTACGGGGCCGCGCTCAAATCGATACAAAAGATAAAACAACCGAATGCAAAAATACTGGCAGCCAAGCAGCGGGTGTTGTTTCAGCTGGGGGCACAAAGTGTGATTGACAAGGATTTGGAAGGCTCAATGAAGTATTTCACTCCGGCGATTTCCCTGGGTAAGCTGGATAAAGAGGCCTATTCGGATGCTTTTTTCTGGGTGGCAGAGATAAATTACCGACAAAATGAGTACAACAAGGCGGCTCAAAACTACATCAGCTACATCAGCGAAACGAGCGGAAGTAACCGCGACAATCTGGCTCTGGCCTACTACAATCTGGGATATTGCTACTTCAGAACAAAAGATTACGCCAAAGCGCAGGCAAACTTCGAGAAACAGTTGACGACAAACAATCTGTTTAATGCCGGAATCACAGGCGACGCGCTCAACAGACTAGGCGATTGCAGGTACCAGGTGAGAGACTACACCGGTGCCGAAAACTATTATGCCTCTGCCGCACAAACATCGGTGGTGGTGGCCGATTACGCGCTGTTTCAGCAGGCGATGATGAGAGGGATACTGAAGAAATACAATGCCAAAATTGAGTTGCTCGACAAAATATACGATAGATTTCCGCTGTCGGACTACCGGGATGATGCCTTGTATGAAAAGGCTCGCACATTCGAACTGTTGGAGCAGAAAGAGATGGCTGTGAAATATTATACTTTACTGACCAAAGAGTTTCCGCAAAGCGAACTGACGCGCGATGCCGGAGTGCAGATGGGTATGCTCTACTTCGGAATGGGCAATACGGATAAGTCTGTGGAATGGTACAAATATACAATGACTACCTTCCCGACAAGCGAAGAGGCTACTGTGGCCAATGAAGACCTGAAGCGCATCTACAAAGATCTGAATAAAATAGACGAGTATGCCGCGTTTCTGAAGACTTTGGATGGCAAGGTCTATTTTTCGTCGTCGGAACAGGATTCGCTCATGTATCTGGGTGCCGAGAAGGCTTACATGAAAAATGATTTCGCCACAGCAACAAGCAGCCTGAGGAAATATCTGAATGAGTTTCCGGAGGGGGTGTTTTCGCTGAATGCCAATCATTATCTGGCCACACTGGCTTATAACAATGAGGATACGGTGCAGGCTGGAATCTGCTTTCGACGGATATTGAGCAGACCCGACAACAAATTCACCGAAAACGCTTTGCAAAAGACAGGCGAAATGCAACTGGCCCGCAACGACTACAAAGAGGCATACTCTACGTACGAAAAGCTGGAACAAAAAGCTTCGAACCAAAAGATTAAAACGGTGGCCCGCATCGGATTGATGCGCTCGGCCTGGCAAACAGCTCAGTACCCGAAAACGGTTTCGGTATCGACGCTGCTGATTAACGACCCGAAAAACACCCAAGAGCTGAAGGAGGAGTGTTACTACTATCGGGCCAAATCGTATATTGCGCTCAACCAGACGCCCAATATTGCGCCCGATCTGGCGGTGATCGCTATCAACACCCGAAGCGCGTATGGCGCAGAGGCCCGGTTTCTGCTGGCGGAGCATTACTTCAAATCGGG
>Ga0114938_1000046_pt1 | contig 97689 bp, 88 predicted proteins | sample AshMeaBigSpring_FD_88675 | JGI IMG/M metagenome (GOLD analysis project Ga0114938, IMG submission 88675) | Groundwater microbial communities from Big Spring, Nevada to study Microbial Dark Matter (Phase II) - Ash Meadows Big Spring | ecosystem: Environmental > Aquatic > Deep subsurface >...
CTGATGCAGTCCCACGCCACCGACCATGGTGGCGTGGGGCGTTTGCGTCGTCCTTCAGCGCTCGATCAGTTCGACTTCACCGTCGAGCCGCCGCAGGTGTTCGTCTTGACGTTGAAGTTGCCGCACTTCTTGTCGACCCAGTCGGCAATCAGGTCCTTGGAGCCGTCGAGGTGCTTCGACCAGGCATCACCCGGCACGAGGTCCTTGGTCTTCCAGACGGTGTCCATCTGACCATCGGCGCGGATCTCGCCGATCAGCACCGGCTTGGTGATGTGGTGGTTGGCAAGCATCTTGGAGATGCCACCGGTCAGGTTCGGCACCTCGATGCCGACGATTGCGTCGATCACCTTGTCGGGATCGATCGTCTTCGCCTTCTCGACCGCCTTGACCCACATGTTGAAGCCGATGACGTGTGCCTCCATCGGATCGTTGGTCACGCGCTTCGGGTTCTTGGTGAAGGCCTTCCAGTCCGCGATGAACTTGTCGTTGGCGGGGTTCTTGATCGATTGGAAGTAGTTCCAGGCGGTCAGGTGGCCAACGAGGTTCTTGGTGTCGACGCCGGCGAGCTCCTCCTCGCCGACCGAGAACGCGACGACCGGGATGTCGGTCGCCTTGACGCCGGCGTTGGCGAGCTCCTTGTAGAACGGCACGTTGGCATCGCCATTGATGGTCGAGACGACCGCGGTCTTCTTGCCCGCCGAGCCGAACTTCTTGATGTCGGCGACGATGGTCTGCCAGTCGGAATGTCCGAACGGCGTGTAGTTGATCATGATGTCTTCCTTGGCGACGCCCTTGGCCAGCAGATAGGCCTCGAGGATCCTGTTGGTCGTCCGCGGATAGACGTAGTCGGTGCCGGCGAGCACCCAGCGTTTCGCTCCGCCGCCGTCCTTGCTCATCAGATAGTCGACGGCCGGGATCGCCTGCTGGTTCGGCGCGGCGCCGGTGTAGAACACATTGCGCTCGCTCTCCTCGCCCTCGTACTGGACGGGATAGAAGAGGATGTTGTTCAGCTCCTTGAACACCGGCAGCACCGACTTGCGCGACACCGACGTCCAGCAGCCGAACGTGGCCGCGACCTTGTGCTTGGTGATCAGCTCGCGCGCCTTCTCGGCGAACAGCGGCCAGTTGGAGGCCGGATCGACGACGACCGCCTCGAGCTTCCTGCCGAGCAGGCCGCCCTTCTTGTTCTGCTCCTCGATGAGCATCAGCATCACGTCTTTCAGCGTCGTCTCGCTGATCGCCATGGTGCCGGAGAGCGAGTGGAGGACGCCGACCTTGATCGTGTCCTGGGCCAGCGCGGCAGGCGAGGTGACAGCGAATGCGATCGCCATCGTGGCGCCGGTGAGCGCGCTGCGGCGAGTGATCGGCTGGGTAATGGGCATGAGGTGCTCCTGTATCCGTTAACAATCGTTAACGTCAGCAAGCTCTGTGCCAATCGCTGCGGAGGCAACTCACTCCGGGTTAATCTATTGATTCACCTATATAAGATAACGAGACCACTTTAGCTCTGATAAGACTCGCGGCATCGATCGGAAGTCGTCGTCGCCTAAATCATAGGCGGCCGGGGAGCATCTGCCGAAATATTGGCTGCTGTTCGTTGCGCGCCCTTCGCTGCACTGGCGGACGCGGCCGGGGCCTTGCCATTACTCGGCAGGGCCGGCTTTGCGCGCGTACTTCGCGAGCACGCCACGGGCCCGCTCGACCGTTGCGTCGGCGATCGCGGCATGGCCCTCCGCGGTCGGGTGGAACGCGCCTGAATAGGTAGCTGCCAGCATCAGCTGGAACCAGGAAAGGCTCTGCGAGCGCAGTGCCGCCTGCGTCACCGAGCCGGCGGCATGGAAGTGCGCGGTCATGAACGCGTCGTTGGGTGTGCGGAACCAGCGCTGGCGCGGCGCGTAGGGCTGGAAGTCGGCGGGGTTGTAGGGCTCCCACGTGCCGCCCGCGACGCGGCGCGGCAGCCGCAGGTCGTCGGCGCTGGACAGTGCATTATCCGTGAAGCCTGCGCAGATGCCGCGGCCGAGAAACCCTTTTCTGTGCGCATCGACGAACGTCCAGCCGTGCTCCCTGGCTGCCGCGCGCATGACCTCGTTCAACTTTTCGGCGACGCTCGTGCTCTCGTAGGCCTTGGTCTGCGAAAGGCGGAAATAGTCCGGCAGCACGTCCATCCCGGCGTGGCCGTCCGGGCACACGCTGCGACCGTCGTCGAGAATGGCGAGCCCGGGATAAGCGGTCAGCACAACGCGATCGGCCTCGCCCCACGGCACGTGCAGGATATTGTGCGCCGCGCGCATCAGCGCCTTGTAGCGGTAGCCGAGCGTCGTCAGCTGCGGGCCGGCCTCGGTCGCGCCGTGCACGTGACCCATCCATCCGCCGAGCCGCTTCAGCATCGACTGGTCGGGCAGCACGGCATTGGCGACGAGACGGGCGAAGCCTACGTCGTTGCCGCCGATCGAGACGAGCAGCAGGTCGATCTTCCTCGCCTCGTTCTTCTCGCACTTGCGCAGGACGAGCTGGCCCTGCAGATCGGCGACCTTTCCGGACATGTGATAGGCCTCTGGCAGGTCCTGGAACGGCGCGTTGCGGTTGTCGCATTGCGCCTCGGCGATCGCCGAGATCTGCGAGAGCTCCGGCGGGTTCGGCACCCATTCGTTGCCCTTGTAGCGCAGGAAGAGGCCGGCAGTGACCTCGGCGCCCGAGCAGGCGACGCCGACGAACGTGACCGCCCGATGCGGGTCCTCGACCGCGAGCTGCAGCGCGGTGCGCAATTGGCTGGAATAGAGCGAGCGGTGGCAGGCCTGATCGAGCCAGCGCGCATTGCCCTCGATGAAGCTCGTGTCGCCGATCCGTCCCCAGCTTCCGACACGGGCCGGATAGCCGGCGAGGCTGATGTCCTTGGTCGGGTTGCCGTAGTCGACGGTGCGCTCGCGCGAGAAGCGAACCGCGATATCGGGATTGCCCTCGCCGGAGGCGAAGCTGTCGCCCATGCCGACAATCAGGAGGTCGGCGACCTTCACGTCGCTGCCGGCGATCTCGCGCCCGCCGATCTCGACCGAGACGTGCGCGCCATGCGGAAACGGGATCTCGAGACGCACGGCCTCGTCGCAGCGCACGGTCATCGCCTGGCCGCGCTTGCGGCCGCCGCCCTTCGGCGTCGTCAGCCACGTGCAGCCGAGCACAGCCGCATCGTCGAGATCCTTGATCATTGCGACGACCGCATGCTGGCGCGGCACGATGTAGTGGGGATCGTCAGCGCACTGGAACCTGTTCTTGGAGGCATTCCAGCAGGTCTTGGCAACGACGGTGGCCGCCCAACCTTCCGGATCGCGGGCGCCGAGCGCGCGCTCGGCCGAGACGACGGGCGAGCGCCGCTCCTCGGGCGTGAGCGCCTTCCACGTCGCGCGATGCATCTCGGTATCGGCTGGGTCGGTGAAGAAGCGGAACGGATTCTCGACCTCCCAGACGAGTTGCGGCGCGGCCGCGGCCGGAGGCACGGCGGTGACCACCAAGCCCAGCACCAGCATGGCGAAACGGCTCACCGGCATTCCGACCACTTCCACGCTCCCGCTGTTGTCGCCGCGGACGACCGCACCTCAAAGCCGCTGCGTGCGATGCGCCCGCCAGAGCGTCCACACCCGCTTGAACGGCGAAAGGTCAAGGGCCAGCCCCGCGCTCGCCAGCCCCGACCGTGACCAAGCCTCCTCAACTAGTGCCAAATATGGCTCGATGAGGGCAACCGGCAGCAGCGCGGCAATGCGCGCGCGACCGACCGTCCCGCGCGGCCCGCGGAGCGCGGCAGTGGCGGCGCGGGCGCGCGTCGCGAGCACGCCCGTCATCTGCATCAGTTGTGGATGGCTCGGGTGTCTCACGGCAATGTCGTCATAAAGTGCCTCGGGCGGTATCGCGCTTGACTGAAGAAGCGTTCGCGGCAGGAGAAGCCGTCGCTGTGCGAGCAGCGCCGGCAGCTCGACGAGCGTGCGCGCAATCCCGTAGCTCCGGCCGGCACTCGCGGCGATGCCGGGATCAGGGAGGAGATCACCGCAGATCCGCATGGCGAGACTGAACATAGCGCCCTCGGTCGCGACGAGGTGGGCGTCGAACTCGGTGTCGCTGGCCGGGAACGTGGCGTCGAGCTCGTGCTCGCGCGCATCGATCGCGCCGGCGAAATGGGTGCGGCTCTCGGGCAAGCGCGCAATCAGCGACCGCACGCCCTCGGCGATCGGATTGCCGGTCGCCGGCTCCTGATCGAGCGCCTCGCGCCACCACTGCAGGCGGATGCGGCCGATCATCGGCTCGCTCACGTAGCCCGCGATCCGGCCGATCTCCCCGGCGAATGCTGCGAGCACGAGCAGGTCCTCGCGCACGGCGGACGGCGCGAGCAGCGCGGCCAGATAGCGGTCGCGCTCGAAGGCGCGCGCGGCGGTGCGCACGATCGTCGCGGCGGACTGCGGAATGCCATCGGTCACGTCAGCGGCTGAGCCGTTGCCAGGTCCGCAACCGGCGCGCCGCCTCGGCCATCTCCGGTGTCGTGCCGGAATAGGAGAAGCGCATGAAGCGGCCACCGCGCGCGGCGTCGAAATCGATGCCGGGCGTGGCCGCGATGCCGGTCTCCTCGAGCATCTGGCGGGCGAAGGTCAGGCTGTCGTCGGTGAAGCGGCCGACATCGACATAGAGGTAGAAGGCGCCGTCGGCCGGGACGATGGCATCGAGTCCGGCCCGCGGCAGCTCGTCGAGCAGCAGGTCGCGGTTGGCGCGGTAGACCGCCTTGTTGCACTCGAGCTCGTCGAAACCATTGAAGGCGCCGAGGGCCGCCACCTGCGCAACCGTCGGCGGCGCGATGTAGAGGTTCTGCGCGAGCCGCTCGGCCGTGCGCACGAGGCCCGGCGGCAGCACCATCCAGCCGACCCTCCAGCCGGTCATCGAGAAGTATTTCGAGAAGCTGTTGATCACGATCGCGTCGCTCGTGTAGGCGAGCGCGGTCTGCTCGGGCATGCCGTAGGTCAGGCCGTGGTAGATCTCATCCGAGATGAACCAGATCCCGCGCCGCCGGCAGATGCCGATGATCTCGGCGAGGCGCTCCGGCTGCAGCATCGTGCCCGACGGGTTCGCCGGCGAGGCGATGAGGAGACCGTCGAGCTTGCCGGCATCGTCGGCAGCGACGATCTGCTCGCCGGACGGCATCCAGCGTGTCTCGGCGTCGGTCTCGACGATGACCGACCGGCAGCCGAGCGCTGAAAGGATGTGGCGATAGCAGGGATAGCCTGGCGACGGCAGGGCGACGCGCGCGCCAGCGTCAAAAGCCGCGAGAAACGCCAGCACGAAGGCGGCTGACGATCCGTTGGTGACGACCACGCGCTCGGGCGCGACGTCGATCTCGTACCAGTCGCGATAGAGCCGGGCGATGCGCGCGCGCAGCGCCTCCGTGCCGAGCGCCAGCGTATAGCCGAGCGCGTCGGTGTCGAGCGCGCGGACGACGGCCTCGCGCGCGGCCTTCGGGGCGGGCGTCCCCGGCTGGCCGACCTCCATATGGATGACGCGCGCCCCGAGCGCCTCGCGCTCGGCGGCGGCGCGCATCACGTCCATCACGATGAACGGGGGGATCTCGCTGCGTCCGGATGGCGGCCGCAGCAGGGCCATTCCGGCCCTGCGCATGCGATCGTCGCTGGTGGTCATGCGGTCCCTCCCTGCTGCGGTGCCCGCTCAAGCGTGCTAGGCCGGATGCAAACCGATCGCTCTTTTCCGAGCCTGAAAGGGCGAGCATGTCTCAGAATCGCGCTGGTGGCGAGGGGATCGTGGTCGCGCCGCTGACGGCGGCGGCATTCGCCCCGTTCGGCAGCGTGATCACCGCACCGGCCGCCGGTGGGCGGTCGATCAACGCTGGCACCGCGTTGAGATTCGACGATATTGCCGAGCTCGAGCTCACCGCCGAGCGCGGCCGGCCGCAGCTCTCGGTGTTCCGTGTCTCACCCTGGCCGGCGCCGATCGCGATCGCCATGCTCGAGCGCCATCCGCTCTCCACGCAGTCGTTCGTGCCGATGACCGGGCGGCCGTTCCTGGTCATCGTGGCGGCGGCCGGCGATGCACCCGTACCCGGGACGTGCGCGCCTTCCTCACCGACGGGCGTCAAGGCGTCAGCTATGCCCGCGGCGTGTGGCACCATCCGGTGATTGCGCTGCGGCAGGTGGCCCTGTTCGCGGTGCTCGGCCGCGCCGGCACCGGCGAGGACTGCGACGAGCACCGCTTCGCGACCCCGCTTGCACTGAGCTGGCCGCGTGACCTCGCGCCGTGAGACGCAGTCATCCTGCGCGAGTGAGCCGTGCGAGTTGCGCATAGCCGCCGAGCCGGTGCGTGACCTCGACGCGCAGCGCGTGGCGCCCGCCGAGCGCGCGCAGCGTCTGCTCGAGATCGGTGCGGGGCGTCACGGATAACCGCGCAAGAACGCCGTCGCGCAACCGCCTGGCAAGTGCGGGGACGGCCTCGAGAGCACCGAAATCGACGATGTGCATCGAGCCGCCCGGGCCAAGCACGCAGGCAGCAGCGTCGAGTGCGCGCTGCCAATCGGGCATCATCGACAGCGCGTAGGAGATGATGACACGGTCGAAGGCCGCATGGCCGAACAGCTCCGCCGCGTCGAATTCGGTCGCGTCGGCCTCGGCGAGCCTGATGCGTTCCGCAAACCCTGCGCGGGTGACCTTCTGGCACGCCGTCGCCAGCATCTGTGCTGACACGTCGAGGCCGAACAGCCGGACCTCGGGATATCGCCTTGCGATTCGCACCAGCATCCACGCGGTGCCGCAGCCCACCTCCAGGACGCGGCCGCCGGTCGGCGGCAGAAGGTCGTCGATCAGCGCTCGCCGGCCCGGCAACAACAGCCGTCGGGTGGCATCATAGACGTGCCGCTGGTGCCGGTAGATGCGGTTCATCCGCTCAGCGGCGGTCTGATCGATCGGCGGCATGGCTCCCCTTCGGCGGCCACTGCGAGCTCCGCGCAACAGTTGCAATTTTATTCGATTACGCAATTGAAACGGAGTGATTCTGCATTAGGATTCAATGTGGAGGCTGTTCCGTTCGCCCGAGGATGGGGGAGCACAGACGTCGATGAAGCGCCACGCCGCCGATCCGGACTTCACCGCCCAGCTGCGCGGTTTCAGCCTGACCACGGCCGAGATCCTCTACCGGATGCCCGACCACCCCTCGCTGCTGCAGACCTACATCTGGCAGGAGTACGACGTTCACCCCCTGTTTCCCAAGCTCAAAGCCTTTCTCGATTTCTGGTCCGCCAACCTCGAGGGGCGGCTGTTCAAGATCCGCGTCGCCCATTCGAAGCTCATCAAGCCGAGCGAACTGCGCCTCGTCGACGGGCAGTTCCGCCTGAACTGACGCGACCGCGGCCATCATCACCGCTGTGGGGTGAGGCGCAGCACGCGCCCTTCCGGGCTGTCGGTCAGCACATAGAGCGCCCCGTCCGGCCCCTGGCGCACGTCGCGGATGCGCTCGCCGAGGTCGACGAGCAGCCGCTCCTCGGCGACCACCGCCTCGCCGTCGAGGACCAGGCGGGCGAGGTGCTTGCCTGCGAGCGCACCGACGAACAGGTTGCCTTTCCACGCGGGCGCGAGGTCGGCCGTGTAGAACGCCATGCCGGATGGCGCGATCGAGGGGTCCCAGTAGTAGACCGGCTGCTCCATGCCGGGCTTGGCCGTGCCTTCGCCGATCCTGGCGCCGGTGTAGTCGCGGCCGTAAGTGATGACCGGCCAGCCGTAGTTCTTCCCGGCGGCCAGAATATTGACCTCGTCGCCCCCTTGCGCGCCGTGCTCGACGGTCCACAGCTTGCCGGTGACAGGATGAATCGCGGCCGATTGCGGGTTGCGGTGGCCGTAACTCCACACCTCCGCCCGTGCTCCCGCCCGCCCGATGAAGGGATTGTCGCGCGGCGCGGTGCCGTCGGCCGCAATGCGGACGACCTTGCCCCAGTGGCGGCCGAGATCCTGCGCGAAGTCGCGGCCGTGGTAGCGCTCGCCGAGCGTCACGAACAGGTGGCCGTCGCGGGCGATCGCGAGGCGCGAGCCGTAGTGCAGCGCGCCCGCGCCGCTCGGCGCCTGCCGGAAGATCACGCGCAGCTCATCGAGCCGGGCGCTGTCGCCTGATTCCATGAGACGGGCCCGCGCGACCGCCGTGCCGTTGCCGTCGTTCCTCGGCTCGGCGTAGCTGAGAAATATGACGCGGCTCGTCGCGAAATCCGGTGCGAGCGCCACATCGAGCAGACCACCCTGGCCCTGCGCCAGAACCGCCGGAACGCCGGCGATCGGCGCCGACAGCCGGCCGTCCCCGGCAACGAGGCGGAGCCGGCCCGGGCGCTCCGTCACCAGCATGCGCCCGTCGGGCAGGAACTGCAGGCCCCACGGGTGCACGAGGCCCTTTGCCACCGTCTCGACCGTGGCGCGATGGCTCTCGGTCGGCGGCGGCGCCTTGGTCTGGCGGGCCACGGCGTGTACCGGCAGCGCCACCAGGCCCAATGCAATGAGGAGGGCCGCGCCCGCCACACGTGACGACATGATCGAGCTCCTCTCGACGCGCTTGCTCGTAGCCGTGTAGACACGGCGCGAACGTTTGCACGCCATGTTACACCATCATCGGCACCGAGGCTGCGAGCGCCGCGCCCATCACGTCATTGAAGACGCGCGCATGGCGCGGAGATGACAGGAGCGTGCGCATCAGCGCGCCGGACGCGAATACCAGGACCGGGCCGCACTGATCCATCGCATTGCCGCTGCTGAGGCGTGGCGCGGGATGCGCGCGTCATCCGCGAGACGTTGCTCCCGGGTTAACGGCGCTTTAACGCCTCATCAACCATGATTCCGCCGCGCGGCCCTGCGAAACGAGCATGGGGTCGGAGGTACTGCGTAACGAGGTCGACCTCATGATACTCCCCGATCGCCGTCCGGAACGGGTGGCGCGCATCGCGGCCTTCGCCGCCCCCCTACTCTTTGCGATGGCCCTGGCACCGGCCACCGCGGCCAATCCCCTCGCCCCGATCTTGACCGGCGCCTACATCGGCGTCCACGGCGGCGCGGTGTGGGCGGACATCGACACCAAGAGCTTCGGAAGCTTCGACACGACCCGCGCGAGCTTTGGCGGACACATCGGCTACAACATCGCGCTCGGCGGGCTGATCGTCGGCGTCGAGGCAGACGCGATGCACGCCGGCTCGTCGCTGAGCTTCGCGACCACCGGCGGTGGCACGGGACGCGTCGATAGCGACTGGAGCGGAACGCTGCGCGGGCGCGTCGGCGTCACGGTCGGGCCGGCGCTCGTCTATGCGACGGCGGGCTGGGCATGGGCCGGCCTCTCGGTCACCGAGCGCACGGCGGGCGGCACGCAGTTCAAGGCCTCCGGAACGTTCGACGGCGCGGTCTACGGCGTCGGCGCGGAGGCCTACGTGCTGCCCGCAGTCTCCGTCCGCCTCGAGGCGCTGCGCTACGACTACGGCGCGGAGCGGCTGTCGTTCGGCGGCGGCCTCGCCACCCTCCGCGATCTCGACCACACCGACACGGTCGTGCGCGCCGGCGTGACGCTGCATTTCAAGTAAACTTGACGCACGGCAGGCTGCGGATCGCGCCGGCGATGATCATGCCGAGGCCCGCGAGGAACACCGGCACGATGATGGCGATGGTCCAGACCGGCAGGAGCTTTGCGGCCACCAGCGCGATCGCCAACAGCAGCAGCGCGACCAACCCGAAGATGCCCGCGAGTAGTCGCACCAGCGTGCGGCGCAGCTGCGCCGGCATCGCCCGCCAGGCGCGCGCGGAAGCCTCGCGCTCGGCCGGATCGGCGAGCGCATCGAGGCGAAGCGACATGTGGATCGAGAGCGCCATCGCGCCGAGGACCCATATTGCGAGCAGAGCCGCGTAGATCCACGGCGACAACATGCGCAGGCTGAACAGCCAGACCGCGGCGAGGAAAAGCGGCGTCACGGCGATGAGCAGGGCATAGGCGCGGCGGAGATAGGCGCGCTGGGCCTCGTTGCGGCCGCGAACCTTGTAGGCCACCCAGCAGCCGAACGCGCTGCCGGCGAGTCCCAAGATGGTGCCGACGATGCCGCCGATGATGCCGAACGTGGTCGCGTCCATGGCTTGGCTCTTGCCTTCGAGCAGGCATATTGGGTGGCCAAGCCTTACTTCCAGGATACGAGGCGGCCGCAATCAGTTGGATAGGTTGCGAAGGTGTTAATCGGTCTCTCGCATCGCGCGGATCGCCGGCCTCACATTCGTCGCCGCCGGTGAAGCCCGACGCTCATATTGCGACGAGCCGGTTTGGCGTCCCTCCACGCACGGCCGGTAGCGGGGCGGCGCGGTCGAGGGTTGCGAGACGACCGCCGTGCACGACGGCGAGGCCGAGAGGATAGTTGTCGGAGCTCTGGTTGGGCCTGAGGATTTGGCTGCGGTCGAACACAATCGCGGTAGGGAAGGTCATTGCTGACCTCCCCCCGCCGCGCGACGCGCGTGAGGGACCAAGGGTCGGGTGTCCATGGGGCAGGTGAGCTAACGCGACCGGCTGGCTGAGCCTTACATGGCGGCCAGTGAGCCGGAGCTGAAGTCGCGGCAGGGCCTTGTCCAGCGCTCTACAGACCACATACGATCAATTGCATCGAGAGCGAGACTTCGGCCCCGAAGGGGCCCGTGGACTGTAGCTACGGGTGGAGCGCAGCGGAACCCGTGGACCGAAGTCTCCCGTCAACCCGGTTTCGCCCCGGAGGGGCGAAGGAGTTTCGATGCCCGGCACGTACTCTCAGCTCCTCCTTCATATCGTCACTTCGACGAAGGGCCGCACACCCTGGATTTCGACGGCGGTCGCAGAGCGCCTCTATCCCTACATCGGCGGCATCGTCAGAGCGGAGAAAGGCGTTCTTTACGAGATCGGCGGTGTCGATGATCATGTGCACCTGTACCTGCGATGGCGGCCCGACCGCACAGTGTCGGACTTGATGCGCACGGTGAAGTCGGGATCGAGCAAATGGATGCACGAGACGTTTCCCGAGCTTGCCGATTTCGCCTGGCAGGAGGGCTACGGCGCATTCTCGGTCAGCAAGTCTCAGGAGGACGCGTTCAAAAAAGTACATCAAAGAGCTGGCCGCGCATCACAAGACCGAAGACTTCAAGTCCGAGCTCGAGCGCATTCTCCGCGCTCACAGCGTCGCGTTCGACGAGAGATACGTCTTCGATTGATCGGTGGGCGCGCGATCAATTCCTCCGCCCCTCCGGGGCGGATACCAACGGAAACCGACGTCTCCACGGGTTTCGCTGCGCTTCACCCGTGGCTACAGCCCAAGGCCCCTCCGGGGCCAATGTCTGCACCTGGCCCCGTCGCTCCCCTGGTCTCGTGGCGCGCAATCAACTGCGCGCGCCTCCCCTCACAACGGGATGTTGTCGTGCTTCTTCCAGGGGTTCTGGAGCTTCTTGTTGGCTAGCATGTTGAGCACGCGGCAGATGCGCTTGCGCGTCGTGTGCGGCTTGATCACCTCGTCGATGTAGCCGCGCTCGGCGGCGACGAAGGGGTTGGCGAAGCGGGCCTGATACTCCTCGATCCGCGCCTTGAGCTTCTCCGGGTCGCCGAGCTCGGAGCGATACAGGATCTCCGCCGCGCCCTTCGCCCCCATCACCGCGATCTCGGCGGTCGGCCAGGCGTAGTTGACATCGCCGCGGATGTGCTTCGAGCTCATCACGTCGTAGGCGCCGCCGTAGGCCTTGCGCGTGATCACGGTGACTTTCGGCACCGTCGCCTCCGCATAGGCGAACAAGAGCTTGGCGCCGTGCTTGATGAGCCCGCCGTACTCCTGCGCGGTGCCCGGCAGGAAGCCCGGCACGTCGACGAAGGTGAGGATCGGGATCTCGAAGCAGTCGCAGAAGCGCACGAAGCGCGCCGCCTTGCGCGATGCGTCGGCGTCGAGCACGCCGGCGAGCACCATCGGCTGGTTGGCGACGATGCCGACCGTGCGCCCCTGCATGCGGGCAAAGCCGGTGACGATGTTGCGGGCATAGGCAGCCTGGATCTCGAAGAAGTCGCCCTCGTCGGCGACCTTCAGGATCAGCTCCCGGATGTCGTAGGGCCGGTTCGGGTTGTCGGGGATCAGTGTGTCGAGGCTGATCTCGAACCGGTCGGCGGGGTCGCGCGTCGGCAGCACCGGCACGCCGCTCGTATTGCTGGAGGGCAGGAAGTCCATCAGCCGGCGCATCTGCAGGAGCGCCTCGACGTCATTCTCGTAGGCGTGGTCGGCGATCGAGGAGCGCGTCGTGTGCACCCTGGCGCCGCCGAGCTCCTCCGCGGTCACCGTCTCGTTGGTCACCGTCTTCACGACGTCGGGGCCGGTGACGAACATGTAACTCGTGTCCTTCACCATGAAGATGAAGTCGGTGATCGCCGGCGAGTAGACGTCGCCGCCTGCGCACGGCCCCATGATCACCGAGATCTGCGGGATGACGCCGGAGGCGAGCGTGTTCCTCAGGAACACCTCGCCATAGCCGCCGAGCGCGGCGACGCCCTCCTGGATGCGCGCGCCGCCGGCATCGAACAGCCCGATGATCGGCGCGCGGTTCTGCAGCGCCATGTCCTGGATCTTGGTGATCTTCCGCGCGTGGGTCTCGCTGAGCGAGCCGCCGAACACGGTGAAGTCTTTGGCGAACACGTAGACGACGCGGCCGTTGATGGTGCCCCAGCCGGTGACGACGCCGTCGCCGGGGATCTTCGTCTTCTCCATGCCGAAGTCGGTCGCCCGGTGCTCGACGTACATGTCGAACTCCTCGAACGAGCCTTCGTCCATCAAGAGTTCGATGCGCTCGCGTGCGGTGAGCTTGCCCTTGGCGTGCTGGGCGTCGATGCGCGCCTGGCCGCCACCCGCCCACGCCTGCTCGCGTCGGCGCTGCAACTCGTCCACGACATGCTTCATGGTCGCTCCGCCCTGGTCCTGGCACTCGCCGCTCGTCAGGGTGAGTAGCACGCGCGGGAGGGGCGTCAATGCCGGCGCCTGCCGGCCGCAGGCTCAGCGTGGACGGCAGGCCGCCGGCGGGGCATCGCCGGCCACCGGCTCATACCGCCGAGCGGAGCTTTCCACTCTCGGCCGCTACCGCTCGGCGAGCGGCCAAGGGCCGTCGGCGCGAGCGCCGAAACGCAAAAGTTCAGACCCCACTTGGGTCGGAACTTTTGCGCGCGGGTATCAGACGATCATCATGCCGTCCATGGACCAGGCGGTTGCCGAGCCGCCCTGGATGCCCTGCAGGAAGACCACGTCGATCAGCGCCTCGCCGATCCGGGCAGAGATCATCGTGCCGGTCGCCATCTGGGTGAGGACGATATGGTCGTCGAGGTTCTCGACGCTGCCCTTGACGAAATCGTGCATGTCGAGCGTGTCCTGTGTCGAGAAGTCGGTGATCACGTCGACACCCTGGTGCACGCCGTCGACCATCACATCCTTCATCAGGAACTCGTAGGTGTCGTAGCCGGCACCGCCGGTGTAGGTATCGACGCCGCCCTTGCCGCGCATGTAGTCGTCGCCGGCGCCGCCGACGAAGACGTTGTCGCCGCTGCTGCCGAGCATGTGGTCATCGCTCGATGAGCCGACGAACCGCTCGAAGTTGGAGATGGTGTCAGTGCCGGTCGCGAGGCCCGTGACGGTCTTGTGGCTCACGTCCAGCGTGACGCCGTCGGCGACGCCCGAGAAGTCGAGCGTGTCGAAGCCCGTGCCGCCGTTCTCGACGTCGTTGCCGGCGCCGGCGAGGATGGTGTCGTCGCCGCTCTCGCCGTTGACGATGTCGTTGCCGGCGTCACCCGAAAGGCGGTCGTTGCCGCTGTTGCCGGAGAGGGTGTCATTGTCGTCGCCGCCGGAGAGGATGTCGTTGCCGGTACCGCCGCCGATCACATCCATCCCGGCCCAGCCGCTGAGGGCGTCGTTGCCGCTGCCGCCGCTGATCGTGTCGTTGCCCTCGTCGCCCCACACGCTGTCATCGCCGGAGCCGGCGTCGATGACATCGTCGCCCTCGTTGCCGCGGATGTCGTCGTTGCCGGCACCACCCTCGAGCGTGTCGTTGCCGAGGCCGCCCTGGACGATGTCGGCGCCCTCGCCGCCCCGGATCAGGTCGTCGCCGCCATTGCCGTAGAGGCGGTCGTCGCCGCCGTTGCCGCGGATGTCGTCGTTGCCATCGAGCGCGATGACGGTGTCGTTGCCGAGGTCGGCGATGAAGGTGTCCTGCAGGGTCTGGCCGGTGAGCGTGTCGTCGCCAACCGTGCCGATGATCGTCGCCATTGCCTGCCTCGCTCGCTGGTTGCCACCCCGCCCGGCGCTTCGCTCCATATTCGCGCAAAAGTCCGCGCGATATAGTCTCGAATTGCGCCGGCCACGTTATGAACTTAGCAAAGAGACTTGAATTCGAGGTTCAGCGAGCCGCGATAATTTGAATACAATTGTCCGCATACTCGGATCGGCGTGACGCAAAAAAATGACACGACCCTTGCGGATCGTGCCAGTCGTGCGGGGAGTCGTTCCTTCGTCGCAAGCCCGGGCCGCGATCGCGAACCGGACGCAATATTCAGGTCAGGATCATGCCCGACTTCAGCATCTCGATCGCCGAGAAGCCGCTGAAGCCTTCGAGCACGACGATCTCGACCATGTCGGCGCCCATCTTGGCGTAGATGTGCGAGCTCTGCCCGTCGTCCTTCACCGCCACGACGCTCTCGAACGGCCCCTTCTGGCCCTTGAAGAAGTCGTGGAGGTCGAGCATGTCCTCCTTCGAGAAGTCCGTGATGGTGTCGGCGGTGCCGTCCTTCGCGTCCTTCTTGGTGAAGACGAAGGTGTCGCGGCCGTCGCCACCGGTCAGAGTGTCCGCGCCGCCGAGGCCGCGGATGTGATCGTCGCCCTCGCCGCCGACGATGGTCTCGGCATTCTTGCTGCCTTTGATCTTGTCGTCGAAGCGCGAGCCGACCAGCATCTCGATGCCCGAGAAGGTGTCGCTGCCCATGCCCTCGGCGGTGTGCTTCGACATGTCGATCGACATGCCGCCGCGCGCGCCCGAGAAGTCGAGCGTGTCGAAGCCGGCGTTGCCCTCGTAGCGGTCGTTGCCTTCGCCGTCGACGATGTGGTCGTCGCCGGTGTTGCCGCGAACCGTGTCATCGCCGGCACCGCCGACGAGTGCGTCATTGCCCTTGCCGCCGTACAGCGCATCGTCGCCCGCCTCGCCGAAGAGACGGTCATCACCTGAGTTGCCCCAGACCTTGTCGTTGCCGTCGCCGGCGAGCAGCAGGTCGTTGTCGGCAAATGTCGCAACGTGCGGCTTGGCATCGCCGGTCGGGATCGAGCCGCCGAACATCACGTCGTCGCCCAGGCCGCCGACCAGCGTGTCGTTGCCCTTGCCGCCGACGAGCAGGTCGGCGTTGCCGTCCGTCATCGTGACGTTGAGCGCGGCGGACTGCACGAGCCCGCTGCCGTCGGTCGCGAATGCGACGACCTTGAGCGTGAAGTTCGAAGCGTCGGGCGCCGTGAGCTGGAGGCCGTCGAGCTCCTTCAGCGCCAGCGTCCAGGTGCCGTCGTCGTTGAGGACGCCGGCCGACAGCGTGGCCCCCGGCGGCAAATTGCCGATAAGGATCGAAACGGCGCCCGGATCCTTTGCATTGACGAGCGAAACGCCGATCTCGAGGTCGACGGTCACCGAGCCGACGCGATCGCCGACGAGCTTGTCGTCGCCATCGAGGCCGAACACCTCGTCATTACCCTTGCCGCCGACGATGCCATCGCCGTCCTGGCTGCCCACCAGGTGCTGCGACGTCTCGACGTCGAGCGCGTCCTTGGTCTCGAGCACCAGCTTCTCGGCTTTCGCGGCGGCTTCCGCCTCGGCACGGGCTTTTGCCTCGGCCTCGGCGGCACGGGCATCCAGCGTCTCCTGGACCTTGCCGAGCGCCATCAGCTCGGCATTGGACTTGCCGACGTTGAACGTGATGATGCTGTCGTCGAAGTCCTTGTCGCCGCCACCCTTCAGATCCTCGAAGGCGAGCTTCACGGTGCCAGCGGCCGGATCGACCGTGGTCACGACGTGCTTGATGCCGTCGCCGTTGAGACCCATCGAGCCGTCATCGACACTGTGGAATAGTGACGTGCCGTACTGCGACTTGACCGTCGTCTCCTTGCCGGCACTGGAGACGTGCACGAGCACGAGCTCGACGCCGCCGGCGACGTTGCCGGGCGCGCCGGAGGCCGTAACCAGCTTGAACGAGCCGGCGGTGTCGGAAAGCAGGTTCGCGTTGCCCGACTGCGCGTAGCCGTTCGGCACGATGAAGAAGCCGACCTTCTGGCCAGACTGGAGCCCCATGTCGACGGCGCTCTGACCGGCGACGAGCTCGCCGCCCGACCCCTTCAGCGAGGCGTTGGCAAACACGATGCGCACGTCCGAGATCGAGCCGTCCGCCCCGATCGTGTACATGCCGACAGCGTTCTTGTAGCCGGCGGTCTCGCCGCCGAACACAACGCTGCCCTTGACGTCGTCGGCGAGCATGAGCTTGTCGCCGGCGATCACGGTCGGACCAGGAGCCGGGCTCGCGGCATCCGTCGATTTGCCCGACGCGCCGCGACCATTGTCACTGTGGCCGTCGCCGTTGTGGTCGCCGTTGCCGTGGCCGCGGCCGTCATGCTTGTTTTCGTCGGAGTTCGACTTGCCGCGCTTCGACGACGGCTGCTCGTCGCGATCATGACGGGCATTGTCGTGGCGACTGTCGCTCGACGAGCGGGCGTCGATCTTCCTGTCGTCATCGCGATTGTCGAGGCTCTTGGCGCCCGACTTCGACGATCCCTTGCTCTTGCTCATCGCTCTCCACTCCCATCGCGGCGTCGCTCCCGCGCCGCCTCTATTCCGACTTCCCGTGGGCCCGATCGACTGGTCCCGCGCCCGCATTCCACGTTCGAACGGTCCCGCGAAACGGCATCGCTCTTGCACAACGCCGGTCGATAGACCGGCGTCGCATGCAGTTTCACCACCAGGCACCATACGGATGAGTTTCAAATATTACGTGCAAAGTGATTCACTGATTTAAATAAAATTCAATTCAACTTTTATCTATTATGACCGGTAGATTGACCGCAAACAGCAATGCGGCGGGATTGCTCCCGCCGCCGCGCATGACCTCAGCGATTGATTTCCCGGGCCCTGCCTACCAGGCGATGCCCTGGTAGGCCGGATCGTCCGGCAGCTCGCGGTAGAGCCGCGCGAGATCGAGGACGTGCACGCCGCGGGGCCTCGCCGCAACGGCCCGGCGGAACGCCTCGGTCGCGTGGGAGACGACGACCACGTCGGACTCCGCCATGAGCGCCTCCGCACTCGCGACCGCCAGCGTCTCGAGCTCGTCCATCAGCCGCGCCTGGCCCGGGCAGGCATTCCGCACGTAGGCGATCTGGCTCTGCAGCATCGGCCCGAAGTGCAGGTTGGGGTCGTAGGCGCGGATCGCGAAGCCCGCCTGCTGCATCCGCGCCATCAGCTCGAGCGTCGGGCTCTCGCGCAGATCGTCGGTCGCCGGCTTGAACGTCACACCGAGGAAGCCGATCCGCTTGCCGGCGAAGCGGCCGAGCAGGCGGACCGCTTCGTCGATATGCGCCGAGTTGGTCGCCATCAGGCTTGCAACCAGCGGCAGCGTGACGCCGATGTCCTCGGCGAGGTGGGCAACCGCACGCACCTCCTTGGGCAGGCATGAGCCGCCGAAAGCGAAGCCCGGCTTGAGGTAGTAGGGCGACAGGTTGAGCTTGGTATCCTTGACGAAGACGTTCATCACCTCGTGGCTGTCGATCTCGAGCGCCTTGCACAGCCTCCCGATCTCGTTGCCGAAGGCGACCTTCGTCGCGTGCCAGACGTTGTCGGCATACTTCACCATCTCGGCGGCGGCGATCGAGATGAAGAGCACGTTCGGATCGATCGCCGAGTAGATCCGCGACACGATCTGCTCGGAACGCAGATCGGAGGAGCCGATGACCGTCTTCGGCGGCGCGTAGAAGTCGGCGACCGCCACGCCCTCGCGCAGGAACTCCGGGTTGAAGCAAACCCCGAAATCGACGCCGAGCCGCTTGCCGGAGGCCTTCTCGATCTCGGGCCCGACAACCTCGAGCGTCGTGCCGGGCGGCACCGAGCAACGCAGCACGACCACGTGGAACGTCGATTTCATGGCGATCGTCTGGCCGATGGCACGGCTCGCCTGGCGCACGTAGGTGAGATCGCAGCTGCCGTCGGCGGCGGTCGGCGTGCCGACCGAGAGAAACGTCACGTCCGTGTTGAGCACGGCGCCGACGAGGTTCTGCGTCGCATCGATCCGGCCGCTCTCGGCGCCCTCGGCCAGGAGCTCGCCAAGGCGCGCCTCGACGATCGGCGACCGGCCCTCCTTGATCGCGCGAACCTTCTCGAGGCTCACGTCGACACCGACCATGCGGAAGCCGAGCTTGGCGAGGCACGCCATCGAGACCGCGCCGACGTAGCCGAGGCCGATCACGCTGATCGACGGCAGCTCCGACGCTGTCGACGACGCCGGGTCGAAGCCGTGCGTCGCCTCGGCTCGCTCCACCACTGGACGCGGCATGCTCATCGTCTGACGCTCCCACACTCGAGCCCCATTCGGGACCTCGATGCACCACCGCCGCAGGGTGTCTTGGATCGAACCCGCCGAATGCGCCGGCGCGGATCGACCGCGCGGCGCCGGCAGGTGCCCCCACATTGCGTGCGTGGAGAGTGTCAGGGAGAGATGTGAATGCGCTGAAATAGCCTGATAAAATTGTATCTATCGCGCGAAAAGCCGAATGCTCAGGAGAGCAGGAACACCTGGACGAAGTCCCAGCTCGGGACGGTCAGCAGCTTCGTGTAGAGCATGACGGCGAGGAACAGCGCACAGGCCGTGAGCGCGGTCAGGTAGGCGGCCATCAGCTCGCGGGCCGACGTGAGCATCGAATTTCCGGCGAAGCCCTGGCGCTGGTTGCCGCGATTGGCCCACTTCTGCTTGGCCAGTCGCCAGAGCATGTAGCACTTCACCATCGCGTTCAGCAGCTGGTTGGCATAGAGGCACCAGATGAAGTTGAGGTCGACGCGGTGCGCATAGGTGAAAAGTACCAGCGACAGGAGCCCTCGGGTCACCGCGATATAGATGCAGTACGACAGCAGGAATGCCAGGCCGAGCTTCAGCGTACCGGCGAAGGCGAGCATCGGGCTGAACAGCATCGTCCACATGGCGAGGCGCTGGTCGACGCAGCACCACCAGATGAAGAACGGCATGCGGCGCGGCCCGAGCGCGATGGCGCGATAGCCATTGCGCAGCATGTTGCCCGACCAGCGGCGCAGGTTCTCGACCATGCGCCGCCGCGCCGAGCCGCGGATGATCTCGATCGTGTAGCCGCGGGCGTCCGGCACGTAGAGCATCTTGACGTTGTGCTGGAGCAGCGCGAACCAGGTGCTCTTGTCGTCGCCCGACAGGAAGCGAAACGTGCCCCACAGCCAGTGATTGAGGTAGTCGGCCTCCTGCAGGCGGATGAAATCGTGGCTGGTCAGGTGGGTCGCACGGAACACCGAAAAGCGCCCCGTCAGCGTCAGCACGCGCCCCGAGAGCGCATGGCTCATCATGGCCATTCGGCGCTGGGCAAACCGCATCGAGAGCCACGACTGCATCCACCAGGCTCCGTTGCCTTCGACCAGGACATGCTCGTCGGTCGTCACCGCGTGCAGCTCCGGATCGGCAGCGAACATCGGCAGGCAGCGCGTCAGCGCCCCGCGACCGAGCACGAAGTCGCCGTCCATGAAGGCGACGATGTCGTCCTTGCCGAGGCCTTCGCGCGACATGGCGCGCAACAGCAGCGCGATGGCGATGCGCTTGCCAGGCTGGTTCTGCCGGATGATGCGCAGCTCGATATCGAGATCACCACCGACGAGCTTGAAGTGGTTGATCAGCGTCTGCTCGTCCTCGGGCTCGCTCGAGCCGAGCCAGATCGTGGCCGGCCGGCCGGCCTCACGGATCTCGCCGCAGATCGAGCGCACCACTGCTTCCGCCGTCGCACGCTCCTCGCGGAACGTGGTCATCAAGACGTGGATGCGGCGCGGCCGCCAGCCCGATTGCCAGATCGCCTCGGCTCGCGCGCGGATCCGCGGATAGGTCACCCGCTCGTAGATGAGAGCGCGGACCCAGTGATTGAGCCACCACGCATAGCGCCAGATACCGAGGATGCCGATGATGTAGACGAACTCGTGGGCAGCCGGATCCCAGATCGAGTTCGGCAGCGCGGAGAGCAGGATGAAGCAACCGCTGAAGTAGAGCAGAATCTTGAGCTGCACCAGCGGCGACCACTTCTCGGCGAAGCTCAGCTTCTCCGAGGGGTCGTGCAATCGCTGCTCGAGCGAGCGGTGCGGCGAGTTGGCCAGCAGCCTCGCCCGCCCGGACTCGATATGGCGATCCTGGAGCACAGCTCGCTCCTAGAGTGCCGTCGAAAGTTTCTGGCGGATCGACGTCGTCAACGCATTCGTCGAGCGTTGCGGGAAGATGACGACGACCGGCGTGCCGGAACGGTAGCGATCGTGGCTGGTGAGTTGCCGAGGGTCCTCGAAAGCGAGCGTCACGCGCGCAGACCGGTCGGTCGGGCCGCGCCAGCTGAAGCCGGGCGTATGGCGCTGCTCCTGCTCGCGCACAAAGCCGCTGGTGCGGTCGATCTTGACGACACGCGCTTTCAGCGTCTCGGCCAGCGCCGGCACGAATACCGTCGCTTCGTCGCCGAGACCGATGCGCAGCACCTCGTCCTGATTGAGATAGGCGGTAATCTGGCGCTCGGCCCGCTGCTCGATCGTCGCTATCGTATCGCCGCGGCGGATGTGGCTGTTATTGACACGCGGCAGATCGAGTACCATGCCGTCGAAGGGCGCGCGCACCTGCAGGTTCGAGCGGTGGTTGAACAGCGCCGACTGCTTCTGAAGGCCGAGCTGGACCTCCTGCTCGGCGAGCTTCACCTGGGCCTCGAACTGGCCGATGTCGCCGACCATGTTGTCGCCGTTGAAGAAGCGCTTGCCAAAGTTGCTCTCCGCGAGCTCGGCCTGGGTCTGGATCTCGAGCTTGCGGGCGGCGAGCGACTTCGAGAGCGAGAGCATCTGCTTTTGCGCATCCTCGAGCTTGGGGTCGGTCACCAGCCCCTTGCCGTGCAGCATGCCGAGCCGCTCGACCTGGTTGCGGGCGAACTGCAGCTGCGCGGAGAGATTGTCGATCTCGAGCTTGGACGATTGCAGGTTCTTGGTGTCGACGGCGGCGAAGCCCTTGATCTTGTCGAGCTCGTCGGCCTGCCGGCGCTTCAAGTAGATGAGCTTGGCCTTCTGCTCGCGGATCGCGATGTCGGCGAGCTCGATCTCGCGCTCGAGCAGGTTGTCGAACACGTTGAGGATGATCTGGCCGGCCTTGACCGTGTCGCCGGGCTTCACCTCGGCGTGCTCGATGCGGCCATCGGCCTGCGCCTGCACGGTCTCGACGGGGGCGCTGATGACCGCGGTCTGCACCTCCATCCGGTAGAAGTTCGTGTAGCCGAGGAGCGCGGTGTACCCGAACACCGCAAGGCCGAGCGCGGCATAGAGGCCGCTCATCGCAACGGTCTTCACCGGCCAGCGGCGCAGCGGCATCTGCGCAACCGGATTGGTATCCGGCTCGAGCGAGGCCGGCGTCACCGGCACGTCGATGCGCTGGATCGTGTCCTCGATGTCGACCATCGAGCCGCGGACCAGCTCCTCGATGAAGTGCTGCATGAGCTCGCGCTCACGCTCGCCGATCTCGGTGAAGCGGACCGCGAATGTCGCTGTCGCGACATCGACCCGCACGACCCGGGCCTTCGCGTCGAAGGAAACGTCGAAGCCCTGGAACGGCAGGCCGAGTTGCAGCGGGACGTCCTGGCCGACGACCGGCAGCTCGCCGGGGAATGCCTCGATGCGCAAGCCGCCGAGGCTCCAGTCGGCGGCGCGGACGCGATGGCCGGCGTATTCGACGTGCAATGGCGCCGTGACACGGTGGTGCCGCCGCTGGTCAGGCCGCTCCCGCTTCACCTTCACCGCCATCGCTACGCCACCACGCAAACGCCACCAGCGCGCGCCCAGCAGAGCTGAGCGCACCACAGATTGTTGTACGCTGAGGGGCCTTAACGCTCGCTTTCCGCCATCCGGGACGAGACGTTAGCGAACCGTAAATTTGCCGTGGCGCACCCGCGATCGGCTCAGACGTGGGGAAAAATCTTGCCGGGATTGAGGATTCCCTGCGGATCGAGGGCCCGTTTGATCTGATGCATGACGCCGACGCCGAGCCCATGCTCGGCCTCGAGGTACTTGATCTTGCCCTGCCCGACGCCGTGCTCGCCGGTGCAGGTGCCATCCATGGCGATCGCGCGCGCAGCGAGCCGGCCGAGGAACTCCTCGACGGCTGCGACCTCTTTCGGGTTGGCGCGGTCGACCAACGGCTGGCAGTGGAAATTGCCGTCGCCGACGTGGCCGAGGATCGGCGAGAGAATGCCGAGCTCGTCGATGTCCTGCTTTGTCGCGAGCACACATTCGGCGAGCCGGGAGATCGGCACGCAGACGTCGGTCGCGATGACCTCGGCGCCGGGCCTGAGGCCGCGCGCCGCCCAGTAGGCGTCGTGCCGCGCCTTCCAGAGCCGGCGCCGGTCCTCCTCCTGCTCCGCCCAGTCATAGCGCAGCGCGCCCTCCCCGGCCGCGATCTCCTTGAACTGCTCGACCTGGTCGCGCGCCGAGACCTTGGTGCCGTGGAACTCGAGGAACAGGGTCGGGCGCTCCTCGAGGCCGAGCTTGGCGTGCAGGTTGACGGCGCGGATCTGCAGCTCGTCCAGAAGCTCGACTCGCGCAATGCCGAGGTTCAGCTGGATCGCCTGGATCACCGTATTGCAGGCGCCCTCGAGCGTCTGGAACGGGCAGACCGCCGACAGTATGACCTCGGGAATGCCATAGAGGCGCACCGTGAGCTCGGTGATGACGCCGAGCGTGCCTTCCGAGCCGACCAGAAGGCGGGTGAGGTCGTAGCCGGCCGCCGACTTGCGGGCCCGGCTTGCGGTGCGCACGACGCGGCCGTCGGCCAGCACGGCGGTGACGTTGAGCACGTTCTCGCGCATCGTGCCGTAGCGAACAGCATTCGTGCCGGAGGCGCGGGTCGCCGCCATGCCGCCGATGGTCGCCTCCTCGGCTCCCGGATCGATCGGGAAGAAAAGCCCCATGTCGCGCAGGTAGTCGTTCAGCGCCTTGCGCGAGACTCCGGGTTCCACGACGCAGTCGAGGTCGCGCTCGTTGACGCGCAGCACGCGGTTCATGCGCGTGAAATCGACCGAGATACCTCCGAGCGGAGCATTGATGTGCCCCTCGAGCGATGTGCCGGCCCCGAACGGGATGACCGGGGTGCAGTGGACGGCGGCAATGCGCACGACCTCCGCGACCTCGTCCGTGCTCGCGACCCACACGACGGCGTCCGGTGGCTGATTGTCGATCCAGGTCAGCGTGTTGGCGTGCTGGCGGCGGATCGCCTCGCCGGTCTGCAGCCGGTCGCCGAAACGCTGGCGGAGCACGGCGATGGCCGTTGCCGTGCGCGCCAGCTCTGCCGGATCGCGGTGCTGCACGCTGCCTGTCGCCATGTGGCAACTCTCCGTGATGTCGTCGTCCTGAGCGCTCATACCCCGGAAGCAGGGCCGCTCCAAGCGCGGGGCGTATTGATCCGTCGACGGTCTGTGCGAACCGGCCGGGCGCGGTTGGCAACGCCGAGCCACTTGTTCTACTGTGGCGGGCATCTGACGTGCCGCAGCGGCCCGCATCCGAGCGCGGTCACCGGGGCCGTCGGCGCGTTACTGCCCGACGGGTAATTCAGGGGAGATGTCCATGGTCATGCGTTGGTCCACACTCTCGCGTGCGCTCGGTGCGCTCGCGTTCGCGGCCGTCCTGAGCGCCGGCGCACCGGCGGTCCAGGCCCAGAAGGGCGAGCGGCTCAACACACTGGCGACCAAGGAGGTCGCGGCTTCGGCGGCGACCGACACGATCAATATGGCGGAATCGAAGGGGTCGGTCCGCGCTGTGCGCCTGTTCAACAAAGGCAAGGCGATCGTTCTCTCGAAGGTTCGGATCGAATACAACGACAGGACCTTCCACGAGGAAAACCGCATCATCAAGCTGAACGGCGGCGACCGCACGCGCGAGATCGACCGGCGGAGCGGCGACAAGTTCGTCGACCGCGTGATTCTGACGATCACGCCGGGTCCGGGCGGATCGGGCAACGCCAACATCCAGGTGCTCGGCGCCCAGACCGCGCAGGGCGTCGCGGCGATCCGGCCGCCGACCGGCAACATCTCTGCCGGCCCGGCCACCACCACGCAGGCGATTGCCGATCACATCCTCGGCTCGCAGACGATCGAGCTCTGGCGCACGGACCGCGACGTCATCAACGTCGGCGCGAAGTACGGCAAGTTCGACCGCATCCGCCTCAAGGTGCTCGAGACCGATGTCGACCTGATCGAGCTCAAGGCCGTGTACACGACAGGCGATGCCGAGGTGCTGGCCTACAATGCCACGCTGCAGAAGGGCACCAAGTCCCGCGAGCTGAAGCTCAAGGGCGACCGTTTCATCAAGGAGATTCACCTCGCCTACAAGAACCAGCCGTCGTTCCGGAAGAGGGCGACGGTCGAGGTGTGGGGCGAGTACGCGGGCTCAGGCTATGGTCCGGGCGATCCGGGCGGATGGATCCATCTCGGCTCCGACACCGCGCACTGGGGCATCGACCGGCGCGACGTGGTGCCGGTCGGGCGCAACCAGGGCAAGTTCCGCAAGCTCCGCCTCGATCCGAGCATGACGATCACGCTGTTCGGCATCGACGTCATCTACGACAATGGCGAGGTGGAGAAACTGCCGCTGACCGGCAATCGCATCCGCGTCGACGGCGGAACGTCTTTTGGCCCGATCGACCTCAAGGGTACGCGCGTGATCAAGGAGATCCGCCCGTCCTACCGGACACGCTTGCTGCAGCCCGGCGGGCTCCGCCGCGCGGTCGTCGAATTCTGGGGCTTGCAATAGCCGGACGCGCGTGATCGCCAGTTAGGCTCGCGCTGAAGCCATCGCCTGCTGAGGCCGAAATGCAACATTTCGGCGCGGCAACGCCCGGCTGTGGGCGGTATGACCATCGCCTTTTTCCCGGAGCAGCTTTAGGCTAAGTGCGCATCGGAGCCGGGGGCTTCGTCCGGACAGCTTCGCAAGTCGAGTTCGTAACATGGAGTATGGTATGCAACGGAGGCTTTATGTGGCGAGCCTCGTACTCGCCGCGCTCGGCGCCGCCACCGCGGCGCAGGCGCAAAGTTGCAGCGACGGGTGGGTGTCGCTCGCAGTCAAGGATGTGGACCCGCGTGGTGCCAACGACGTCATCGACGTCTCCAAGGCCAAGGGCAGCTACCGCGCGCTCCGCCTCGAGAATTCCGGAGGCGGCCTGGTGATGGACCGCGTGCGGATCGTCTATTCTGATCAGTCCTTCCACGTCGAGGATCGCAAGATCAACCTGCAGAAGGGCGAGCGGACGCGTCAGCTCAACCCGCGCGACAACAACAAGTTCGTCGACACGGTGATCCTGAACTATCCGCCCGACCCGCGCGCGGCGGGTCCGGCCCGCATCAACGTGTGTGGCCTGCAGAACTCGGCCGGCGCTGCGGCGGTCCGTCCGGCCGCGGCAGTTGCTTCGCCCGCCCCGGCAACCCCGCCGCCCGCGGCCGGTGGCACCGTCACTGCGCCGGTTGCCGTGACCGCCCCTGCCGGCACCGTAACCGGCTCCGGCGACGTGCTGTTCGGTGCCCAGACGGTCGGCTTCGGCGTCGACCGTGATGTGATCCGCGTCGGTGCCGACATCGGCAAGTTCGACAAGATCCGCATGCGCGTGCTCGACAACGACATCTTCCTCAACGAGTTGAAGATCATCTACGCCAACGGCGAGCCGGACACGCTGGCCGTCAACGGCGAGATCAAGCAGAACACGCGCACGCGCTGGTTCACGCTGAAGGGCGACCGCTTCATCAAGGAGGTGCAGCTCACCTACCGCTCGCGGCCGAACTTCAAGGGCCAGGCCCGCGTCGAGGTCTACGGCGAGTTCGCCGAGGGCTGGCTGAAGCCGGGCGGCGAGGGCGCGAAGTTCAACCAGGGCTGGGTGCTGCTCGGCGCGCAGACCGCGGGCTTCGTCGGCTTCGACAACGACCTGATTCCGGTCGGGCGCAACGAGGGCGGCTTCAAGGCCATCCGCGTCACCGCCAAGGACCGCGCGATCACGCTCAACGAGCTGCGCGTCGTCTACGTCTCGGGCGCGGAAGACGTGATCCCGGTCAAGACCAAAGTCGAGGCCGGCGCCACCTACGGGCCGATCGACCTCAAGGGCGGAACCCGCGCGATCAAGGAGATCCGTGCCAAGTACCGCTCGCGCTTCCTCGACAAGGGCGCCGTCGGCAAAGGCGCCGCGATCGTCGAGATCTGGGGCAAGCACTGAGGCAGGCCGGGCCGGGGCTCGGCCCTCGCCCGGCGTCTGCTCCGACCGGAAGTCCAACGTCGACAGAACGCATCGAGCCACCCGCGAGGGTGGCTCTTTCATTCTGGGCCTGCGGCTTGCCCACGCAGGTCGATGTCCGGGCCGGCCGGGCCGCTGATCCGCTGTTCAAACGACAAAGGCGCGGCTCGAGCCGCGCCTTTCCGAGGCTCCACTATGGAACCGAAGACGAACCGTCGCGTCCGTCAGCCGCGGCTCAGAGGCAGACCCCCGAGGCGGCCACGCACTGGCCCTGCCCGAGGAATGCGCTGAAGCAGCACTTCTCGTCGGCCTTGCACGTGAACGTGACCTTGGCGCCGCCGAGCGTCGTGCCGGCGCACAGCTTGTTCTTGGGCTTCTTGGCGGCGGCGGCCTCCATGCCCATTGGCACGGCGAACGACAGCGCAGCAACGGCAGCAATCGCGAGAATCCAACGCATGAGGTACCCCCAGGGTGGTTCAGCTCCTAGACGCTGATCAATCTGCCGCGCCGCCAGCCCCGGCGCAATCCCGGAATCGCGTTCACCATCGGTAATTCAGCAGCCGCGTTGCACTTTTCCGACATGCAGGGGGTAGAGGACCATCGTTGAATTTGCGGTCAGAGATTGTCGTAAACCCGCCATGGCCAGTGTTGGGTCGTCCGGTCGAACTGGCCGATCTCCAATGCCTTGATCGGCGTAATCGGCAGTTTGAGCACGAGAACGCACGCATCGTTGGTCACGATCCCCGACTTGCTGAAGTAGAGGATGCTGCCCCGGAAGCCGTGTGGACGCCAAGCTTCATCGAGCTGGGCGAGCTCTACGGGCCAAATTCGCCAGTGAAACTCGTCCACGGCAACATCCCCCGGTACGCATTTGGGCCGGTTGAGGACCATGTACGCGCCGAGGATATGCACCGCGAAGTGGCTTTGCCGATGGAACAGAAAGGTGCGAGCCTCGGCATGGTAAATGCGTTGCAGGAGCTCGGCGGCTGGTAGCGTACACGAGATCGACCGCCGCTCGTGCGTTGGGCAACTCGCCACGCGCTCGATCCACTGAGCGATCTCGACACTCGACGGGGGCGGGGTCTCGTGGGTCAGCCGTTGGACGAAGAAAAACGGCAGAAGGGCCGCAAAGGCATAAATGCAGGCCAAGCGCACGTCGAATGCCATGATGCCCCGATGACCTGATGCCCGGCTTTCGGCCTGGTCCGTCCGACTCATCGAACCTCCCGCCACGCGCGATGACGATCCTCGAGCCTGTACGAAGGACAGGTTGCCAGATTTCCACTGAAGGGAGTTCTGCTGCCTTGTCAATCTGTCCCAGAAGCCGACGGCAAGATGACCCTTGCTGAGGCCCCACCTTTCGCGTATCGGCCGTTCGTCGCGTGTTGAACACTTCGGCGCGCGTTTGCCGTTGATTGCCGCGCAGTTGCTGACACCGGCTGGCCGCCTCGACAACGCCATGTCGGGCGAGTTGCCTGCGGCTTGGAACTCACTGAATGGATGAAAAGCAGCACTTTCGGTGGGATCTGCAGGGACTACGCGCGATCTCCGTGCTCATCGTGCTGTTCTTTCACCTCGACGAGCGGTTGGTACCGGCCGGCTTTTTCGGCGTCGACATTTTCTTTGTGATCTCCGGCTTCGTCATTACGCGTCTGCTGCTGCGAGAGATCCAGAGCACCGATCGGGTAGACGTGGTGCGGTTCTATGCGCGACGGGCCAAGCGCCTGCTGCCGAATGCATCACTGGTGCTGGTGGCATGCCTTCTATTCGGTCTGGCGATCCTGCCGGAGTTTCACGTGCGCACCCTCGCCGATGACGTGATCGCGGCTGCGCTCTACATCTCCAACTTTCGCTTCGCCAGCATCCGCGTCGACTACTTCAGCTCGAACAGTGCGCCGAGCGCGGTCGTCCATTATTGGTCGCTGAGCATCGAGGAGCAGTTCTACATCGTCTGGCCGGTGGTGATGCTGGGGCTCACGACAGTGCTGGCCCGGTCGGGGCGGATCCACGGTTTCGCGATCTTCCTTGTTGTTCTGATCTCGGCGTCGCTGGGGTTCTGCCTCGTTGCCGTTCAGGCCAACCAACCGTTGGCATTCTTCAACTCGGCTGCACGGATTTGGGAGCTGGCGTGCGGGGCGCTCGTCGCGGTGCATTCAGGACTGCTTACGAGGCTCCTCATGCAGGTGCGCGAACTGGCCGGCGTCGCGGGCCTCGCGATGATAGCCCTGGCCGCGCTGACGATGAGCGAGACGGTTGCTCATCCCGGCCCCCTCACACTCGTCCCCGTATGCGGCACAGTGCTGCTCATCGCCTCCGGCCTCGGCCACGAGAACGCTGGCTTGACAAGCGTTGGACGACTGCTGGCGACCCGTCCGATGGTGTGGATCGGCGACCGCTCCTACAGTCTTTACCTCTGGCACTGGCCGGTGATCGTCTTCGTCAAGGCGACGCTTGGGACGGGACCTCTGGCGATGCTTCTTGCTGCGGTGCTGGCGGTCGTGTTGGCCTGGCTCGCCTACACCTACGTCGAGACGCCGCTGCGGCACCGGGATTGGCGGGGCGCCTCGCTGCGCCAGCTTGGCCTGGCCGGCGGGCTCGTCGCCAGCGTGTGCGTCGCAGCGTTGGCAGCGCCACTCGCCTCCGCGATGGTCACGCCGCATGACAAGGCGCAATGGATCGAGAGACTTCGGGTGGCGAGCAACGATGACGGTGCGGTCTACCGCGACAAATGCCACCGCGACCAGGAGGTCGATCAGCCTGAATGCCTCTATGGTGCGCAGTCGGCCGACAAGACCGTGGTGGTCATCGGCGACAGCCACACCGCGCACTGGTTCCCCGCGTTCAACAAGGCGAGCCGCGCGGAAGGCTGGCGCCTGCACAGCTGGTCCAAATCTTCCTGTCCTTCGGCAATGATGCGCCTGTGGAATCCTTACAAGAAGGCGGAGGCGACGGCGTGCCACCAGTGGCGTGACGGCATCATGGCGAAGCTCAGAGCGGCGCCGCGACCCTATCTCGTCGTGCTTTCGAACTCCAACGGTTATGGCGGCTGGACGCTCTCTGCCGACGGGAAATCGGTGATCACGGGGCGGGCGTCTGAGGACGAGTTCGAGCGGGGCATTCGTGAAAGTGTCAGGTTGCTTCAGGACATGGGCCATATCGTCGCGATCATGCGCGACACGCCACTCGCCGATCCCAGGTACAAGGAGTGCATGGCCGAGCACGGGAACGATCCGAAGTGTGCGCGGACGCGCCAGCGCGCCAACAACCAGAACAACGTCGAGGCCCGGGTTGCTGGCGACTTCAAAGGTGTCCACCTGATCGACGTCACCGACCGGCTCTGCGGCCCGGAGATCTGCCCGCTGGTGATCAATGGCATGATCGTCTACCGCGACGACAGCCACATGACGGCGACGTTCAATGAGACGCTCTCGGACCGCATCGTCGAGCTGTTGCGGTCCGTGAAGCTGCCCGCCACATTCGCGAGCCGCTGAGCGGCGGCGCCCGCGCAGTTGACGCCCCGCCCCGGGTGCGGTTTGGTCCGGGCAGGGCGGATGGGCGCGGCAGAACGGGCGGGCGCGGCATGCAACTGACAGGCGACACCATCATTGCCGCGGCCCCCGAGCAGGTGTGGCGGGCGCTCAACGACCCCGAGGTGCTCCGCCGGTGCATCCCAGGCTGCGAGTCGCTGGAAAGGGTCTCCGACACCGAGTTCAAGGCGGTGGTCTCGACCCGCATCGGGCCGATGCAGACCCGTTTCAACGGCCGGGTCACGCTCGGCGACCTCGATCCGCCGCGGGGCTACACGATCTCCGGGAGCGGCTCGGGCGGCGTCGCCGGCAGCGCGAAGGGCAGCGCCCGGGTGCGGCTCGAGCCAGTGCCAGAGGGCACGCGGCTCGCCTACGAGGTCGACGCGCAGGTCACGGGCAAGCTCGCCCAGCTCGGCTCGCGGCTGATCGACGGCGTCGCCAAGATGATGGCGGGGCAGTTCTTCGAGAAGTTCGCGACCACCGTCGCGCCACCCATGGCAGTCGCCGGCGCTGCCGCTGCACCGGTTGCCAAGGCGGGCCTGCCGCGCGCGCTCGTCATCGGCGCTGGCGTGCTCATCGCGATCGCGCTCTACCTTCTGCTGCGGTAGGCCGGCCTCGTTCTGCTCCATGCGGATTTCACACGGCTCACGGACCCGGACTTGCCAGCGGCTGATGCAGCGTCGCAACTAGGCCGCAGGCGGCGCAGCTGATCGCATACCACTCGGCGTGGGGCCGCGCGGAGCGATCGATGATGACGAGGCCGGGGACCTCGCAGGCGGGACACGGCACGGCGCGCGCCGGATCGGCCCGCCACGCCGCGATCAGCCGGAATGCCTCGCGCTGCAGCTCGACCGTCAGGGGCGTCGCGGGCACCTCAATGGCCTTCGAAGGCGAGGAGTGCGTGGACCTCGACACCGCTCGCTTCCAGCAGTCGCGTGCCACCGAGCTCCGGCAGGTCGACGATGAACGCCGCGCCGACGATCTCGCCGCCCGCCTGCCGGAGCAGCTTGACCGCGGCCTCCGCCGTGCCGCCGGTCGCGATCAGGTCGTCGACGACGAGCACGCGCGCGCCGGGGCGGATCGCGTCGGCGTGGATCTCGATGGTGTCGGTGCCGTACTCCAGTGAATAGTCCTGGCGCAGCGTGCGAGCCGGCAGCTTGCCCTTCTTGCGGACCGGCACGAAGCCGCAGCCGAGCCGGTCCGCCACTGCCCCGCCGACGATGAAGCCGCGCGCCTCGATGCCCGCGACCGCGTCGACCGGGACCGTGCGATAGGGCTCGGCGAGCTGTGCGATGGTCGCCTTGAAGCCCTGCGCATCGCCCATCAGCGTCGTCACGTCGCGGAACATGATGCCGGGCTTGGGGTGGTCGGGGATCGTGCGGATCAGGCGTTTCAAATTCTCCATGTGCCCACCTCCTCGCCCCAATGGCGGCGCAAAATAGCAATATCGGGGAAGTCGCGGTAGAAGGCGGTGGCCTGACGTATCGATTCGCCCCGCTGCCGCGATCCCGGCCTGCCGGGCTTGGTGTCCGAACGCGCGCTTTTTTGGAGCATTTGCATGTCGAACAGCCCTCTCACGATGGCGGCCGACGGCGGTCCCGATGATCTGCCGCGCACGTTGCGGCGCGCGCGCGAGGAACGCATGCGCGAGGCCGAGCAGCAGGCTGCGCAACAGGCACAGGCTTCGGTGCCGGCTTTTGGTCCGGCAGCCGAGCCGCGAGCCTCCTTCATCGACGATCCCGAGCGCGTCACCGTGACGGCGATCAAGGTGCCGTTCGCCAAACTCATGCTGTTCTGCCTGAAGGCGGTGCTGGCGGCGATCCCGGCGTTGCTGCTGCTCGCGGTCCTGCTGTGGCTCGCCGGTCAGGGGCTCAAGGCCTATTTCCCGCAGCTCGTGCACACCCAGATCGTGATCTCGTTCCCGCGGTAGCGGGTCTTTCCACTTGGGGTCGAGGCGATGCTGTGTCCGGGTCAGACCCTCGGCCCTGTCGTCGCCGCGCGATTGCAATGATCGGGGCCGAGAGTCTGACCCCGAGGCATTGGCGCAAGCGAGAAGGGACACGCGAGCCCTACCGCCGCGGGCCGCGTCGTTCCCCGCCTCGGCCGCCGTCGCGATCGCGCCGCGGCGGGCGCTCGGCGTGAAACTCGGGCTCGGCCGGGCCATCGCCTTCGCCACGCGGCTGCGGCGGGATCTCGGCGCCGGTCTCCTGGTCGACGATCTTCATGGAGAGGCGCGTCTTGCCGCGGTCGTCGAACCCGAGCAGCTTGACGAACACCTCCTGCCCCTCCCTGACGACATCGCTCGGACTGTTGACGCGGCCCTTGGCCGACAACTGCGAGACGTGCACCAGGCCGTCCTTGGCGCCGAAGAAGTTCACGAACGCGCCGAACTCCATGATCTTGACGACCTTGCCCTTGTAGATCGTGCCGACCTCGGGTTCCGACGTGATCTCGCGGATGCGCTTCAGCGCCGCCTCGATCGCCTCCTTCTTGGCCGCCGCCACTTTCACCGTGCCGTCGTCCTCGATGTCGATCTTGGCGCCGCTCTCCTCGACGATCGCGCGGATCACCGAGCCGCCCGAGCCGATCACCTCGCGGATCTTGTCGGTCGGGATCTTGATCGTCTCGATGCGCGGGGCGTGCTCGCCGAGCTCGGTGCGGGCGCCGGTCAGCGCCTTCGCCATCTCGCCGAGGATGTGAATGCGGCCGTGGTGCGCCTGCTCCAGCGCGACCTTCATGATCTCCTCGGTGATGCCGGTGATCTTGATGTCCATCTGCAGCGAGGTGATGCCCTTGGCGGTGCCGGCGACCTTGAAGTCCATGTCGCCGAGGTGGTCCTCATCGCCCAGGATGTCGGAGAGCACCGCGAACGAGTTGCCCTCCTTGATGAGGCCCATCGCGATGCCCGCGACGGGCGCCTTCAGCGGCACGCCGGCATCCATCAGCGCGAGCGAGGTGCCGCACACGGTCGCCATCGACGAGGAGCCGTTGCTCTCGGTGATCTCCGAGACGATGCGGATGGTGTAGGGGAACTCCTCGGCGCTCGGGATCAGCGGGTTGATCGCCCGCCAGGCGAGCTTGCCGTGGCCGATCTCGCGCCGGCCGGGCGAGCCCATGCGGCCGGTCTCGCCGACCGAGAACGGCGGGAAGTTGTAGTGCAGCAGGAAGCGCTGCTTCTTGGTGCCCTCGAGGCTGTCGACGTACTGCTCGTCCTCGCCGGTGCCGAGCGTTGCGACGACGAGGGCCTGCGTCTCGCCGCGCGTGAACAGCGCCGAGCCGTGCGTCCTCGGCAGCACGTGCACCTGCGACATGATCGGCCGCACCGTCTTGAGGTCACGGCCGTCGATGCGCCGGCTGGTGCGGATGATGTCACCGCGCACCACGTCCTGCTCGAGCGCCTTGAATACCGAGCCGAGCTTGACCGCCGCGGATGGCTCGGCGCCGGCCGGCAGCATCGCCGCCATCGCCTTCTCCCTGGCCGCGTCGATCAGGGTGTAGCGCTTCTGCTTCTCGGGCGTTGCGAAGGCTGCGCGCAGGTCGGCCTCGATCAGGCCCTTCATCTGGGTCTTCTCGGCGGCATGGTCGGGGGCCTTCACGTCCCACGGCTCCTTGGCGGCCGCATCGGCGAGCTTGATGATTGCCTGGATCACCGGCTGGAAATGCTTGTGGCCGAACATGACCGCGTCGAGCATCTGCTTCTCGGGCAGCTCCTTGGCCTCGCTTTCGACCATCATCACGGCGTCATGCGTGCCGGCGACGACGAGGTCGAGCTCGGACTTGGCCATCTCGTCGATGAGCGGGTTCAACACCAGCTGGCCGTCGATGTAGCCGACCTTGGCGGCCGCAATCGGCCCGAGGAACGGCAGGCCGGAGAGCGTCAGCGCGGCCGAGGCCGCGATCATGCCGACCACATCGCTGTCGTTCTCGTTGTCGAACGACATGACCGTGACGATGACCTGCACCTCGTTCTTGAAGCCCTCGACGAACAGCGGGCGGATCGGGCGGTCGATGAGGCGGGAGACGAGCGTCTCTTTTTCCGTTGGCCGGCCCTCGCGCTTGAAATAGCCGCCGGGGATCTTGCCCGCGGCGTAGGTCTTCTCCTGGTAGTTCACGGTCAGCGGGAAGAAGTCGATGCCCGGCCGCGGGCTCTTGGCGCCGACTACGGTGGCGAGCACGCTGGTCTCGCCGTACTGGGCAACGACCGCGGCGTCGGCCTGGCGGGCCATCTGCCCGGTCTCGAGGCGGAGCTTGCGCCCGCCCCACTCGATTTCAACACGATGGATGTCGAACATGTCTCGTCTTTCGCTCTGTCGCTTCTGTCACTTGTTTGCGCGCGTGTCTTAGCAAAGGGCGCGATCGCCGGCACCCGGAAAATGGGTCCAGCGCACGACTTCGAGGACCAAAACAGCGTCGTCGGCCGCGCCGCGAGCGCCGCACGGGCGATCGCAGGTGGGGCTCAGCGCCTAATGCCGTGCTTGTCGATGATCTTCTGGTAGCGGCCCGTGTCCTTGCTCTTCACGTAGTCGAGGAGCTGGCGGCGCAGGCCGACCATCTTGAGCAGGCCGCGGCGCGAGTGATTGTCGTTCTTGTGGGTCTTGAAGTGCTCGGTCAGGTGGTTGATGCGCTCGGTGAGCACCGCGATCTGCACCTCCGGCGAGCCGGTATCGCCCGCCTTGAGTGCGTTGTCGTAGATCGCCTTCGCCTTTGCGGACTTGCGCTCGGGTCTCGTCTGCGACATCGGTTTATCCTTTCTCGCCAGATCGTTACGGCGAAGTTCTTGGAACGGCGGCCACGGCCGGGATGTCGTCCAGCCGGGTCGCAAGGGAACTGGCGCGGACCACTGGGTTCGCACCGCGTGGGCCTTATACACGAGGCGGGTCCAACCGCCAGCGGAATAAAACGCCGCAGGGCCGCCCGATCGTCGCGACGTCCCGGTCATCCGCCCAGATTGAACACACGCGTCGGCCTGAGCTCGCCCTTCTCGACCTCGCCCATGGCGACGAGCTGGCCTTTGCACATCGCGTAGGCTCCGCCGGAGACGACCGGGGCATCGCGCCCGCGCAGGATGACCGACTGTCCGCGCGCGAGCCGCGCCGCATCCGATGACGTGACATTGAGGCCGAGCAGGCCGTCGAGGGCGGCCTCGACCGGCAGCAGGGCGCGCATCAATTCGCCCGCACGGGCTTCGTCCGCCTGTGCCGCAACGAGCTCGGCAAGCGCCACCGCATCGTCCTCGCCGAACGGCCCGACGCGCGTGCGCCGGAGCGCCGTGACATGCCCGCGGCAGCCGAGAGCACGGCCGAGGTCGCGGGCGATCGCGCGCACGTAGGTGCCGCGGCCACATTCCGCCGCGAACTCGGTCGTCACGGCGTCCGGCTGGCCGACGATCCGCAACGCCTCGACGACGACGAGGCGCGGCCCGAGCGACACCTCCTCGCCGCTGCGGGCCAGGTCGTAGGCGCGGTTGCCCTCGATCTTGATCGCGGAGAACTGCGGTGGCACCTGCTCGATCTCGCCGATGAAGCGCGGGGTGATGCGCTCGATCTCTGCGATGGTCGGACGCATGTCGCTGGTCGCGATCGGCGTGCCCTCCGCGTCGTCGGTATTGGTCTCGATGCCCCAGCGGACCGTGAACCGGTAGGCCTTCTCGCCATCGACCGCGAACGAGACGGTCTTGGTCGCCTCGCCGAGCGCGATCGGCAGAATGCCGGTCGCGAGCGGGTCGAGCGTGCCGGCGTGACCGGCCTTCTGCGCCGCGTAGAGCCACTTGACCTTGCCGACCGCCTGCGTCGATGTCATGCCGAGCGGCTTGTCGAGGATCAGCCAGCCGTGGACGGGATTGCCTTTTTTGCGGCGTGCCATGGAGGTGGGGGCTTTGGTTGGGAAGGCTGTTTGCGAGTGAACGGTGAATAGCCGATCGTGAGGAGTTGGACGTGATCAGATTGTTGCCGCAATCGACTGTTGGCTCCTCACGACTGGCTTGCGGCTATTCGCTCTTCTTCGTGTCCTGCCGCACCTTCGGGCTGTTCAGGAGGGCGTCAATGCGGTTTGCCTCGTCGAACGTCGCGTCGGCGCGGAAGCGGATCTCGGGCGCGAATTTGAGATTGATTGCGTGCGCGACCTCGCCGCGGATGTAGCGCTTGTGGCGGTCGAGGGCCGCAATCACGGAATCGAGATCGTGCCCGCCGAGCGGCATGACGTAGACCGTGGCGAGCCTCAGATCGGGGCTGACGCGGACCTCGGGGACCGTGACCACGTGCGTTGCCAGCACGTCGTCGTGGATCTCGCCGCGGCCGAGCATCTCTGAGAGCTTGTGGCGGATGAGCTCGCCGACGCGGAGCTGGCGCTGCGAGGGGCCGGCGGCCCGGTCTCGAGGTTTGCCTTTGACCATGAGTTCCTTGCGCCGGGTTCGGACCGACCGCACACGAGTCCAGCTTCAGTCCAAGGTCTTCTCAGCGACCGAATTGCGGCTGCCAAAGGGGTGTGTGGCGATAGAGCAATCCAAGGGCGCCGATATCCCCAATCTCCGGGATCACGATCCGGTCAGCGGGGTCGTTCAACTCCAGTGTCTGCCATTCTGCGCCACGGGTGTGCAAGTGCGCGGCGATGTGTTGCTGCCAAACGATGAGTACGGCCAGGCAGTGCGGATGAAGCCGATAGTAGTCCAGCTTTGCAGCGAGCACGATCGGTTTGTCGCTCCCTGCGCGCTGCTCCGGGCGGTCGCTGCTCGAGAGCACCTCGGCCACGAAATAGAATCGCTCGGCGTAGACCTGGTCGATGCCGATTTCCGCATCGATCACAGTTACGTCGGGCTCAGGATTGAAGCGGTCGTCGTCTGGCAAGAGTACGCCGATCTCGCGGTCCGCCTGCCATTCCGGTTTGCCACTCCGCAGACGGTCGTTGATCAGCCCTTCGAGGTTTCGCGCGATCCGCTGGTGAATAAGCGTCGGCGGCGGCATCATCATGGGAACACCATCGATCAGCTCCCACTTCTCTTCTTTCGGGCGCTCGTCCCGGAAGGCATGGAACTGCTCCATCGAAAACTGGGGCAGTCGTCTGACGAAATCGCCCATGGCGCAACCCATTGTGGACGTGCGCGTCCACGGCTCCTCGTTCAGGCCGAAGCTACACCGGTTCGGGCGCCGGTCAATGCACCAGGCTTTTCGTCCGCTGTCGCGGAGTCTCGAAAACCCGCTCGAAATCCAATTGTGCGCCCATCGCCTCGCGCTGCACCACAATGCCCTCCTGGTTGCTGAGCCAGGCGACCGCGGCGCTGCCATCGCGAAGGACCGTCACGGCCTCGAGCGCGCTCCATGCCATGTGACCACACGTTCGCCGTTCCGCCCACGAGATGCAAGGATCGTCGAATACCAGCGCGATCGCCACGCGCGCTCCCCTGCACTCACAGCGTCCGCTGGATCATCTCGACGGTGAAGCACTCGATTTCGTCGCCCTCGCGGAGGTCCTGATAGTTGGCGAACGACATGCCACACTCCTGGCCGACCTGCACTTCCTTCACGTCGTCCTTAAAGCGCTTGAGGATCGAGAGCGTGCCCTCGTGGATCACGACCTTGTCGCGCAGCAGGCGCACCTTGGCGCCGCGCTCGACCTTGCCCTCGGTCACCTGGCAGCCGGCAACCTTGCCGAACTTCGAGATATTGAAGACCTGCTTGATCGTCGCGTAGCCGAGGAAGTTCTCCTTCTTGGTCGGCGCGAGCAGGCCGGACATCGCCGCCTTCACCTCGTCGACCAGGTCGTAGATGATGTTGTAGTAGCGGATCTCGATGCCGTCACGGTCGGCGTGTGCCTTGGCCTGCACGTTGGCGCGCACGTTGAAGCCCAGAATGACGGCTTTCGAGGCATTGGCGAGCGCGATGTCGGACTCGGTGATGCCGCCGACACCGGAGTGCACGATGCGCGCCTCGACCTCGTCGGTCGAGATCTTCTTCAAGGCGCCGGCGATGGCCTCGACCGAGCCCTGCACGTCGCCCTTGACGACGAGAATGAACTCCTTCTTCCCGGCATCCTTGAGCTGCTGCATCATCGATTCGAGCGTGCGCGTGGAGCCGGCGGTGCCGAGCGTGTCGCGGCGCTTGCGCACGCGGTAGCCGGTGATCTCGCGCGCGCGGGCCTCGTTCTCGACCACGGCGAATTGATCACCGGCCTCGGGCGCGCTGTCGAACCCCAGCACCTCGACCGGGACCGACGGCCCGGCTTCCTTCACCGGCTCGGCCTTGTCGTCGAGCAGCGCGCGCACGCGGCCCCACGCCGAGCCGGCAACCAGGATGTCGCCGACGCGCAGCGTGCCGCGCTGCACGAGCAGCGTGCCGACCGGCCCGCGGCCGCGCTCGAGCTTCGCCTCGATCACGAACCCCTCCGCCGAGCGCTCGGGATTGGCCTTGAGATCCAAAATCTCCGACTGCAGCGTGATCGCCTCGAGCAGCTTGTCGAGGTTGGTGCGCTTGAGCGCCGACACCGGCACGTCGAGCGTCTCGCCCGACATGCTCTCGACGACGATCTCGTGCTGGAGCAGCTCGGTGCGCACCCGGTTCGGGTCGGCGTCCGGCTTGTCGATCTTGTTGATCGCGACGATCATCGGCACGCCCGCAGCCTTGGCGTGATTGATGGCCTCGACCGTCTGCGGCATCACGCCGTCGTCGGCCGCAACGACCAGGATGACGATGTCGGTAACCTTGGCGCCGCGTGCGCGCATCTCGGTGAAGGCCTCGTGGCCGGGCGTATCGATGAACGTGATCATCCCGCCCGCGGGCGAGGCCACCTGATAGGCGCCGATGTGCTGGGTGATGCCGCCGGCTTCGCCAGCCGCCACATTGGCCGAGCGGATCGCATCGAGCAGCGAAGTCTTGCCGTGGTCGACGTGGCCCATGATCGTGACGACCGGCGCGCGCGACTGCAGGTTCTCGTCCACGTCCTTGGCGCCGATGAAGCCTTCCTCGACGTCGGCCTCCGACACGCGCTTGGGCGTGTGGCCGAACTCGGTGACGATCAACTCGGCCGTGTCGGCGTCGATCACGTCGTTGATCTGGTGCATCGCACCCTGCTTCATCAGCAGCTTGATCAGATCGACCGCGCGCTCCGTCATGCGGTTCGACAATTCCTGGATCGTGATGACCTCGGGTATGACGACCTCGCGCACGACCTTCTCGCGCGGCTGCTGAATGCCCATGGCCTTCAGCTTCTCGCGCTCGCGCTTGCGCTTGAGGGCAGCAAGCGAGCGCCCGCGCTGGTTCTCATCGAGCGCATTGGTGATGGTGAGCTTGCCGCGCACCCGATTTTCGTCGTTGCCTTTGGTGGGCGCACGCAACACCTTGCCGGCACCCGGGCCCTTCTTCTTCCCGAGCCCTTCCTCTTCGTCGCCGCGATCGATGACGCCGGGGCGTGGCACCCGGCGCGGCGCTTCGGCATCGGCCTTCTTCTCGACCAGTGGCGATTTCGGCGACGGCCGATCGGTCCGCGCCACGATCTGCGGCACCATGGCCGCAAACCGGCGCGGGGCCGCGGAACCCGCTCCCTCGTCGGGCCCGCGCGGATCGCGAGCCTGCACACCGGCGCGCTCGGCGCTGGCATCCCTGGCGGCGGGAGCGTGCGCGTTGGCAGATGCCGTCGCCGCGGGCGTCGCCGGAACGGGCGCGGCGGCCTTCGCCGCCGGGGAGGACGCAGCCTCGCCGGTGACACTTTCGGCCGCCCTCGGCTCCTCGTGTCGTGCCTCGTCGCTGGTCAGTGTGACGACCTCGACCTGCCGCTGGCCATCGTGTACGCGCAGTTTCTCGGTCTCGGCGTCACGCACGTGCGCGGCCGCGAGGGCCTTGGCGCGGGCGCTGCGCTCCTCCTCGGAAAGGATGCGGCCCTGGGGGGTCGTGGTGCGGCCCGCATCGTCGCGCGCGGGCTCCGGCTGCGGGGTCTGGTTGGCGACGCGTGGCTGCGGCCTCGCCTCGGCGACGGGCGCCGGCGCGAGCTCCTCGGCCTCCGACCCTGGCAGCAGCCGCTTCTTCTTCTTCACGACCTCGACCGATTTCGACCGGCCGTGGCTGAACTTCTGCTGCACGTGACCAGCCTCCACCGTGCGCTTCGGCAGGGTCAGGGGCTTGCGGCCGCCCGCTCGCAGCGTCTTGTCGGCGGATTCTTTCGTCTCGGTCATACGTTACCTGTGTTCCATGTCGCAGTGCCGGCGCGTCACCACACCGACCCAAGGTCATCGAGATTTGCCGTCGCACAGCCGAAAGTTTCGGATGCGCGCCATCTCGCGCAGAATCCTGTCGCTGGCGCCGCCGGCACTGAGCGCAGCATGTATCACATTTGGCCGGCCCATGGCCAAACTCAATTGATCGCTCGAAAGCTCGCTCAGCACGGCCGGCGTGCGGCCAAGCTCACGGCAAATCGCCCGATACCGGCGATCGAGCTTGGCGGCGCCGTCGGGGGCGGCTTCGGCAGCGTGAACCAGCGCGATCACCGCACCCTTGGATATCGCCGCCTCGACCTGCACGAAGCCGGAGGTCACGAGCCCGGCCTTGTTGGCAAGACTGAAGGCCTCCCGCGCACGCCTGACGAGCAGGGCCTGGACCCGGTCGGCCAGATCCGGCGGCACGACGACCTTGCGGCGGAGACTCTGCGCGAACGCCTTGCGGGCGACGGCCTGCTCGACGGCAATTCTGCTACATGTGACCCAAACACCACGACCAGGCAGCGCACGGGCAACATCCGGCACTATCCGATCGTCGGGGCCGACGACGAAGCGGATGAGCTCCTCAGGCGAGCGCTCCTTGCGGGTGGCGATGCACGTGCGCAGCGACGCCGCTGCGACCTTTGCCGCCACCTTGCCCGCGCTGTCCGCTGCTTCGCTCATGCCGCTGATGGTTCCCCGTTCGCATGGCCTGGAGCTCAGGATGCGGCGGGCGCATCGGCGCCGTCCGCGACCGGAGCCGGCTCGGGGGCGACGAGGTCTTCGGGCTTGATCCAGCCGAGCAGGATGCGCGCGGCCATGATCATGTCCTCGGCGTCCTTGCGGCCGACATCGTGCCCCTCGAGGTAACCCTTGTGGCGGACCGGCTCGGCGTCCTTCTCCTTCTCCTTCTTGCGCTCGGTCCATCCGACGAGGTCGTCGGTAGCGCAGTCGGCGAAGTCCTCGAGTGACTTGATGCCGTTCTCGCCGAGCGCGACCATCATGGCCGTGGTCATCCCGGCAACCTTGGCGAGGTCGTCCGCGACGCCGAGCTCGCGACGCCGCGCGTCCCGCTCCGCCTCCTGCTTCTCGAGGTACTCGCGGGCACGCGTCTGGATCTCGCCGGCCGTGTTCTCGTCGAAACCCTCGATGTGCGCGACCTCGCCGACATCGACGAAGGCGACCTCCTCCACCGTCGCAAAGCCCTCGGTGACGAGCAGCTGCGCGATCACCTCGTCGACGTCGAGGCTCTCCATGAACATCTGCGAGCGCTCGGCGAACTCCTTCTGGCGCCGCTCGCTCTCCTCCTGCTCGGTCAGGATGTCGATGTCCCAGCCGGTCAGCTGCGAGGCGAGGCGGACGTTCTGCCCGCGCCGGCCGATCGCGAGCGAAAGCTGGCTCTCGGGCACCACGACCTCGATGCGGTTCGAGTCCTCGTCGAGCACGACCTTGGTCACCTCGGCCGGCGCGAGCGCGTTGACAATGAAGCTCGCGGCGTCCTTCTGCCACTGGATAATGTCGACCTTCTCGCCCTGCAGCTCGTTGACGACGGCCTGCACGCGCGCGCCGCGCATGCCGACGCAGGCGCCGACCGGATCAATCGAGCCATCATTCGAGTGAACCGCTATCTTGGCGCGGCTGCCGGGATCGCGAGCGCACGTCTTGATCTCGACGACACCGTCGTAGACCTCCGGCACCTCCATCGCGAACAGCTTGATCATGAACTCCGGCCGCGCGCGCGAGAGGAAGATCTGCGGTCCGCGCGCTTCGCGGCGCACGTCGAAGATGTAGGCGCGGATGCGGTCGCCGTAGCGCACGTTCTCGCGCGGGATCATCTCGTCGCGACGGATAATGCCCTCCGCCCGCCCGAGGTCGACGATGACGTTGCCGTACTCGACGCGCTTGACGGTGCCGTTGGTGATCTCGCCGACGCGGTCCTTGTACTCGTTGTGCTGGCGCTCGCGCTCGGCATCGCGCACTTTCTGCACGATCACCTGCTTGGCGTTCTGGGCGGCGACGCGGCCGAAATCGAGAGGCGGGAGCGGCTCGGAGAAGACGTCGCCGATCCTGGCCTCGGGATTGCGGCGCTGCGCCTCGGCCAGCGACATCTGCGTCGCATCGTTCTCGACAACCTCCGCGACCGTGATCGCGCGGGAGAGCCGCGTCTCGCCGGTCTTGGCGTCGATCTCGCAGCGGATGTCGTTCTCGGCGCCGTAACGGGACTTGGCGGCCTTCTGGATCGCGTCCTCCATCGCCTGGATGACGATCTTGCGGTCGATCACCTTCTCGCGCGCGACCGCATCCGCGATCTGCAGCAGCTCGAGACGGTTCGCGCTGACACCTGCAACAGCCATGACTTCAATCCTTCATCTCTCGTGGCCTCGACGCGGGGCGCGGGCCCGCGCGTCGCTGTTTCGATTTCTTGCCGCTCCGCAGGCTCTCGCGGATCAGCGCGTCGGTCATCACGAGCTTCGCCTCGGCGATCAGCGCGACCGGAAAGCCGAGCACCTGCTGGCCGGCCGCCTCCAGGTCGCAGACGATCCGTGCCTCGCCATCGTCGAGCCCCTCGATCAGGCCGCGGAACCGCTTGCGGCCGCCAATCGGCTCCTTGAGCTCGACCTTGGCCTCGTAGCCCGCCCAGTCCTCGAAGTCGCTCGCACGCACCAGCGGCCGGTCGATCCCGGGCGAGGAGACCTCGAGCCGGTAGCTGCCCTGGATCGGCTCGTGAACGTCGAGCAGCGGCGACAGCTGGCGCGAGATCGCCTCGCAATCGCCGATGGCAAGGCTGCCGTCGGGCCGCTCCGCCATGATCTGTACCGAGGGCCCGTCGCCACCCGTTATCTGGACCCGCACTAGGCGGAATCCAAGGCCGATCAGCGTCGGCTCGATGAGATCCGCAACCGATGCCGCAATGCCGACCTCACGATGGAACCGCGCCGAACCGAGGCGTTCGAGATCGCCAGACATGCGAGCGAGCAACTCCGAAAGTCACGCGCCATGATGATCAAAACAAAAAGAGCGGACCCTGACGGGCCCACTCTCGAGTTGCGATGATCATGAGCACCTCACTGATACGTGATCCAGCTCGGGTCGGCAAGCGAAATCTGGCGAACTGATGGCAGGCGCCGGAAGCCATCCCCGGAACGGCATGGCCTTTGACCCAGGCACCAGGATCACCGCCTGAGGAACCTCAGATAGGTGCACCGCCGTCCGGCCTTGATCGCCTTGCGCTCGTAGCGGGTCTCGGGCCAGTCCGCCGGGCGCTCCCGCCAGTCGGCAGGGGTCCGCGCCTGCCAATGGAACTCCGGGCGACCGGCGAAGGCAACCAGCATGGTCCGGGCGTAGTCGCCGATATCGGTTGCGATCCGCAGCTCGGCGCCGGGCCGCATTGCCCGCGCGAGCAGGGCGAGCAGCGGCGCGGCGACAAGGCGGCGTTTCCTATGCTTGCGCTTCGGCCAGGGGTCGGGGAACAGCACGAACGCGCGGCCGATCGAGGCGGGGGGCAGCCAGTGGAGCACGTCGCGGGCGTCGTCGGCGTGAATGCGGATGTTGCCGAGTGCGCGCGCCTCGATCGCGCCGAGCGCCTTGACCACGCCCTCGTCGAACGGCTCGCAGCCGATGAGGCCGACCTCGGGATGGCGCTCGGCCTGCCAGACGAGGTGCTCGGCCCCCCCGAAGCCAACCTCGAGCCAAAGGTCCACTATGGGCTCGCCAAACAGCGTGCCCGTCAGGTCGGCCGGGGCGGGCGAAGCGAGGTCCAGCCGGACACGCGGCAGCGCAACGTCGAGCAGCGCCTGCTGGCGCGGCGACAGCTTGCGCCCGTGCCGGCGCCCGAAGGAGCGGAAGTCGGTTGGACGAGCGCGCTGTGTTCGGTGGCCCTCTTCTGTCATTAGTTCGGCATTTTCCCAAGCAGCCACAAATGCGCGAGATCCCGATCAGGCCGCGCTGCGCCCGCAAGCCTGCGGCCGCGAGCGCTACGATGCCGAGAAGTCACCAGATCTCCTTTGGTGCCGTCTACTGCCCTGTTGGGTAGGACTGGGTGTTGAAGGCTGCGAATGTTCCATTTATGTTCTAATCCCATCATGTATGATCGAGCGGCCGAGGGGTGAGTCGCAATGAAGCAGGACAGGCATGAGCAGGGTGTGTTGGAGCTGGACACCCCCACTCCGCAAGGGCCGTTAGCCCCCGCCAAAACAAGCCTTCCCAAGAGGGGCGGCGCAGGCAGGACGGCTGCTTCGGCAGCCAAGGGCCGACCAAATCCGGACCACGAGCCCGCGCCACAATCCGCGCCCAGGAACACTCCGCAGGCCGAGACGGCACGGGATGAACTCCGCAACAATTGGGAGACTATCCGCGCTACAGGCGAGGAGCCGCGGCGGCATCTCTCGGATCGCGTGTCGCTCATCCATGGTGAGGCGTCGCGCTGGCTGGCAGCTCTTTCCGACAATTCGATCCACGCCGTTGTGACAGACCCGCCCTATGGGCTCGTCGAGTATAACGGTGTCAATCAGGACAAACTGCGAGCGGGTAAGGGCGGGGTTTGGCGCATCCCGCCGAGCTTCGATGGTGCCAAGCGTAGCCCGTTGCCACGCTTCACAGTGCTGTCGCCCGAGGACCGTGCTGCTCTTGTGGTGTTCTTCGCGACACTGGCCAAAGACCTGACCCGCGTGCTGGTGCCGGGCGGGCATATACTGATCGCATCGAACCCGCTGCTATCGTCTCAGGCGTTCGCGGCGTTTGAACAAGCCGGGCTAGAAAAGCGCGGCGAGATCATCCGTCTCGTGCAAACCCTTCGCGGCGGCGACCGACCCAAGAACGCCCACGACGAGTTTCCCGAAGTTTCGATGATGGCGCGCTCGTGCTGGGAACCATGGGGCATATTCCGCAAGCCGCTCGAAGGAACAGCAGCGCAGAACCTTCGCAAATGGAGGACAGGTGGACTGAGGCGCATCTCGGTAGATGAGCCTTTCAAGGACGTGATCACCTGCTCGCCAACGCGAGGGGCAGAAAAGATGGTCGCTCCACATCCTTCACTCAAGCCTCAGCGCTTCATGCGTCAGATTGTTCGCGCGGCATTGCCGCTCGGCGAGGGGGTCGTCTACGATCCGTTTGCGGGCGGTGGGTCGACTTTGGCGGCGGCCGAAGCGTTGGGATATACGGCCCTCGGCACCGAGCGCGACGCTCAGTATTTCGAGATTGGGTGCAAAGCATTCAAGAATCTATGTAGATCCAGCTTGTCCGAAGCTTAGCGATCCCATCGGCGCTCAAGGTCGCAGTGCGTGTGCCCAGCTCGCCGCGCGGATTGCGCCGAAAATCGGCGGTGGAGACCTGACCAAGATAGACTTCGGTGAAGCGCATGGGTGCTCGCTTGGACGCGGGCTCCGTGTCGTGATCCGTTGTGTACACGAAGACGCACATCCACTGATCGCGCGCTCCATGAGTATCGACAGCTCCGCCACGCTTGCGCGTGCTCTTGATTTCTATGCCGTCGACGCCAGATTGGATCGCGTTGTTTGGATAGCGTCCCTGGACAATAAGATCGGGATGACCATTGAAGTATTTGTTCTCAACGAGCGAGCGCGCATGCTTCGCAAGGCTGGCCGTCATCATGTCGGAGACGATGCCTGACATGGCGGCCGGTCGCAGCATGTCGTCGAAGCGATGCAGCCCCTTGTCGAGAAGTAGACAGTTGACGTCGTGAAAGAAGTCGTACACGTCCTGCATCGCCAGCTCGAAATCCTTGATGCGAAGCTGGTAGGGCAACTTGACGTTCGCGTTGAAGCAAATCGGATCGACTGTCTGCTTCTTCATGTAACACCCTCCGCCTCGCAGGCAGCGTTTCCGCCCACCAAACATTCCTCTACACGAGATCCAGCAAATCAGCTCGCGGTGATCGCCATATCGAATTCGGACGACCACGCCGAGCGCCGGTAAACCATGCGCTGGGCACCGCGTTACTCTTTTCGCCGCCGTCCCATCGTTCAACGCACTCGGGCGCGACAGCTTTCTGCGAACTCGCGCGAAAGCCGGGCCGGTCTCACGAGACCACGAATGACAGACGGCCGCGGTTCGCCGTGGCCGCCGGATGTCCGCAGGGACCCGCCAAGCCTACCGCATCGCGGCCTTGATCTTCTCGACGAGATCGGTCCGCTCCCACGAGAAGCCGCCGTCCTTGTCGGCCTTGCGGCCGAAGTGCCCGTAGGCCGACGTGCGCGCAAAGATCGGCTTGTTGAGGTCGAGGTGCTTGCGGATGCCGCGCGGCGACAGGTCCATCACCTGCATGAGAACGTCCTCGAGCCGGCTCTCGTCGGTCGAGGTCGTATCGTGCAGGTTGACGTTGATCGACAGCGGCTTGGCGACGCCGATCGCGTAGGAGAGCTGGATCGTGCAGCGCTGGGCGAGGCCGGCTGCAACGACATTCTTGGCGAGATAGCGTGCGGCATAGGCGGCGGAGCGGTCGACCTTGGTCGGGTCCTTGCCGGAGAACGCGCCGCCGCCGTGGGGCGAGGCGCCGCCATAGGTGTCGACGATGATCTTGCGGCCGGTGAGGCCGCAGTCGCCATCGGGACCGCCGATGAAGAACTTGCCGGTCGGATTGACGTGCCACACGCAGTCCTTGCCGATCCAGCCTTCGGGCAACGCCCTGCGCACATAGGGCTCGACGATGTCGCGCACGTGCTTCGAGGTGAGCGTCTCGTCCATGTGCTGGTGGGAGACGACGATCTGGGTGACGGCGACCGGCTTGCCATCCTCGTAACGCACCGTCACCTGGCTCTTGCTGTCGGGCCCGAGCTTGGCGGCTTCGCCCTTGCCGCTCTTGCGGGCGGCGGCGAGATCCTCGAGGATCTTGTGGGCGTAGTAGATCGGCGCCGGCATCAGCTCCGGCGTCTCGGTGCAGGCGTAGCCGAACATGATGCCCTGGTCGCCCGCGCCCTCCTCCTTGTTGCCGCCGGTATCGACGCCGGCGGCGATGTCGGCCGACTGGGGATGCAGTAGCACGTCGATGCGGGCTTTCTCCCAGTGGAAGCCCTCCTGCTCGTAGCCGATGTCGCGGATCGCAAGGCGTGCGACGTGGGCGATCCAGTCCCTGGTCACCGTCGCAGGCCCGCGGGTCTCACCCGCGATCACGACGCGGTTGGTGGTGGCGAGCGTCTCGCAGGCGGCGCGGATCTGCCAGGGGTCGATGCCGGCCTTGGGCCCTTCCCGGAAGAACAGGTCGACGATCTCATCCGAGATGCGGTCGCAGACCTTGTCAGGATGCCCTTCGGACACGGATTCGCTGGTGAAATGGAAAGACTTGCGCGACACGTTGGTCCCCGTCGTTGAATGCCCGGCCCGCCTTCTCGGCGCGGTTCATTGCAGTCTTTCCCGGCAGGGTCAAGGCAACCGGCAGCGCCCGCCCGCGGCCTCCGGGCAACGCGGCCTGCGACACTTCGGTCCGGGCCTTACTGCGGCTTGTCTGGCGACCGCTCGTCGGCCAGCGATCGGACGAGATCGACGATCGACCGGCGCACCTTCGGATCCTCGATGCGCACGAATGCCTTGTTGAGCTCTAGGCCTTCGCGGCTGCCGAGGAAGTCCACCATGTAGGAATCCTGACCCTCGGCCTCGGCCAATCCGCTCGCCGGCCTGCCACCGAAGCTCGTCGGCGCTTCGTCGAAGAAGAACTGCACCGGCACGCCGAGAACGCGGGAGACCTCGAACAGGCGGCTGGCGCCGATCCGGTTGACCCCCTTCTCGTACTTCTGGATCTGCTGGAATGTCAGGCCGAGACTCTCGCCGAGCTTCTCCTGGCTCATCCCGAGCAGCATCCGGCGCAGCCGCACCCGCGCGCCGACATGCGCATCGACCGGGCTCGCGCGTCGCGCGCCGCGTTCCTCGGCGTCCTCGTTGACGCTGTCATTCTTCATCATGGTGAATCCGGACGCCACGGTTGCGTTGCTCGAACCTGGCACAATTCCTAGGTGCAAGGTCTGCGCACGTCAATGACGTGCCGGTGGCTTGGCGGCATCACCCACTCGAGGAGGCGTGCGGCCGATTGACCGGGCGACGGCGAGAAGCATCACCACGAGCAGAACCATCGTCAACCAGATGGCATCGCCGAGCCGCGCGTAGGGCGGCGGCGCGAGCCCGGCGGGAAGCGCACTGTCGATCGTCGCGCGGACATCGAGGTCGAGACGGGCGAGCACGCGCCCGAAAGGATCGACGATCGCGGAGATGCCGTTGTTGGCGGCCCGCACCAGAGGCAGGCCCTCCTCCACGGCGCGGACGCGAGCCTGATGCAGGTGCTGGCGCGGTCCGATCGTGTTGCCGAACCAGCCGTCATTGGTGACGTTCACGAGCAGGCCCGGCCGCTCGACGCCCTGCACGATTGCCCCCGGAAAGATCGCCTCATAGCAGATCAGCGCGCCGACCCGGGGAAGGCCGGCGATTCGCATCGGCCGGCGTGGCGACGGCCCGGCGGCGAACCCGCCTTGCAGGCGCGTCAGCGCCTCGAGGCCGATGCGATCGAGAAATCCGCGCAGCGGCACGTACTCGCCGAACGGAACGAGGTGGTTCTTGTCGTAGATCGCGGCCGGCGCGCCTTGGTGGCCGAAGACGATCAGGCTGTTGAAGGTCTTGCGGCCCGACCGGTCGCCCGGGCTCGCCCCCTCGACGCGGAGCGCGCCCGCGATCAGTTGCGTCCCCGGCCCGAGCATTTCGCCGATCGATCGCATTGCCTCGGGGCTTGCAAGCGGCTGGAACGGCATGGCCGCCTCCGGCCAGACGATGTGCGTGATGGCCGCGAGGTCGTCGGGAGTGCCGTCGGGGCGCGTGCGAGAGAGAGCGAGATGATCCTCGAAATTGCGGCGCTGGTACTCGGGCCGCCACTTCTCCCTTTGCGGGATGCTCGGTTGCACCAGGCGGAGGCGCACGCCCTCGACCGGTTCGCCAACCAGACTGGACAGCCGGTGCTGGCCGTAGGCCCAGGCGAGCAGCAGGGGCAGCAGTGGAATGAGTATCGCGGTCATGATGCGCGATCGTTCGCCGGAGGCGTCGGCGCGATCACTGAGGACCACCAGCGGCGCGCCGCACACGATCACGGCGACCAGCGTCAGCCCGTAGATTCCGACGACGCCGGCGGACTGCATCAGCGGAGCCGGCGCGGTGAGCGCATAGCCGAGCACGTTCCAGGGAAAACCGGTGAGGATGTGCCCGCGCAGCCATTCGGTCGCCGAGAGCGCGATCGCCAGCACGGCGACGCGTGCGAGGCCGGTGCGCGGCCCTGCCCCTGACAGCCCGGTGGCCAGCGCGAAAAACAGTGCCAGGCCCGCCGGCAGCAGCGTCACGGCAAACGGCAGCGCCCACAGGAACCGCTCGGCCTCGACGATGAAGGCTTCCCCGATCCAGTACAGTCCCACGATGAAGTAGCCGAAGCCGAACCACCAGCCGCTCGCCGCCGCGCGCAAGACCGGATACCGATACCAGATCGCAGGCGGCCCGGGCGAAGCCGAATCGGCCTGGCCGGCACCGTCGATCAACCAGACCAGCACGGGCAGAGTTGCGAAGAGCACCGGCCAGGCGTGAAACGGCGCGAGCGCCAGAACGCTCGCGACGCCGGCGGCAAAGGCGATCGCACTGCGCTGCCAACCCATCGCCGCCCGCACCCGGTTCGCCAGCCGCGCGACGGCCTGGGGCGTTGTGCTTGCTGAAGCGCGAGGCGAGCCTGCCCCGGAGCGGCGATCGATCTCGGGCCGGTTGCTCACTGCTTCGGCGGCGCCTCGCGCCCCGCACTCTTCTCGGGCGCGCTCTTCTCGTCGCGCGGCTTGCCGCTCGCAACCCCACTCGCGCGGGGCACGTGGATCTTGAGCTTGCGCACGCGGCGCGGATCGGCCTCGAGCACCTCGAACTCGAAGCCGGAGCTGTGCCGCACGATCTCGCCGCGCGCGGGCACGCGTCCGACGAGCGCGAACACGAGGCCGCCGAGCGTGTCGATGTCGGATTCTTCCTCGGGCTTGAGGAGTTTGAGGCCTAGGTGGTCCTCCAGCTCCTTGACCGGCGTGCGCGCCGAGGCGACCAGGCCGAGCTTGGGATCGCGCACGATGTGGCGCGTCTCCATCTCGTCGTGCTCATCCTCGATCTCGCCGACGATCTGCTCGACGAGGTCCTCGATCGTCACGAGGCCGTCGGTGCCGCCGTATTCGTCGACGACCAGCGCCATGTGGATGCGCGTCGTCTGCATGCGAATGAGCAGGTTCATCGCCGGCATCGAGGGTGGCACGTAGAGCACCGGGCGACGCATCTTTGCCGTGGTGATCGACCGGGCGAGGTTGAAGGCCGCGAGGCTGCTCGGCGCGGCCTCGGCGGTGGTTGCTTCGGAGCCATCGCCGGGCTTCTGGGCTCCATCGGCGATCATGCCGCCCAGGAGGTCCTTGATGTGGACCATGCCGCGCGGGTCGTCGAGCGTCTCGTGGAACAGCGGGATGCGCGACACGCCGGCATCGCGGAACATGCGCAGAAGCTCGGCCAGCGGCGCGCTCTCGTCGATGGCGATGATGTCGGCGCGCGGGACCATCACGTCGTCGACGCGCTTGGCACCGAAGCGGAGCAGCCTGAGCAGCATCTCGCGCTCCTCCGCCGAGAAGGCGGCGGCGGTATCGTCTTCCGTCTTGAGCGCGTCCTCGATGGTGTGGCGCAGGGACTGCCCGCCCTGCAGGCCGAGGCGCGAGCGCAGGCTCTGCAGCCAGCCGAGGATCGGGCTCGCGCCCTCCGGCGGAAGCGCCGTCTCGACATCGCGTTTTGGCTCGCTGGTGCTCATCGCTTGTCTCGTCGTGTGCCGGCCGCGGGCTCGAGGTAAGGGTTGGCGACGCCGAGCGCCGCAAGCACCTCGATCTCGATCGCCTCCATGGCCTCGGCCTCCGTATCCGTCGCGTGGTCGTAGCCGAGGAGATGCAGGAGACCGTGGATCACGAGATGCTGGAGGTGGTTCACCGGCGCGATCCCGAGATGCGCCGCCTCCCGCCGAACGGTTTCAACCGCGAGCACGACATCGCCGAGCGCTCGGGGCTCGCCTGCGTGCGTGGGGAGCCCGGGCTGCGGAAACGAGAGCACGTTGGTCGGCTTGTCCTGGCCGCGGAACTGCCGGTTCAACGCACGCACGCGCGCATCCGAGCTCAACGCGATGACGGCCGCGATACCGCCGAGCCCGAGCCGCCGCGCGATGGCCCGGGCGGCCGCTTCGATCGCGGGCGCGAAGGGCGCAAACGCGCTCCAGTCGCCGTCGTCCTCGACAACCTCGATGACGAGTGTGGCCGCCGCCACGCGAGACGGCGGGCCTCGCCGCTTCGTCGCCGTCGCACTGTCGCCTGTGTCGCCTCTGTCGCTCATGCCTTCGGCTTCGATGCGCTCGCCCGATCATACGCATCCACGATCCGCGCGACGAGGTCGCGGCGGACGACATCGGCACCGGTGAAGCGCACCGCCTCGATGCCCGGCACGCCGGCGAGCAGCCCGACCGCGTCCTCGAGGCCGGATTTCTGGCCGGCCGGCAGATCGATCTGACTGGGATCGCCGGTCACAGCCATCTTGGCGTTCTCGCCGAGCCGGGTCAGGAACATCTTCATCTGCATGCTGGACGTGTTCTGCGCCTCGTCGAGGATGACGAATGCGTTGGCGAGAGTGCGGCCGCGCATGAACGCGAGCGGCGCGATCTCGATGATGCCGGCTTCGAGATCCCGCTCGACCTTCTCGGGCGGCAGCACGTCGTAGAGTGCATCGTAGAGCGGCCTCAGATACGGATCGACCTTCTCGCGCATGTCGCCCGGCAGGAAGCCGAGCCGCTCGCCCGCCTCGACAGCCGGTCGCGACAGGATGATCCGCTCGATGATGCCGCGCTCCAGGCAATAGGCCGCGAAGGCGACCGCGAGGTAGGTTTTGCCGGTACCGGCGGGGCCGAGCCCGAAGACGAGGTCGGTGCGCTCGAAGGCGCGAATATAGGCGCTCTGCTGCGGCGTGCGGGCCTTCACGACACGCCGCCGCGTGACGATCTGGGCCTGGCCGTCCTGCGTGCCGCCATCCTGGCGCGAATGGCGGATCAGCCCGTCGAAGTCGCCTGGTCCGATCTCCTCGCCCTTCCCGGCGCGCGCGTAGAGCTGCTCGAGCACGCTGCGCGCGATCTCGCAGGCATGCTCCGATCCGGTGAGGATCACGACATTGCCGTGCGCGTGCGCCTCGATGCCGAGGCGGTCCTCGAGCAGCGCGAGATGCACGTCGTGCTGGCCGAGCAGCTCGGAGAGGAGGCGATTGTTCTCGAAGGGGACGACGACGCGCTTGCTCGCATCTGATGTGCCGGATCGCGCTTTCAGCGTCCGGCCGGGGCCGGCGGGATTAGGTCCGCGATAGCCTGACAAAGCTCTCCTCCGGGCTCACCGCCGGCGACTCTCCGGCTCAGGCGAGCCTAGCATACCCGAGGCTGAGGGCCACATCCCTTCGTCATGCAACCTGGCCGGCTCGGGCGGTCTGGACGATACCGGTCAGGCTGTACGGACCGGCAGCGGAGATCGCGACCTCGATCACCCGCCCGACGAGCCCGTCGTCGGCCTCGGCGTGCACCGGCTGAAGATAGGGCGAGCGCCCGACGATCTGGCCCGCGCGGCGACCCGCACGCTCGAACAGCACGGGCATGACTCGGCCGACGCAGCCCGAGTTGAAGGAGGACTGCTGGTCGTCGAGCAGCTCCTGCAGGCGCTGCAGGCGCTCCGACTTGACCGCCTCACTCACCTGGTCGCTCATGATCGAGGCCGGCGTGCCGGGGCGCGGGCTGTACTTGAACGAGTACGCCTGCGCGAAGCCGACCGAGCGCACGATATCGAGTGTCGCCTCGAACTCGCTGTCCGTCTCGCCCGGAAAGCCGACGATGACATCGGTCGACAGCGCGATATCCGGCCGGGCCTCCCGGATCCGATGCACGAGGTCGACATACTCCCCGATCGTATGCTTGCGGTTCATGCCGGCAAGCACCCGGTCGGAGCCTGCCTGGAACGGCAGGTGCAGGCAGGGCATCAGCTTCGGGATGTCGCGATGCGCAGCGATCAGGTCGGCGCTCATGTCGCGCGGATGGCTGGTCATGTAGCGCAGGCGCTCGAGCCCATCGATCTCCGAGAGCCGCGTGATGAGTCGTGCGAGCGACCACACCGTGCCGTCCTCGCCGCGGCCGTGGTAGGCATTGACGTTCTGCCCGAGCAGCGTCAGCTCGCGCACGCCGCGGGCGACCAGCCGCTCCGCCTCGGCGACGAGGTGCGCGACGGGGCGCGATGCTTCCGTGCCGCGCGTGTAGGGCACGACGCAGAACGTGCAGAACTTGTCGCAGCCTTCCTGAACGGTGAGGAACGCCGCCGCTGCGCGAGACCCGCTGCGATCGGGAAGCCGGGCGAACTTGTCCTCCTCCGGAAACTCCGTCTCGACCACGGCGCGCTGCCCGCCGCCGGCCTTGCGCAGGAGCTCGGGCAAGCGGTGGTAGACGCTCGGCCCGACGACCACGTCGACGACCGGCGCGCGTCGCACGATCTCGGCGCCCTCCGCCTGCGCGACGCAGCCGGCGACGGCGACCAGCGTGTGCTGGTCGCTGGCGCGGCGCTGATCCTTGATCTGGCGGATGCGGCCGAGCTCGGAGTAGACCTTCTCGACCGCCTTCTCGCGGATGTGGCAGGTGTTGAGCACGATCAGATCGGCGCCGTCCGCGTCCTCGGTCGCCGCATAGCCATCGGCGCCGAGCGCTTCGGTGATCCGCTCGCTGTCGTAGACGTTCATCTGGCAGCCGAACGTCTTGACGTAGACCTTCTTCGCTGTTGCCATTGTCCTTGTGAACGAGCGCTTCGGCGCCCGCCACCCTCATCCAAGGAGCCATTTTGCCTGACTGCTGCCCGCCGGTCTCGGCGGATCATCTGAGCGCGACGTTGAGGGCACAGCAGCATGAACGTGCTGCATTGCAGCAAAATGACCGAAAATTGTCCAGCCCCCGGGTTGTGAAGGTTGTTAACATGAGCCATTACGCAGTGGATCAAGTCCACACTTTACCCGGCAAACGGGGTTGGCCTGGCCGGTTCTGCGGCCAATCGAGAGGCGGCCTGGCTAATTCCAGCGGTTTGCCGGGAAGTATGGCGCGCAGGCCGCGTACAACGTCCGCGCGCACAATGCTCTCGCTGCGCTGCGAAAGACTCTTGCGGTCGCCGGGTGGAAGGGGCGGACCGATCCGGATGCTCACGTCGAGGGGACCTGCCGTAAGCAGCGCCCAGGCGTGGCGGCCGAGCGCCATGTCGCCGTACCAGCCGACGAGCGGGCGATCGCTGCGCATCAGCGGCAATCCGTGCAGGCGCGTGTAGACGATCGCGAGCGACTGGACGATCACCGCCCTTTCGTCGCCGACGGCACCGTCCGGGGGCAGCGCCGCGCCAAACAGCGCGCTCATGAACGGCAGCACGCGGTTGCCGTCGGTCGAGGTCCCCTCCGCGAACAGCACGAGCGCGTCCCCGGCAGCGAGCCGCACGGCCATCTCCGACCTCGCGTCGCCGACCGCGGATCGGCGCGTGCGATCGATGAAGACGCTGCGTTGCAGCCGCGCGAGCCACGATACGAACGGCCAGCGACCGACCTCCGACTTGGCGACGAAGGAGACCGGCGCGACCGCCGACAACACCACGATGTCGAGCCACGACGTGTGGTTGGCGACGACCAGCACCGGCCGATCCTTGGCGAGCGCGCCGTCGATCGTGAGGCGCAGGCCGAGCAGCCGGCAGACCTGGCGGTGGTACCAGTGCGGCAGCCGCCGCGCGGCAGCCGGCGCAAGTCCGACGAGGAGCGTCTGCACCGGCATCAGCGGCAGCGTCAGCGCCAGGAACAAGAACAGGATGAGGCTCGCGCGGAGCGCGCCGAGCGGATATCGACCGGGAGTGGCGAGCATGGGTCGAGGCCCTGCCGGTCACGGCTTCTTGCGCTTCACGGGCACGGCGTAGAGCTCGAGCTTGTGCCCGATCAGCTTGAAGCCGAGGTCGCGCGCGACGCGCTGCTGCAGCCGCTCGATCTCGTCGTTCTGGAACTCGATGACGCGGCCGCTCTCCACATCGATCAGGTGGTCGTGGTGACGGCGCCTCGCCCGCTCGTAGCGTCTGCGTCCGGCGCCGAAATCGTGGTGCTCGAGGATGCCCTTCGCCTCGAACAGCTTCAGCGTGCGGTAGACGGTCGAGAGCGAGATGCGCGCGTCGACGGCATTGGCGCGGCGGTAGAGCTCCTCGACATCGGGGTGGTCGTCGGCCGCCGACAGCACGCGCGCGATGACGCGCCGCTGGCCGGTCATGCGCAGCTTGAGCTCGGCGCAGCGCCGCTCGATGCGGCTCTCGATGGTAGATGCGGCGGTCGGCATGCGCCCGGGCGGATTGTGGCTCGATCTGCGCGACCTTATATGGGCCGCGCCGTGGAGCGTCCACTGCAACCGGCGCCGCGATTGCGGCTACAGCCGGGCCGTCATGATCAAGGCATCGGCCGGTGGCTTGCCGGCCTCGACGTAATAGGCGGCCCGCCGCCCCGTGGTCGCGAACCCGGCCGCACGATAGACGGCGATCGCCGGCCCATTGTCGGCGGCGACCTCGAGGTGGATGCACGCGGTACCACGCGCACGGGAGTTGAGAAGCAACGCATCCAGCATGGCGCGTGCGGTGCCTTTACCCCGCTCGGCCGGCAGCACGCCCATGGCGAGGACCTCGCCTTCGCCGCCCGCGATCCGAGCCAGCAGAAAACCGATCAGCCGTCTCGGCGCCTCGGCCCGCGCGGCCTTGAAGGAGAGCCCGGTCGGCGCCGATAAGTGCACATGAAACGTCGCGGCATCCCAGGCGGCAGCGAAGCACTGCGCATGGATGGCAGCGAAGGCCGCCGCCTCGTCAGGCCCCGCGACAGTGATCGTGAACCCGGGAGGGGGGCCGCCGCTCATGAGGCCACACGCGGAACGGCAGGCGACGCCGGCGGCCTGGCATCGGGCGGGCGCAGATAGAGCGGCGCCGGCGCCGCGGCTCCCGGCGTCGCGTACGCCGCCGCCTCGAGCAGCTCTGCCGCGTCCGGCTGGTGGCAAGCGGGTGTGGGCGCCGCGATGACCTCGATCCGGCGGCCCACACGATGCGCCGCGGCGCTGACGTCGGCGGCGCCGGTACCGATGGCGTGCAACTCGCGATCCGGCGCAAGCCGTGCCGCGGCGTCGCCGTCGCGGAGCATGGGCGGCGTTAGCTCGCGGCCGTCGGCCCCGATGATCTGCACGTAATTCTGGCGGTTGCGGGCGTCCATCGCGACGATGACGGCGGCATCCCGGCCTGAGCGTCCCTCGATCCGGCGCCATGCCGCGCGGCCGATCGGCATGAGGCTCGAGAACGGCACGACCGCCGCGCCCGTCGCGAGCGCGAGGCCGCGTGCGACGGCGATGGCGATCCGCGTGCCGGTGAAGCTGCCGGGCCCATGCGTGACCGCGATACGCTGGAGCGCGCGCGCCTCGAGCCCGGCCTCGCCGAGCACCCGCGCGATCATCGGCACGAGTGCCTCGGCATGACCGGTCGCCAGCAGCGCCCGCTCGCCGAACTCGCGCGGCGGCGCACCCGTCATGCCGCAGCGAACCGCCACCGAGCAGGCGCCGAAGCACGTGTCGAGCGCGAGGATGTTCATGGGGCGCGGACCGGCATCAGAGGATCCTGGCCATCTCGTCGAATGCAAAGCGCGGCGATCGCGGGAAGAGCCCCGCCGGATCGCCATAGCCCAGGTTGCACAGGAAGTTCGAGCGCACATCGGTGCCTGCGAAGAACTCGCGGTCGACGCCGGCGTTGTCGAAACCCGACATCGGTCCGCAGTCGAGGCCGAGCCCGCGCGCCGCCAGGATGAGATAGGCGCCCTGCAGCGACGAGTTCCTGAGCGCGGTCGTGGCGATGTGGTCGGCCTGGCCCTCGAACCAGCTGCGCGCCGACTGATTGTGCGGGAAGAGCCGCGGCAGATGCTCGTAGAACCTCAGATCATGGCCGACGATCGCGCAGACGGGTGCGGCCATCGTCTTCTCGGCGTTGCTCGCCGACAGGAACGGCTTCAGCCGCGCCTTTGCCGCCGGCGACTTCACGAACACCAGCCGCGCCGGAGAGCAGTTGGCGCTGGTCGGGCCCAGCTTCATGAGGTCGACCAACTCGCGCAACGTCGCGTCCGGCACCTCCGTCTTCTGCCAGGCGTTGTGCGTGCGCGCGGAACGAAACAGCAGGTCGAGCGACATCGCATCGAGTTGGGCGGCCATCCTGTCGCTCCGGTCGATCATTCTGGTCTTGAACGCGCACTACTTCGCACGCCGCCTAAGGTCCGTCATCGGGATTAATGCGGCGCGATCGCATTGCGACCGCTCGATACCTTGCCGGATGCATTGACGCCACCACGGGCCCGGGCGCATAATGAACTCCTGTCAGAAGCGGCGGCAGATCACATTTCCAGTCGCCGATGCGGCCACGGCTGCGATCGCGCGCGGCGTTGCGGCGGGCGATGATTTTGCTGCCCGATCCGGCGGCGTTCGCTGGCGGGCTCATTCGAGCGAGGGTCCCATGTCGCAGAATTTCCTGTCCCAGAGTCCTGCCCCCGGCAACCTGGCGCCGAAGCTGCCCGCCTCACCAGCCCAGGCGCTGAGCCTCATCGGCAAGACCGTCGCGTGGTTCACCAGGAACAATCATGCGAGCACGATCGGCACCGCACGTCTCGTCCACGAGATGTCGGACATAGCGAGCGCCGCCTACAACGTGCGCGCAGTTTCGGACGCAGAGGGCTGGCGCACGGTATCCGACGTCGTTCCCTTCGACGGCGAGCTGTTCAACGGCTTCGTGCGCGTCGACCCCACCCAGACCGTCGTTTCGATCCGCGGCACTCACTATGACAAGGACGACCCCAAGGGCCTATGGAACGTCGTCAAGCAATGGCTGCGCAACATCGACGCGCGCCAGGTGGAGCTCAACGACTGCCGCATCCACGGCGGCTATCACAAGGAGCTCGAGCACATGTACCCGCGCATCGTCGAGCTGCTGAAGCACCACCATCGCGACAAGAAGCGGCCGCTCTACATCACCGGCCACAGCGCCGGTGCCGGGCTCGCGACACTCGTCGGCTACCGGCTCGCGAAGGAGCACGGCGACGCGTTGAAGCCCGCGAAGGTCGTCGCGTTCGCATCACCCAAGGTCGGCGACGACAAGTTCCAGCAGACCTATCCGGTGCCGCTGCTGCGCATCGAGCGCGGAACCGACCTCGTGCCGGTGCTGCCGTTCGGATCAGAGGCCAAGAAGGTGATCAGCTACATCGGCGCCGACAAGCTCGCGAGCACGCTGACGCGCCCGCTGCTGAAGCTGTTCGATGTCGATCCGGATCGCGCCGGCGGCCTGCTGGCGACCGACTATGCGCATGCCGGCACCATGCTCTACTATTCGGCGGATGCCGATCCGTCGCTGGTCTCGGCGCGGAGCACTCTCCAGGCGCCGTTCGTCTATCTCGGGCAGCGGCTCGCCAGCAGCTACGGCCTCTCGCGCGAGCTGCCGATCCAGTATCGGCCGCAGCTGATTGTGCGCTTCGAGCGCATGAAGGACATCTTCGAGGGCGTGAAAGCGCAGCTCAGCTCGCTCTCCGGCGGTGGTGCGTCGGCCGGCCTCGGCTTCATCCGCGACCACGGGGTCGACCTCACGTCGCAGTACCTCGCCGCGCTGACGAAGAAGTACAGCGCCTGAGGTCAGGAGACCGCCTGGACCTCCTGCACGTCGGGACAGAAGTGGCGGAGCAGGTTCTCGATGCCGTGGCGCAGCGTCGCCGTCGACGACGGGCAGCCGGCGCAGGCGCCGCGCATGTGCAGATAGACGACGCCGTCGCGGAAACCGGCAAATGTGATGTCGCCGCCGTCGTTGGCCACCGCCGGGCGCACGCGCGTCTCGAGCAGCTCACGGATGGTCTTGACGGTCGCCTCGTCCTTCGGGTCGTAGTTGGAGCCGGCCGCGTCGTTGGCGCCGTCCCGGGCGACGACCGGCGCGCCCGACATGTAGTGCTCCATGATCGCGCCGAGGATCGCGGGCTTCAGGTGCTGCCACTCGCCGGCGCCCTTGGTGACCGAGATGAAGTCGGTGCCGAGGAATACGCCCTTGATGCCCTCGATGCCGAACAGGCGCTGAGCGAGCGGCGATGTCTGGGCCTCGTCGAGGCCGCGAAAATCGGCGGTGCCATCGGCGAGCACCGGCTTGCCGGGGATGAACTTGAGCGTCGCGGGATTGGGCGTCGCCTCGGTCTGGATGAACATGTGCCGCGCCTCCTGGACGGCCGCACGCAATTCGGGCGGCGGTCGATTTAGAATTGTTCTAGTGTGTATAGGGACGCGGAACCGGAAAGTCCATGGCTGGAGACCCCGGATGCCGGGGATCAGGCCAGCGCCTTCACGTCGGCGAGGCCGAGATTGCCCGGCACGATGGTGATCGGGATCGGGAAGGTGCCGGCCCAGCCGCCGCTCGCGAGCTTGGCGACCAGGGGGCCGGGTCCCTGCTTGGCGTCGGTTGCCGCCCCGAGCACGAGGATGGCGATGTCGGGATCCTCCTCGATGAGCTTCAGGATCTCCTCGGTGGTCTTGCCCTTGCGGATCACCTCCTCGACGGCGATGCTGTCGAACTCGCCGAGCGAAAGCTTGCGCCGGAACAGGCGGAACAGCGCCTTGGCCTTGTCCGTCTCCTCCTCGATCTGGACCTGCCGGACGCCCGCCCAGTGCTGGTACTCCTGCGGCTCGATGCAGTAGAGCAGCACGATCGATCCGCTCGCATGCGAGATGCGGCTCGCGCAGAAGTAGAGGGCAGCCTCGACCTCCGGCGACTCATCGACGATGACGAGATACTTGCGGCGGTGGCCGGATTCGAAGACCAGGCGCTTATTGGACGTCGGCATGGGGTAATGCTGCCAGTGTTTGACGTGCGCGGCAATGCAGGCGCCTCGCGGGTGCGGGATTTCGAGATGAATAGGCTCGGATTCCGAGCCGGATTCAGGCGCGCACGAAGCCGATGATGTCCTTGACCTGCCTCATGATTGGGGCCGCGATGGTCCGTGCCCGATCCGCGCCGGCGGCGAGCTGGCGGTCGATCTCGGCGGGATCGGCGATCAGCCGGTTCATCTCCGAAGTGATCGGCGCGAGCTTGGCGACGGCAACGTCGCCCAAGGCCTTCTTGAAGGTCGAGAACTGGCCGCCGCCGAACTGGCGGAGCACCGCCTCCTGCGTCACGCCCGTGAGTGCCGCATAAATACCGGTGAGGTTGTCGGCCTCCGGCCGGTCATAGAGGCCCTTGATCTCGCTCGGCAGCGCATCGGGATCGGTCTTCGCCTTCTGGATCTTCTTGGCGATGGTGTCGGCGTCGTCCGTGAGGTTGATGCGCGAGAGGTCGGAGGGGTCCGACTTCGACATCTTCCTGGTGCCGTCGCGCAGGCTCATGACGCGCGTCGCAGGGCCGGTGATCATCGGCTCGGGCTGAGGGAAGAAGATGCCGTTCTCGAAGCCCGCTGCGAAGATCTCGTTCTTGTAGTCGTTGTTGAACTTCTGGGCGATGTCGCGGGCGAGCTCGAGGTGCTGCTTCTGGTCCTCGCCGACCGGCACGTGGGTTGCGCGGTAGGCCAGGATGTCGGCCGCCATCAGGTTCGGATAGGCATAGAGCCCGACCGAGGCCCGCTCCTTGTCCTTGCCGGCCTTCTCCTTGAACTGGGTCATTCGGTCGAGCCAGCCGAGGCGGGCGACACAATTGAACACCCAGGCGAGCTCGGCGTGCTCGGCGACCTGGCTCTGGTTGAAGACAATGCTCTTCTTGGGGTCGATGCCGCCGGCGAAGTAGGCCGCCGCCGCGCGGCGGATCGCCTCGCGCAGCTCCTTGGGATCCTGGAAGATCGTGATCGCGTGCATGTCGACGACGCAGTAGATGCAGTCGTGCGTCCTCTGCATCGCGACCCAGTTGATCATCGCGCCGAGATAGTTGCCGAGATGCAGGCTGCCGGTCGGCTGCATGCCGGAGAATACGCGCGGCTCGATGGTCATAAGAAACGTCCTTCCTCTTCGGCGCGCGTTATCGCCGAGCGGGCGGCCGGTTGCAAGGCCAGGTCATCTCCGGCCCGCAGTGGCCGCGACCGCAGGTTCGAGCAGGATCGCCAGAAGAAGCCGCCTCACCCGCGCTTCACGAGTTGCCGGATCTGGCCCGGCCGCACAACGCCGGTTGCGACGATCAGCGTGGCGTAGACCAGAGCGCCGGCGCCGACGAGCGCGGCGAGCGCTGCGGCCTTCACCAGGCTCGGCATCGACGCCGCGAGGTGCGGCGCAAGCCACGCCCCCGCGAGCCACAGCACCACGCCCATGGCAAGGCTCGCCACGACGATCATCGGCACAGTCCAGCCGAGCCGGCGGTCGAGCGCGAGCTCGCCGCGCGCCTCGAGCGCGCGCCAGAGCATCGCCGCATTGATCCAGCCGGCGAGCGTCGTCGCGATCGCGATGCCGACGTGGCCTTGGAGACCGGCACGCTGGAACGCGAAGAACAGCAGCGCCGAGCCGACCGCATTGACGAGGAGGTTGACCATCGCGAGACGCATTGGCGTCCGCGTATCCTCGCGCGCGAAGAAGGCCGGCTGCAGCACCTTGATCAGCACGAACGCCGGCAGCCCGGCGGCGAATGCCGCCAGCGCCGACGCGGTCGCCGGCGTGTCCGCGGCCGTGAAAGCTCCGCGCTCGAAGAGCACGCGCACGATCGGCTCGGCCGCGACGAAAAGGGCGACAGCGGCGGGGATCGTCAGCAGCAGCGCGAACTCGAGGCTGCGGTTCTGGCTCGCCATCGCCGCGGCACGGTCGCCGGCGCGCAGATTGCGCGACAGCTCCGGCAGCAGCACCACGCCGACCGCCACGCCGACGATGCCGAGCGGGAGCTGGTAGAGCCGGTCGGCGTAGTAGAGGTAGGACACCGCGCCCGCCTGCAGCGAGGCGATGATGGTGCCGACGACGATGTTGATCTGCGTGACGCCGCCGGACACCAGTCCCGGCACCCCGAGCGCGACGAGGTGCTGCATATCGGCCGAGTAGGCCGGCGCGCGGAGCCGGAGACGCATGCCGGCCCGGCGGGCTGCGACCCAGAGCGCCGCGAGCTGCACGATGCCGGCGATGGTCACGCCGACGGCGAGGATCAGGCCCGCCTCGGGCGTATTGGCGATGCCGAGCCCCATGATCAGCGCGAGGGCGCCAATCAGCACGATGTTGAGCAGGATCGGCGCGGCGGCTGCGACCGTGAACCGGCCGAGCCCATTCAGCACGCCCGACAGCAGCGCAACGAGCGACATGCAGAGGAGGTAGGGGAACGCGATCTGCGAGAGCGTCACCGCGAGGTCGAACTTCCTCGGCGCCTCGGCGAATCCCGGCGCCAGCAGGTACATGAGCCACGGCATGGCGACGATCGCGAGGATCGAGAGCGCGAGCACGACGAAGGCGAGGCCCGCGAGCGCCTCCTCGGCGAAGCCGCGGGCGCGATCCGGCCCCTCGCCCTCGATGCGCTTGGCGAAGAGCGGCACGAACGCGGCATTGAACGCGCCCTCGCCGAACAGCCGGCGGAACAGGTTCGGAAATCGGAACGCCACGAGGAACGCGTCGGCGATCCAGCCCGAGCCGAGGCCGGCGGCGATCAGGATGTCGCGGACGAACCCGAGAACGCGGCTGACGAGGGTGAGGCCGCCGACGGTGGCGAAGGCGCGGTAGAGCTTCATGGGGCGGGTGGTAGCGGAGCCGGCCTGCGGCAGCAAGCGCGGCGCCGCATCAAGCCCGAACCGCCTCCGCCAGCGCCGACCGCATCTCGGCGACGGTCGCCGGCGCGCCGCCGGCCGCGCCGATCGTGCGGACCGCCTCTTCCACCAGCCGGACATTGGGAGTGGTCGTGCCGAACGGAGCGTCCTCGAGGCCGATCCGGACGTGGCCGCCGCGCGCGACGGCTGGCTGGATCAGCGGACGGATATCGACGCCGAGGCCGGCGATCATCCAAGGGGCACCCGGCGCCTCCGCCGCGATGAGCGCGAGGTGGGCATCGAGGCCGAACCGCTCCGGCGGGAAGCCGAATGCGAAGGTCTCGGAGAACATCAGCCGGTAGATCGGCGATTTCGTACCCATGGCGCGCGCGAGGGCGGCGCCGGCACGCGTGAACCCAGGCTCATAGATGGCGTAGGCCGGATGGAATCCGTAGCGCACGGCGAAAGCGAGGGCGTGGCGCACGTGCGCCTCGGGATTGAGGTAGGTCATCGCGGCCGGCGTTTCGCGACCTGTCGCGAGCTCGGTGAAGTTGACGCTGCCGGGGTCGATCACCGCGAGCTCGATGAGGCCGCGCCTGGCGAGCTCCTCGACATGGGCGAAGCGGGCCGACGGGTCATCCGGCAGCGGCCCGACGCCGATTCCGGCCGATGGGATCGACGGATAGACCGGGACATCGGCGCGCGCACGGATGCCCTCGATGATGCGCGCATAGACCTGCCAATCGAATGTCTGCGGGCCGCCGCCGTCGTAGGCGTGGACATGGATGATCGACGCGCCGGCTGCGGCGCAAGCGATGCCGTCCGCGATGATCGCATCGACTGTATCGGGGATGGCGGGCTGACGCGCACGGCTCCAGGGGCCGTTCAGCGCCGCCTCGATCCACACCTTGCGCATCGCCATCGCGCGCCTCGCTATGCCTTGGCGCTGGCAGGAGCAAGCGCGGATTTGGCCGCGGCAGGCGCCGCAAGCACGCCCTCGACACGCGAGCGGATCGACTTCTGGCGCGAGGCCGCGTCGATCTTCCTGCCCGTCAGATCGGTGACGTAGAACACGTCGACCGCCTTCTCGCCGTAAGTCGTGATGTGCGCCGACGTGATGTCGAGCGAGAGGTCGGAGAGCGTGCTGGTCAGCTCGTAGAGCAGCCCCGGCCGGTCGAGGCCGGCGACCTCGATCACGGTATGGAAATCCGCCAGGGTGTTGTCGATGACGACCTCGGGTGCGACGGAAAACGCCTCGATCCGCTTCTCGGGAGGCTTGCGCTTGGCGATGAGGGCGGAGAGCCGTGTCTCGCCCTTCAGCACCTGCTCGATGGTCTGGCCGATGCGCGCGGCGCGCCGTTGCTCGTCGACGTCGTCGGGGAACTCGCGCTGGAGCAGGAACGTGTCGAGGGCGAAGCCGTCGCGCGTCGTCGAGATGTGCGCGCCCATGATGTTGGCGCCGGCTGCCGCACAACAGCCTGCGAGCAGCGCCAGCAGGCGGGGATGGTTCGGCGCCATCACCGAGAGCTCGGTGATGGCGTTGAAGGCGTCGGTCGTGACCGCGGTCGCGAGCTTGCGGCCCTGGCGCTCGGCATCCCGCATCAGCCGGGCATGATCGGCCTGCTTGCGCGTCTCGGTGCGCAGCCAGTAGTCGGGGTAGTGGCGGCCGACGAACCGTTCGACCTCGGCGGCCGGCCAGTCCTTCAGCGACTGCGCCAGCGCCTCCTGCGCCGCGGCGACGCGCTGGTTGCGCCCGACGTGGGTGTGGCCGCCCGCCACCAGCGGCTCGGCCTCGTAGTAGAGCTGCCGCAGCAGCTGGCCCTTCCAGCCGTTCCAGGTGCCGGGCCCGACGGCGCGGATGTCGGCGACGGTGAGCAGGAGCAGCAGCTTCAGCCGCTCGGGGCTCTGCACCACATCGGCGAAGTCGCGGATGGTCTTGGCGTCGCCGAGGTCGCGGCTCTGGGCGATCTCGCTCATCGTCAGATGCTGCTCGATCAGCCACGCGACAAGCTCGGTCTCGGCGGGTTTGAGGCCGAGCCGGGGGCCGAGCGCGCGCGCGACGCGGGCGCCGAAGATCGAGTGGTCCTCGGCGCGGCCCTTGCCGATGTCGTGCAGGAACGCGGCAACGAACAGCGCGCGCCGGTTCTGGATCGATTTCACCACCTCGGTCGACAGCGGCAGCGTGTCGGCCAGCTTGCCATCTTCGATGGCCTTGAGCTCGCCGATCGTGCGCAGCAGGTGCTCGTCCACCGTGTAGTGGTGGTACATGTTGAACTGCATCATCGAGACGACGCGCTGGAACTCAGGCACGAAGCGGCCGAGCACGCCGTTCTCGTTCATCATCCGCAGCGTCGCCTCGGGCCCGGTGCGGGACGTGAGCAGCTCGAGGAAGATGCGGTTCGCCTCGGGGTCGGCGCGCATGCGATCGTCGATCAGCCGCAGCGAGTTGCGAATGAGGCGCGTGGCGGTCGGGTGGAGGAAGGCGCTGGTTTCCTCGGCGTGGGCAAAGAAGCGGATCAGGTTGACCGGATCGCGCTGGAATACGCCCGCGTCGGCGACCGAAAGCCGGTCGTTGTCGATACGGAACTCGGTCTTGGCGCGAATCTGGCGCCGGGTGCGCCAGTTGAGCCGCGAGATGAGATTGTTGAGGCGCGGCGCCGCCTTCACCTGCTGCATCTCGAGCGCGGATGCAAGCACAGTCGTCAGATGGCCGACATCCTTGGCCACGAGAAAATAGTGCTTCATGAAGCGCTCGACAGCGCGCAGTCCGCCGTGAGCCTTGTAGCCCAGCGCCTCGGCCATCTGCACCTGCAGGTCGAACGTCAGCTTCTCGACCGGCCGGCCGGTCATGAAGTGCAACTGGCACCTGACGGTCCACAGGAAGTTCACGCACTTGGCGAACGTCACCTGCTCGGCGGGCGTGAAGAACCCGGCTCCCGGGTTCGCCGGCGTCTGGCCGATGAGGTACTTCGACAGCCAGTGCAGCGTGTGGAGATCGCGCAGGCCGCCCTTGCCGTCCTTGACGTTCGGCTCGACGAGATAGCGGCTCTCGCCGCTGCGGCGATGGCGCTCATCGCGCTCGGCCATCTTCGCCTCGACGAAGGCGCGCGCGGTGCCCTTGATCACGCTGTCGCGCAGCCGCTGCTCCATCTCGGCGAGCAGGGCGGCGTTGCCGAGGATCAGCCGGCAATCGAGGAGTGCGGTGCGGATGGTCATGTCCGCATCCGCCATCTTGATGCACTGATCGGCGTTGCGGGTGGCATGGCCGACCTTGAAGCCGAGGTCCCAGAGCAGATAGAGCATGTACTCCGCGACGCTCTCACCCCAGCCGGTCTGCTTGTATGGGGTGAGGAACAGGAGATCGATGTCGGAGCCGGGCGCGAGAAGGCCTCGGCCGTAGCCCCCGGTCGCCACGACCGCCATCAGCTCGCCGTCCGACGGATTGGCGATGGGGTAGACCTCGGCGACGATGTAGCCGTGGATGAGGCGGATCAGCTCATCCTGAAACTGTGACAGGCCAGCGGCGCAGCGCCGGCCGTCGCCGGTCGCATCGAGCTCGGCCCGCGCCGCCGCACACGCCTCCGCTACCACCAGCTTGAGACGCGCCAGCAGCAGCTTGCGGCGCTCGGAAACTCCCTCCGATTGCTCGGCGTAGCCGGCGATCTCGCGGCGCACGGCGGCGGCGTCGAAGTAGGGCGCACGGGGGGCGTTGATGTCCTGCATGGCGACCGGTGATGCCTTTGCCGCCATGATAGGCCGCTTCGCAAAGCGAGGCCACATTCGCCGGCATTGGATCAACAGCGAGCTGCGGCTGCTGGTGGCCGCCCAGGCCCGGCGCTATAGTCTCCCCCAGCTCGCGCAGCCGTGTACGACGCGAGCCCAAGGAGGACACAGGCATGGCCACCCGCATTCATCGCCGCCGCTTCGTCGCGCTCACCGCCGCAGCGGTTGCCGCTCCCGCGCTGATCCGCCGCGCCGGTGCCCAGTCGCCCGAAGTGACGCTCAAGCTCCACCACATGCTGCCGCCGGTCGCGCCCGGCCATCGCGCGTTCCTCGCGCCGTGGGCCGATGCGGTGATGAAGGCTTCGAGCGGGCGGCTCAAGATCGACATCTTCCCGGCGATGCAGCTCGGCGGCACGCCGCCCCAGCTCTTCGACCAGGCGCGCGACGGCGTCGCCGATCTCGTCTGGACGGTCCAGGGCTACACCTCCGGCCGGTTCCCGAAGACCGAGGTGTTCGAGCTGCCGTTCGTCGCCTCCCGCCGCTCGATCGTGAACGCCAAGGCGCTGACCGAGTTCGCCGAGACCCACCTCAAGGACGAGTACCGCGAGATCAGGCCGATCGCGCTGTGGGCGCACGACGCCGGCGTCGTGCACGCCAACCGTCCGGTCAACAGCATGGCCGATCTCGCTGGGCTCAAGCTGCGCTTCCCGACCCGTCTCGCCGGCCAGGCGTTGAAGGCCTTGTGTGCGACGCCGATCGGCATGCCGGTGCCGCAGGTGCCCGAAAGCCTCGCCCAGCGCGTGATCGACGGCTGCGTGATCCCGTGGGAGGTCGTCCCGGCCGTAAAGGTGCACGAGCTCGTCAAGAACCACACCGAGATCCCTGGATCGCCGACGCTCTATGTGGCGACGTTCGTGTTCGCGATGAACAGGGCGCGCTACGACCAGCTCCCCGCCGACCTGAAGCGGGTCATCGATGCGCATGCCGGCATGGCCGGCGCGACCATGTCCGGCAACGCCTGGGACGCGGCCGGCGTACCGGTGCGCAAGATGGTGCAGGAGCGCGGCAACAACATCGTCACGCTGTCGGCGGAGGAGACGCAGCGCTGGAAGGCCGCGACCCGCCCGGTCGTCGACACCTGGCTCGCCGAAATGAAGGGCAAGGGCATCGACGGCGACAAGCTCCTCGCCGATGCGACCGCGCTGATCGCGAAGCACGAGGCCTCGACCTGAGACGCCATTCCGCGGAGGAGCTCCGAGCATGACCGCCCGCACCAAACCGCCGTTCCGCGCCGACATGGTCGGCTCGCTCCTGCGCACCGCGCCGCTGAAGCAGGCGCGCGCCGAACGCGAGAAAGGCACGATCGACGCCGCCCGGCTCCGCGAGGTCGAGGACGCCGAGATCAGGAAGCTCATTGCCAGGCAGGAGGCGATCGGCCTCGAGGCGGTCACCGACGGGGAGTTCCGCCGCTCCTGGTGGCACTACGATTTCCTGTGGAACCTGAAGGGCGTCGAACGCGTCGCGGTCGCACAGGGCATCCAGTTCGCCGGCGTGCAGACCAAGGCCGAGGCGCCGCGCGTCGTCGGTCGCGTCGCGTTCGCCGATCACCCCATGCTCGCGCATTTCCGCTTCCTCGCGGCCCACACCAAGCGCACGGCGAAGATGACGATCCCCGGCCCGAGCATGCTGCACTACCGCGGCGGCCGCGCGATGGTCGACGCGGGCGCGTATCCGGACATGGCGGCGTTCTTCGCCGACCTCGGGCAGGCCTACGCGGACGCCATACGCGGCTTTTACGACGCCGGCTGCCGCTATCTCCAGCTCGACGACATCTCGTTCGCCTATCTCTGCGATCCCAAGCAGCTCGAGATGCTGCGCGCCCGCGGCGACGACCCGGCCAAGCAACCGCAGGTCTATGCGGACCTGCTCAAGCGCGCGCTCGCGGGCCGGCCGCGCGACATGGTGATCAGCATGCATCTCTGCCGCGGCAACTTCCGCTCGACGTTCGTCGCCTCGGGCGGCTACGAGCCGATCGCCGATCTGCTGTTCAACGGCACCGACGTCGACGCGTTCTTCATGGAGTGGGACACGGAGCGCGCAGGCGGCTTCGAGCCGCTCAGGTTCCTGCCCAAGGGCAAGACCGTCGTGCTCGGTCTCGTCACCTCGAAGACCGGCACATTGGAGAGGAAGGACGACCTCGAGCGCCGCATCGCGGACGCCGCCAGGTTCACCGACCTCGACCGGCTCTGCCTGTCGCCGCAGTGCGGCTTCGCCTCCACCGAGGAGGGCAACACGCTCGCCGAGGACGAGCAGTGGCGCAAGCTCGAGCTCGTCGTCGAGACCGCGCGGGGGGTGTGGGGCTGAGGCCGCCACGGGGAGCACGCGATGCAGAAGGTCAATCGATCGACCTGTCCGGCCGAGTCGTGGGGCGAGCGGTGCTCGGCCTTCCGCCTCCTCGCCGGCACCGACCTCGCCGTGGCGGAGGAGGTGATGCCGGCCGGCACGAGCGAGCGACGCCACGTCCACGCGAAGGCGCGGCAGTTCTTCTACGTGCTCGCCGGACGGCTCACCATGGCGGGGCCGGCAGGCGAAGCGACGCTCGGCCCCGGCGACGGCCCCGAGATCGCGCCTGGCGTCGCCCATCGCGCGCACAACCCGTTTGCCGAGGCGGCGCGCTTCCTGGTCATATCCGCGCCGACGACCGAGGGCGACCGCACGGATCTCGGCTGTTTGACCACCGTGTCGACGGGCGTCGCATTTTCGCGCTAAGGTGCCGTCTCCCGACGCCGGATCAGCCATAGCGGCAACGACCAGTCATTCCGGCGCGCCGAAAATCCGACAGGAGGAAACGTATGACGATGTTCATCTCGCGCCGTGACGCCATCCGGGGCGCCGCCGCACTCTCGGCGCTTGCGGCCTCTGGCGGCAGCGCGCTCGCCCAGGCCAAGTTCTTCCGCATCGGCACCGGCGGCACCGGTGGCACCTACTACCCGGTCGGCGGGCTCATCGCCAATTCGATCTCGAGCGACAAGATCAACGCCAGCGCGGTCGCCACCAACGGCTCGGTCGCCAACGTCAACGGCATCGTCGGCGGCGCGATGGAGTCGGGCTTCAGCCAGGCCGACGTCGCGACCTGGGCCTACACCGGCACCGGCATCTACGAGGGCAAGCCGAAGGTCGAGGAGCTGCGCGCGATCTGCAATCTCTACCCCGAGAGCGTGCACGTCGTGGTCAAGAAGGGTCTCGGCGCCAAGTCGGTCGCCGACCTGAAAGGCAAGCGCGTCTCGATCGACGAGCCGGGCTCCGGCACGCTCGTCAACGCCAAGGCGATCCTCGCCGCGTTCGGGATCACCGAGAAGGACATCAAGCCCGAGTACCTGAAGCCCGCGCAGGCGGCCGAGAAGATGAAGGACGGCTCGGTCGACGCCTTCTTCTCGACGACCGGCTATCCCCAGGGCGCGATCTCCGAGCTTTCGGCGACGACCGGCGTCGACCTCGTGCCGATCGATGGCGCTGGCCGCGACAAGATCCTCGGCGCCTACAAGTTCTTCGCCGCCGACAAGATCCCCGACGGCGTCTACAAGGACGTGAAGGGTGTCGACACGATCGCCGTCGGCGCGCAGTGGGTGACGACCGCGAAGCAGGACGCCGGCCTCGTCTACGAGGTCACCAAGGCGATGTGGTCGGAAAAGACGCGCGCCGCGCTCGATGCCGGCCACGCCAAGGGCAAGGTGATCGTGCGGGCGACCGCGCTCGCCGGCCTCGGCATCCCGCTGCATCCGGGCGCCGAGAAGTTCTACAAGGAGGCCGGGCTCCTGAAGTAGGCAACCGTGCCAAGGCCGGAGGCCGGGCATCGGCAAGAAGGCGGTGCCTGGCCTCCGGCCTGGCACCGGAGCGCGGCGCGGGCGCGGGGGGATCTGACCGCATGACGACGGCGACGAGCGCGCCCGGCGGCGAGGCCGGGCCGGGCGACCTGAAGAAGCTGCAGGAGCTCGAGGAGAAGCTCGACGCGGAGATGCGGTTTCGCCCGCTCCTGCCGCGGGCGGGGTGGGCGGTGGCGGCGCTGCTCTTCGCGCTGTCGCTCTTCCACTACTACACCGCCGGCTTCGGCCTGCTGCCGGAGACCACGCACCGCGGTGTCCACCTCGCGTTCGTGCTCGGCCTCATATTCCTCGTGTTCGCCGCGCGGCCCGCGACGTCGCCGACGCCACATGCCTCGAGCCTCCTCAGGCCCTGGGGGATCGGCCTCGTCGACTGGGCGCTCGCCATGGCGGCGGTCGCCTCGGCGCTCTACGTGCCGTGGGTCTTCCACGATCTGCAGTTCCGCGTCGGCAATCCCGAGCCGCTGGACTGGATCATGGGCACGCTCATGATCGTCGTGCTGCTCGAGGCGACGCGGCGCGCGGTCGGCCTGCCACTGCCGATCATCGCGATCTGCCTCATCGTCTATGCCCTGCTCGGGCCGTCGCTGCCGGGCGTGCTCCGCCATCCGGGCAACACCTGGAAGGGCGTCGTCAATCACCTCTACCTCACCAGCCAGGGCATCTACGGCATCGCGCTCGGCGTCGTCGCGACCTACGTGTTCCACTACGTGCTGTTCGGCGTGCTGGCGACGCGTATCGGCCTCGGGCGGCTGTTCATCGACCTTGCGACCGCGCTGGCGGGGCGCTTCTCGGGCGGTCCGGCGAAGGTCTCGATCTTCGCCTCGGGCCTGTTCGGGATGATCTCGGGCTCGTCGATCGCCAACACCGTGACGGTCGGCTCGCTCACCATCCCGATGATGATCCGCATCGGCTATCCGCGCCATTTCGCGGGCGCAGTCGAGGCGGCGGCGGCGACCGGCGGCCAGATCACGCCGCCGATCATGGGCGCGGCCGCGTTCCTGATGGTCGAGTACCTGAGCGTCGCCTACCAGACGATCATCCTCGCCGCGATTGTGCCGGCGTTCATGCATTTCTTCGGCGTGTTCTGGCAGGTGCACTTCGAGGCGAAGAAGCTCGGCATGCAGGGGCTCACCGCGGCGGAGCTGCCGAAGGCGGGCGAGGTGCTGCGGCGCGACTGGCCGACGGCGATCCCGCTCCTGGTCCTGCTCATCATCCTGTTCTCCGGCTTCACGCCCTACCTCGCGGCGTTCTGGGGCATCACCGCCTGCCTCGTCGTCGGACTGACCAATCGCGATCCGGTCGTGGCGGTCGGCCTGCTCGCCGCGGTCGCCGTCGAGGTCGGCGCCGACATCATCACCGAGTGGCGCGGCCTGCTGCCACTGTTCGCCGCGTGCCTCGCCCGCTGCGCGTGGCATGTGCTGCGCGACGCGGACGGCAAGGCGCGGCTGATCGACCTCGCCGACGCCTTCGTGCTCGGCGCGAAGTACGCGATCAGCGTCGGCGCGGCCGCCGCCTGCGTCGGCATCATCGTCGGCATCGTCACGCTGACCGGCGTCGGCTTCAAGCTCTCCGACATCGTGACCAACGCAGCCGCGCAGTTCGCCGGCTTCTGGGGAACGATCCTGCCGGCGGCGCTGTTCGACTTGAGGGGGCTCACGCTGTTCTTCACCCTCGTCATGACCGCGATCGTCTGCCTGCTGCTCGGCTGCGGCATCCCGACGACGGCGAACTACATCATCATGGTCACGATCGCGCAGCCGGCCCTCGCCAAGCTCGGCGTCGCGCCGATCGTCTCGCATTTCTTCGTGTTCTACTACGGCATCCTCGCGGATCTGACGCCGCCGGTCGCGCTCGCGGCCTACGCGGGCGCCAGCATGGCCGGCGCCGACCCGTTCAAGACCGGCAACACCGCGTTCCGCCTCGGCCTCGCCAAGGCGCTGGTGCCGTTCGTGTTCGTCTATGCGCCGGTGATGCTGATCGTGACCCGCGGCTTCACCTGGCCGGCCTTCATCGAGACGGTCGCCGGCTGCCTCGTCGGCATCGTGATGCTGGCCGCCGCGCTCACCGGCTACGGCCTCGCCTTCCTGGCGCGCTGGGAGCGCGTGCTGCTCGGGCTCGCATCGGTGATGGTCATCACGCCGAGCCGCACCGCGACCATCCTCGGCCTGATGCTGGCGCTGCCGGTCGCGCTGCAGCAGGTGGCGCTGTGGCGGACGGGGGAGCGGCAGGCGGCGAAGATGGAAGCGCACTGATCGAGGCCACGCGATGCTGCGCCCCGCAGTTCCGATCCGCAATCCTGTGCGAAGGACGGGCTAGACCCAACCCATGTCGACCCGCCGGATGTTCTCCGTACGGTTGACGTGGGCGCAGAGCGCGAGGCCGAGTGCGAACATCATCGTCGCCATGGCCGTTCCGCCATAGGAGACGAGCGGCAGCGGCACGCCGACCACCGGGATGAGCCCAGTCACCATCGCGACATTGATGAAGCAGTAGGTGAACAGCACCAGCCCGGCCGACGCGATCACGATCCGCCCGAACTGGTGGCCGCAGGTCAGCGTCAAACGGAAGATCGTCACCAGCAGTGCGGCGTAGAGGGCGAGCAGCACCGCCCCGCCGACGAAGCCCCACTCCTCCGCGAACATCGTGAAGATGAAGTCGGTGTGCTTCTCGGGCAGGAAGTCGAGCTGGCTCTGGGTGCCCTGCATGAACCCCTTGCCCGAGGCGCCGCCCGAGCCGAGCGCGATCTTCGACTGGGCGATGTGATAGCCGGCGCCGAGCGGATCCTGGTCCGGATCGAGGAAGATCTCGATGCGGCGGCGCTGGTAGCCGTGCAGATTGTTCCACACGATCGGCATCGCGACGACGGCCAGGGCGCCGCCGGCGAGGAAATAGTACGCACTGACGCCGGCCAGGAACATGAGCGCGAGGCCGACGATCGCGAACAGCGCCGCCGTGCCGAGATCCGGCTGCTTCAGCGTCAGCGCAACCGGCACTGCGATGGCGAGCAGCGGCAGCGCCACCCAGAGCGGCCGCGAGATCCGCTCGGGCGGCAGCCACTGGTAATAGCGGGCGAGCATCAGTCCGAGCGCGACCTTCATCAGCTCCGACGGCTGGATCGTCGCCGCGCCCGCGTCGAGCCAGCGCCGGGCGCCCATCGCCTCGACGCCGGCGAAAGGCACGAGTGCGAGCAGGCCGAGGGCGAGAAAGTAGGCCGGGTAGGCGATGCCGAGCCACAATCGCAGCGGCAGCATGGCGACGACGAGCACCATCGCCGTGCAGGCGACGAAGCGCACCGCGTGACGTTCGGCCCAGGGGCTGAACGTTCCTCCCGCAACCGAATAGAGCGATGCGACGCCGATCACCGCGATCAGTGCCGCAAGGGCGAGCGCCGCCCAGTTGATCCTGAGCAGCTTCTCGGCGATCGATCTCGGCTCGGCGCCGGCGAGGTAGGACAGGTGCATGGGGCTAGCCCGTCCGCGCGATCGGGTGCGAGGGGCGCGCGGACGGATCGCGTGCGAGGACCTCCTTCATGATGTCGCGCACGACCGGCGCCGCCGTTGCGCCGCCGCCGCCGCCGTGCTCGATGACCGCGACAACGGCATATCGGGGCCTCGTCGCCGGCGCATAGCCGACGAAGAGGGCGTGATCGCGCTCTTCCCAGTCGAGATCGGCCTGCCGGCGGTCGGTCGAGGCGCGGTTGATCTGCGAGGTCCCGGTCTTGCCGGCGACCTGTGGTCCCTCGTCGAGCTGCGCATTGTGGCCGGTGCCGCCGTCCTCGTTGACCACCGCAATCATGCCGCGCCGCACGGCATCGAGCGAGGCGAGGCGCGTGCTCAGCGGATCGAAGACCGGAGGCGGCGTACCGGCGCCGGATCGCACGAGCGAAGGCACGACGGCACGTCCGGTCGCAATGCGGGCGGTCATCACCGCGAGCTGAAGCGGCGTCGCGAGCACGTAGCCCTGGCCGATCGCCGCGAGCAGCGTCTCGCCACCGAGCCAGGACCGGCCGAAGCGGCCGAGCTTCCAGTCGGGATCGGGGATCAGCCCGCTCTTCTGCAGCGACAATCCGGTTTGGAACGTCTGCGCGAAGCCGAGGCGGCGCGCCATCGTGGCGATCGCATCGATGCCCGATCGCCGCGCGATCTCGTAGAAATAGCAATCGCAGCTTTCGCGCAGCGCCCGGTGCATGTCGCAGGCGCCGTGGCCGTTGCGCTTCCAGCAACGGAAGCTCTGCCCGGCGAGATCGTAGCTGCCGGTGCACTCGATGCGCTCATTGAGCCCCACGGTGTCGGTCTCGAGCGCGGCGAGCGCGGTCACCATCTTGAAGGTCGAGCCCGGCGGATACTGGCCGCGTACCGCCCGGTTGAGCATCGGATCATGCGCCGCATTCTGCAGCCGCTGCCAGGCATCCTGGGTGACGCCGCCGGCGATCTCGCTCGGATCGAAGGTGGGCATCGACGCCATCGCCACCACCTCACCGGTGGCAACGTCCATGGCGACGGCCGCGCCCTGCCGCTCGCGCTTCAGCCGTGCGATCACCTTCTCCTGCAGCACGGTGTCGATGGTCAGCACCACGTCCGATCCGCGCTGCGGCTCGTTCTGCTCGAGATTGCGGATGATGCGGCCGCGCGCGTCGACCTCGTACTTGACCGTGCCGCTCTTGCCGCGCAGCACATCCTCCATGCCGAGCTCGACGCCGGCCTTGCCGATCCTCAGTCCCGGCAGGCGGAGCACCGGGTCGTCGTCCATGGCGGCGCGCTCGACCGCACCGACATAGCCGACGATGTGGCCGACCGCGTGGCCGCGGAAATACTGCCGCCGGCCCGCGACCTCGGTCTGTATGCCAGGCAGCTGCGGCGCCAGCAGGTTGATCTCGGCCACCTGCTCCCAGGCGAGATCGCCGAGCACGACGATCGGCAGGTTCGGCGTCTGGCGCCGGGCGCGCGCGACGATCCTCTCCTGCTCGTCGGCGGGGAGCGGGACGATGCGCGCGAGCCGCGCCAGCACCTCCGGCACATCGCGCGCCAGCGACGGCACCAGCATCGCGCGGTAGCTCTCGATGTTGCCCGCCAGAAGCTCGCCGAACCGGTCGGTGATGTGGCCGCGCGCCGGCGCCAGCAGCTGGATGCTGATCCGGTTCACCTCGGCGAGCGGCGCATAGCGCGTCGCCTCGGTCACCTGCAGCTGGAAGAGCCGGGTGCCGAGCACGCCGAATGCCGCCGCCTGGCCGGCGCCGAGCAGGAACGCGCGGCGCGAGAAGTCGGCGCGCTGGCGGGGATCGTCGCCGTGTCGGATGAACATGGCCGTCACCCGCCTCGCGTCAGGGTCGGGTTCTCGGGTCGCAGGCCGATGCGCAACAACGGCGCGAGCACGAGCGCGACGAGCGGATAGAGGCCGATGGCCGCGGCGGTCGCGAGCGCGATCGGCCGCCAGTCCGCCCGCTGCAGCAGGTAGCCGGACATGACCGTCCACTGGACGATGCCGAGGACGCAAAGCGTCGCAGCGAAGGCGGCGGCCGCGCTCAGCGCGCTGCGCCGCGCGGCGTCTCGCGTGAGCGTCGCGCCGACGAAGCCGACCAGGTAGATCAGCGCCCAGTAGCCGAGCGGTCCGTGGGAGAGCACATCGACCAGGAGGCCGATCAGGAACACGAGCCATTCCGGCATCAGCCGGGGCCGGTTGACGACCCAGATGTGGATGAAGATGTAGGGCACGAGCGGCAGCAGGATGCGAAATCCGGGCGGCAGCTGGACGCCCCACGGCATCGCGCTCGCGAAAGTCACCGCAAGGACGGTCAGCGCCGGCAGGATGGCGACCGCAATGGTCATTCAATCTCGCTCCTGCGGTGCTGGCGTCGGTCGACTCGGCATCAGGTCGAGCCCACTCATGGCTGCCCCGCCGGGCGTTCGTCGGGACGGCCAGCGACCGAGCGCCGGCCGCGTTGCTCGCGCGGCGGCGACCGGTCGTCCTCGACCAGCTCCGAGGTCGGCGTGTCGAAGAACAGCACGCTCACGAAATCGAGCTCGTCGAGCCTTGCGTGCGGCACGACGCGATAGCTCCCCGCCTCCTCCGCCGCCGTTCCGATGCGCAGGCCGCGCGGATAGAGCCCGCCGACGCCGGACGTGTAGACCTCGTCGCCCGGCTCGATCCGCGAGTTGGGCGAGAGGTAGGCGAGGCGCGGATAAGGGCCGTTGTCGCCGACGATGATCGCCCGGACCTGCGCGGGCCCGACGAGCACCGGGATGCGGCTGTTGAGGTCGGTGAAAAGCAGCACCCGCGATGCCCGCGCGCCCGATTCGACGATCCGCCCGACGAGCCCGTCGGCACTGATCACGGGATAGCCGCTCCGCACGCCCTGATCGCGGCCGCCCCTCAGCATCGCGGAGCGCACGAACGGGCCGCTCGCGTCGGTCACGACGCGCGCGGTGATGAAGTGCAAGGCCGGCTCCTCGACGACCCGCGCGAGCTGCGCCAGTGCCGACATCCGCCGCTCGAGCTCCTGGGCACGCCACTCCCAGCTCTTCAGGCGCTGGTTCTCGGCGCGCAGCCGGTCGAGCTCGGCGAACTGATCGAAGTAGGCCGTGGCCTGGCGTCCGAGCCGGCGGAACGGCTGCAGCGTGACCGAGGCGGCGTGCAGCGCCGGCAGCATCGCCTCGGTGAGGCGCAGCCTCAGGTCCGTGACATAGGCGTGCTGCAGGCGGCTCAGCGCCAGCAGGGCGACGGCGGCGAACAGCAGCACGAACAGCAGCGCGCTGAACCGGCCGGGTGCCCTTCGCACGGCGCCGCGACAGGAGTAGGTATCGTCGTTGAGGCGGCTCACGTCTGCTGGCGTCCAGGCACTCGGTTGCGCCGCCAATGGGGCGGCTCGGGTTTCAAGGCTTGATCAGAAGGTGCTCGCGCTCGGCAAATTGCTCCATGACGATCATGGTCCCCTTGACGACGCACTGCATCGGACTTTCGGGCACGAGGAAGCGGACGCCGACGCGGCGCTCGAGCTCGGTGTCGAGCTTGTCGAGCAGCGCGCCGCCGCCGGTCAGGTTGATGCCGCGCTCGCAGATGTCGGTCGACACCTCGGGGGGGAGGTCCTCGAGTGCGCGCTGGGTGAACTCCGCGATCTCCTCGATCGGGACCTCCAGGGCCTCGGCGATGTCGTGGGGGCCGAGCACGATGCTCTTCGGCCGGCCCTGGCGCAGGTCCCGGCCGCGGATGTGGATCTCGGTGTCGCGCCCGTTCGGCTGCGCGACGGCCGAGCCGGCCTCGATCTTGATCCGCTCGGCGTTCGCCTCGCCGATCAGCAGCTGATGGCGGCGGCGGACGTAGCGGATAATCGCCTCGTCCATCGCGTTGCCGGCGCAGCGCAGCGAGCGCGCCTGCACGACGCCACCGAGCGACAGCACGGCGATGTCGGTCGTGCCGCCGCCGATGTCGACGACCATCGAGCCCGAGGGCTCGTCGATCGGCAGGCCGGCCCCGAGTGATGCCGCGACCGGTTCCTCGATCAGGTAGACGCGGCGCGCGCCGGCCGAGACGGCCGTCTCGTAGACCGCGCGGCGCTCGACCGGCGTCGCCCCGGCCGGCACGCAGATCAGGATCCGCGGCCGCCGGAAGCCGAGCATCGACTTCGCCCGCTTGATGAACTGGCGCAGCATCTCCTCGGTCGCGATGAAGTCGGCGATGACGCCGTCGCGCAGCGGGCGGATGGTCTCGATCGACTCGGGCGTGCGACCGAGCATCATCTTGGCCTTCTGGCCGACCGCCAGCACCTCGCGCGTGCCGTTGCGGGCGCGGACGGCGACCACGGACGGCTCGTCGATGATGATGCCGCGCCCGACCACTGAGACGAGCGTATTGGCCGTGCCCAGATCGATGGCGATGTCGTCGGAGAACGCGGTTGTGACGCCGGGAAGCATTACTCGTTTACCCTAGTGTCGGGCCGACCGGCGCCATGCGGTCGGCGAGGGAGCTCGCCGGCCTTCGGATGCCATCGTCAGCACCGTTCGTGCCTCATACCGAGGCGCAATGGAAGAGTGTGGCACAACAATATGATGAATGAACGGCCGCCATGCGCCGACTTGCGCGATCGTTCCACACGCAAGAGGCGCGGTCGGGCACCGGTTCCCGGCTCGGCTGTGGTCGGATCGGCTTGAGCCGGCGGGGCGCATGCGCACCCCGCCTCTGCGTGCGATCGCAGCCACTCATCCCACGCGCTTCAAGGCCCGCGCAGGCGGCTCGCCTCGTCGGTGAAGCGCTGTGCCGCGGCGCCGCGCGTGCGCAGGAGCACCAGCTTGTTCAGCGCGGCGATGTAGGCCTTGGCCGAGGCGACGAGCGTGTCGGGGTCGGCCGCCTTCGAGGTGACGGTGCGGCCCTCCTCCTGCAGGCGGACCGAGACCACCGCCTGGGCGTCGGTCCCCTCGGTCACGGCATGCACCTGGTAGAGCTCGAGCACCGCCTTGTGCGGCACGAGCTTGTGGATCGCGTTGAAGGTCGCATCGACCGGGCCGTTGCCACTCGACTGGACGGTTTGCTGGGCGCCGTCGATGTCGAGCGTCAGTGTCGCCGACTGCGGGCCCATGGTGCCGGCGATCACGATCAGCGCGACGACCTTGATGCGGTCGGTGAACGTCGCGATCTCCTCGTCGACCAGCGCTTCAATGTCCTCGTCGTAGATCACCTTCTTGCGGTCGGCGAGCGCCTTGAACCGGTTGAAGGCGTCCTCGAGCTGGTTGTCGCCGAGCTCGTAGCCGAGATCCTTGAGCTTGGCCCGGAACGCGGCCCGGCCGGAGTGCTTGCCCATGACCAGCGAGGTCTTCGACACGCCGACCGATTCCGGCGTCATGATCTCGTAGGTCTGGGTGTGCTTCAGCATGCCGTCCTGGTGGATGCCGCTCTCGTGCGCGAACGCGTTCCGCCCGACGATCGCCTTGTTGTACTGGACCGGGAACGACGTCGCCGCGGCGACGAGCCTGGAGGCGCGGTTCAGCAGCCTGGTGTCGATGCCGACCTCGTAGGGCAGCGCATCGCCGCGCGTCTTGATCGCCATCACGATCTCCTCGAGCGCGGCATTGCCGGCCCGCTCGCCGATGCCGTTGATCGTGCACTCGACCTGGCGGGCGCCGGCCCTGACGCCGGCGAGCGAGTTGGCGACGGCCATGCCGAGGTCGTTGTGGCAGTGCACCGAGAACGCCGCCTTGTCGGAGTTCGCGACCCGCTCGCGGACGCGGACGAACATGTCGAAGTACTCCTCCGGCGTTGCATAGCCGACGGTATCGGGGAGGTTGATGGTCGTCGCCCCGGCCTTGATCGCGGCGTCGACGCAGCGGCAGAGGTAGTCGAACTCGGTGCGGGTCGCGTCCTCCGCCGACCACTCGACGTCGTCGACCCAGTTGCGCGCCCGCTTCACCTGCTGCGTGACGAGCTCCAGCACCTCGGCCGGCGACTTCTGCAGCTTGTATTTCATGTGCACGGGCGAGGTGGATATGAACGTGTGGATGCGCGGACGGGTGGCGTGCTTCACCGCCTCGCCGGCGCGGTCGATGTCCTTCTGGCCGGCCCGCGAGAGGCCGGCGACGACCGACCGCTTGAGCCGCCTGGCGATCGCCGAGACCGCCTCGAAATCGCCGTCCGAGGCGATCGGGAAGCCGGCCTCGATGATGTCGACGCCCATCGCCTCGAGCATGTCGGCGACCTCGAGCTTCTCCTCGAAGGTCATCGTCGCACCGGGGCACTGTTCGCCGTCACGCAGCGTGGTGTCGAAGATGAAGACGCGGTCCTTGCCAGCGGTCTTGTCGGATTGATCGGCAGTCATCGGAGTGATCCTCGTTGTCGGGCCAGCGCTCTTCGCTTGCTGGAATTGATCCATCAGGTCGGGCAGTGCGGTCCCCTGAGCGCCCGTCCCCGCATCCGGCGGAGACGGTCGGTGCTCAGGGGCTGGTAAGGAGGAGGATCGCGATCGGGCGCGCGCCGGCGCGGCCTGTGGAGGCCGGCGTGGCATCGGCAATGGTCACGCGCGCGTTCATGGGGTGGCGGGACGCCGTCTCACTGCAGGATCAGGTCGGCACTAAGCCGTATCCGCCTGCCAAACGCAAGCGAATTGCTCGCGGCTGTGGTCACGCGCCAGGGTGATCCAATTCTGCCGATATGACAAACACGCAAGGACTGTCGTCGGCATTTGGCTGCCCCGATGCAGATCGGGGTTGCCGGGATCCATCGTGCCGCAACCGAGCCGCCGGAGATCGCGGCACGATGGGTCCCGGGGACGAGCCCCGGGATGACCCCTGCGGGGTGTTGGCATCGCGGACATGCGGAAGCCGCCACCCATCGTCGAGCTTCGCCGACGGTTGCCGGGATCTGCTGCGCTCAGCCCGACCTGCGGTCTCGATGGGTGTCGCCACGACGCGGGTAGCGAGGATGCAGACCCGAAGCGCGGCCGTGGGTGCAGATCCTTTCCCCGCCGCAGTCATGCCGGGCTCCCGCCTCGCACCACACGGTTTCCCGGACGCGGCGACGCGCGCCAGCGCGGCGTCCGGGAACGCGGGTGGCGCGCAGGTCGGGCTTCGCTGCGCTCAGCCCGACCTGCGGTCCCGATGGGTGTCGCCACGACGCGGGTAGCGACGGTGCGGACCCGCGAACCACACGCATCCCCCGACGCGGCGGCCCTCGGCCTCACAGCGCATCGAGCAGGCGGGAGTCGATCAGCCGGCGATGAAAGGTGAGGATCTCGTCGCGCCGGGAACATAGGAAGTATCGGCCCTGGCACACCGCCATCAGACGGCGGCGCTCCTGGTAGCTTTCGGAGAGCGGCAGGCCGGCCGCCTCGAGCAGCACCGTGCCGAGGTAGGCAATGTCGAGGGCGTCGCCATCGGGCGGCAGGTGCGGCTGGAAATTCACGGCATCGATCGCGTAATACGACAGGAACGCCTGCGGCCTGGCACTGCGCAAGACCTCCTCGATGTCGGTCGCCTCGCCGAACCCGAGCAGCGTGCGCGTCGCGAGCGGCTGGTGGTCGCCGTAGTGCACGATCAGGAACTGCTCGGCCGGGAACCGCCGGGCGAGGTCGGACTTCAGCGCGGCATAGTCCATTCGCGCCATTGCGAGCCGGCGCAGATACTCGTGCATCTCGGGATGTGTGCCGGGCCCGCCACCGGGCACGACCGTGTCGGGCTCGTAGGTATAGGTGTAGGGCCAGTGCGCCGCGGATGTCTGGATGTAGGCCAGCATCGGCTCGCGCGAAGCCGCGATGTGCTTTTCCAGGCCGCGGATCGCGTTGGCGTAATAGAACCGGTCGCGCTCGCTCGCCGAGGCGGCGCCCTGGTCCTTGGCGTCGACGATTTCCTCGAATCCCATGGCCGAGAAGAAGCGCGCGCTGTTCAGGTAGGCGCGCAGCATCGGATAGTAGAGCACGCCGCGATAGCCGCAGCGTGACAGCACCTGGGGCAGCGCATCCCGCAGCTTGCCCGCCATCACCGGCTGCACGAGCTGGCGCATGCCGCCGAACGACTGCGTCGAAAGCCCCGCCATGACCGCGAACTCGGAGAGCCACGACGCGCCGCCATAGGTCTCGACGCGGAGCGTGCGCAACTTCCCGTCGTGCGACCGGAACAGCTCGTCGAGGCCGCGATCATAGCTCAACGCCGCAAACAGCGACGGCGGCACCACCGACTCCTGGTGGATCAGGATGATGTGCGGCCGCTGGCCCACGGGATTGCAGGCGGCGGCCTCGCGGAACGGCCGCCCGTTCGAAAAGCGCGCCGCCTCGATCAGCTTGCCGCGCACGAGCGCGCCGATCGCATCCGGCCAGGACGTGACAAATGCGGAGAGATGGATGTTCCAGAAATAGTAGAGCGTGTGCGGCCTGGGATCCTTGGCGACGGCGGCGGCGCAGGATGCCGCAGCGGCCGCAACGAGAAGGCCCGCGGCCGGGCCGCGAAGGATCGGTGCGCGGTCGAGCCGCCGGGCGAGCCGGATCGCCAGCGCGAGCAGGAGCACAGCGGCCGCCAGCGCCGACGCGTAGCCCGGGTGCGCCGTCACGAGGTCGACGAGCGCTGCCGGCGAGCGGAGCGCGTCGACGACGTCGTAGGCATGCAGCAGCATGGCCGTCTCGGCCGACTTGAAACGCGAGGCGAGATGGAACAGGGCGAGCAGCCCTGCGGTCGCGATGGCCGCAGGCAGCGTGCGCCGGGTGAGGAGTGCAACAGCGCCCGCGAGCGCAAGGCACGCGGCCGCGGCCAGCGCGAAGCTCTCGACGGTGCCCTCGGTCGTCCAGAGGTAGCAGAGCGAGCCGAGCGCCAGCGCAGCCGTTGCCGGACCTGTTGGAAATCGTAGCGCCGGCGATGGCGATTTCCCCGGCGCATCGGCGGGCGCAGCCGCGGTCGTCGGCTCGGCGCGGCGACCTGTCATCGTGATGCGACTCTCTGAACTCTACGCGCTCAGGTGAGACGACTTAGAGCACTTTCGACGAGCGTTGAATCTTGGCCGGTGTGCCTCCCCTCCCCCATCGCGGGGAGGGGTCGGGGGTGGTCGGACAATTGAGGTCATAGCACGCATCTCGCTCAATCTTGTCCCACCCCACCCCTGACCCCTCCCCATCAAGGGGAGGGGGATTTGCGCGGAGCCACATCAAGTGGAATCTGCGCTAGGCGTCCTGCCGGCCCGAGGGTACCGGCGGCGGGCGCACGCCACTCGGGGCCGGCCCGCGCTGCTCGCCGGGCCTTGCCGGGCGCGCGCTGCCGTTGGCGTCCCAGCTCGCGCCGTACCAGTCGTCGGTGCCCATCAGCCAGTGGCGGAAGCGGCTCTTGCTCTCCTCCCGGCGCCCGGCGACCGACTGCAGGGTGTCCATACTCGCCGACATCCGCTCGAGGATCTGCACCGGCCGGTCGGCAATGGCCTCGACGCTCTTGACCCGGTTGGCGATCTCGCCGAGATCGCCGGTCAGGTCGAGCCGCCACTGGTCCATCGACTGGGCGAGGGTCTGCTGGTTGGTGTTGAGGCGGACCAGCGCGTCGTGCACCTCCTTGATGTCACGCTCGTGGGTGACGCCGACCTCGGCGCTCTGCTGGCCCCAGCTCGCGAGCGAGCGCTCGAGCGCGGAGAGCCGCTCGGCGATGGCGCCGAACGCGCGATCACCTTCGATCTCCCGCGTCTCGACTTGGGCGGAGAGCGCCGCCAGCCGCTGCAGCATCGGCTGCGCGACGGTGGCCTGCATGTGCTCCGAGACCGCGGCCTTGAGGCCGTCGGTGCCGACCGGCGCCTGCTTGACGCTGGCCGCGAGCTGGCGGACCTCGCCGCCGACCGAGGCCGCGAAGTGGGCAAAGCCCGAGCGCTGTGCGTTCACGCCTTCCTCGATCGCGCGGATGCGCGTGTCGAGCTGCTGGACGAACGGCCCGAGATCGCCGGCGGCGGCAACCGGGCGCGTCTCGACCGCCCGCTCGATGCCGGCCAGCCGGTCGAGCAGCGGCGAGATGTCCGAGCCGCCCTCGATGCGCTCGGCGAGGCTGCGCTCGAGCCCGGCGATCCGGTCGAGCACGGGCGCGAGGTTGGCGACCGCACCCTCGGGCCGGCTCGAGAGGTGCCGCTCCAGCGCCACCATGCGGTCGGCCATGACGTTGATCGTCCGGTCGAGCTCGCCGAGGCGCTTGTCGAGGGCTTCGACCGCCTTCAGCCGGTCGACGACGCCGGCCGGCAGACCGGTCGTGTCGGTGCGCGACTTCGCGATCGTCTGCTCGATGCCCTGCAGGCGCTCGCCGAGCACTGCCCATGACCGCGCCAGCTCGGCGAACTTCGCATCCACATTGCGCTCGATCGCCGCGAGACTGAGACCATTGGTTTCGTATCTCGGTGACATCGTTGGCTCCTCGCGCCGGCGCATTTCGACACGCTGCATGTCCGCCATCCATTGGCTCATCGCGGCCCGCTCCGATCCGATCGTGTGCGCCAGATCGCGCACCATGCGCTCCAGCGAGTCGAGGCGGCCGCTCTGCACCGCATCGACGTAGGGGATGTAGGGCTCCGGTCGCGGCGGAGCGCTCACATAGTAGCCGGGCGCCGGGCCGCGCACCCATTCGCGTGGCGGCTCGTCCGGGCCGTAGCGATGGTCCATGGGGTCGCGCAGGTTCCAATTCTCATAGTGCGAGCGGAGCATGTGATATCCCGGGATGTCGCGTCTCATGTCGATCAGTACCGATAGTACGTCGTTGATGGTGGCAGGCGATTGACGGCGTGCGGCCTCGCGGGCCGCACCACGTATGACATCGTCGAGCGGCTCGGAAGTCCGCGGCGCATAGCGCCCGTTGGCGGCCCCGATCCCGGGCTCGGCGACGATGAGGCTCGAGCTGTCGCGGCGGAGCGCGGCGATGCGAAAGCCGCGGGCCTCGAGCACGCGGGCGGCGGCGTCGATGCGCGTCATCGCGTTGAGCAGATGCTCGATCCGTACCTCCGGCGCGCGATGGGCGAGCGCGAGGTCGAAGGCGTGGTTGCAGCAGGCCAGCACGACCTCGTCGACCCACAGCGGCTCGGGCCGCGGCTGGCCGGTGCGCGGCGGGCCGTAGTCGCGGTGACCCGGCACGCGCAGATCGAGATCCTGACCCCGGTAGCTCATCGCAACGTCTTTCATCGTGACGCGTATGCCGGCCCGCGCCGCGCGCAATCTGCCGACGCCCGACCGCCCGCGCGGACAGGGTGATATACCGCCTCCTGATGGCGGAGGCGAGGCAGGCGCGGGGGGAACGCGAACGTGGTCAACGGCCGGGGCAGGCGGTCGCCACCAGATGACAACTCCTAAGCCCAATTGGTTAAAGAAGCGTCGTGCGGGTCTCGACGATGAGGTCCGGCCCTTCGTTGCGGACATTGTTCAGCCGGGCGTCGACCTCGACCGCCTCGAGCAGGCCCTCGGGCGCCGGCACGAGCAGCCCCATGACGCCGGCCGCCGAGCCCGGCGCGCAATCGAGCCAGCCGGGAAAGCTCTCCGGCGCCAGGATCACCGGCATGCGGTCGTGCACCGGGGCGACGTCGGCATTGGCGGCGGTGGTGAGGATCGCCATCGTCTCGATCTCGCTGCCGTCGGCGCCGAGCCAGTGCTCGTGGAGGCCGGCAAGCGCCAGGAGGCCGCCGGCCCGCGGCCGGAAGAGGTGGGGACGCTTGCGGCCGGCGGGGCCCAGCCACTCGTAGAACCCGGTCGCCGGCACGAGGCAGCGGCGGTGGCGCATCGCGCCGCGGAACGACGGCTTCTCGGCCGCGGTCTCGGATCGGGCGTTGATCAGCGTCGTGAACACGGCCGGGTCCTTGACCCAGGACGGGATCAGCCCCCAGCGCACCAGCTCGAGCCGGCGCTCGGAGCGGGCGTCGAGCCGCACGATCGCCACCGGCTGCGTCGGCGCGATGTTGTAGCGCGGCGGAAACAGCATCTCGTTGCGATGCTGGAAGTAGGAGCGCACGGCCTCCGGCGGCGCGGTCAGGTTGTAACGCGAGCACACGGCGTCGTACCGTCTCCTGCCAATCAGGGACGGCGAGCATGCCGACGAACGAGGCGAGAGACAAGGCTCGACAATGGCCGAGGGCGGCCGCAAGCGCGGTGGTGCTGCGCGACCGCACGGTGCTCCTCGTGCAGCGATCGGGACCGAGCGCCGGGCTCTGGAGCCTGCCCGGCGGCCACGTCGAGCCGGGCGAGACGGCCGCCGCCGCGGCGCGGCGCGAGGTGGCGGAGGAGACCGGGTGCGCGATCGCCGTCGTCGGGCTCGCCGGCGTCCACGACGTGATCCTGCGCGCACCCTCCGGCGCGCTCCAGGCGCATTATCTGCTCGCCGTCTACGCGGCGCGGTGGACGGCGGGCGAGCCGACGCCCGCGGGCGACTGCGCCGCGGCTCGCTTCGTCCCGATCGAGCGGCTCGCCGATTACCCCTTGACCGATGCGGCGCCGGACTTCATCGAGCGTGCGGCGCGACTCCTTTATGGATGGTAGTTTGCCGGTGCCGGCATGGCCACGCATTCGCCGCACCGGTTGGGCAAGCGCTGGCCGTCCGGGGGCGCCTCCGGGGTCTGACCTCGGTCGCATTGGAGTGACGCGTGCTCGTAAGCGGACAACTGATGAAACGGGGCACACGCGGAGCAGCGATGCTGGCGCTGGCGGGCCTGCTTCTCGCCGGCGCAACGGCGTCCGCACAGCAGCAGGGCTCCGACGCCAAGCCCTACGACGACCGCCTGACGCGATTGGCGGAGATCCTCGGCTCGGTGCACTATCTGCGCGAGCTCTGCGGCGCCGACGACGGCGCACTCTGGCGCGATCGCATGCGCGAGCTGATGGACGCCGAGGGCTCGTCCGCGCTGCGGCGCGCCAAGCTGACGCGCAGCTTCAACCAGGGCTACAACAGCTACAACCGCACCTACAAGACCTGCACGCCGTCAGCGCAGACAACGATCTCGAAGTTCCTCGCCGAAGGCGTGCAGATTGCCGACACGCTCGTACGCACGGTGCCATGAACGCTGCCCGCCGCCGCAGCATTTCGCACCTGGATCGCTTCACCGCACGCAATATTCATCCTGAATGGTTGCTGTTGCCACGCATCCCCCGATATGTGCTAGAGACGCCTGCCCGCGGAAAGAGGGACTTGTCGCGGCGGCCATCGAGCGAGGGGTAGATCGTCATGGAAGCAGCAGCATTGGCGGGCCGAGGGGACGTCAGTCTCGAGGCGCTGAGCGTGATCCTCGAGGCCTGGGAGGAAGGTGCCGATCGCGGCGTCGCTCCCGAGATGATGGCCTACGCTGCCCTCTTCACCGCGCTGACCGACCTCGTCGCGGCATTCGGCGAGGACGCCGTCTCCTCCCTCGCGCAGGGGCTTTCGAGGCGCATCGCGGCGGGCGAGTTCACCATCGCGCGGGTCACTCAGTAGCGCACGGCGACACCTGATCGATTGCCGCGCCAGCGCCGACAGCCTGCAGCGGATTCTCGGCAAGGGCTTCGGCAACGACCGGGCCACCCTGCGCGCGATGACGATCCGTGAGCCCGCTAGAGCGACGGGCTAGAGCAGCCGCATCGCCTTTGCGACGACCTCGCCGATCAGCAGAATGCCGAATCCGACGAGCAGCACGCCGGCCACCCGGTTGACCAGCCGCAGCCGGTCGAGGCTGATGCGATGCCGGATGCGCCCGATCATGTGCGAGAGCGCGATCCACCAGGCGAGGCTGCCGCCCATGATCGCCGCGACCATGGTGAGCGCATCGACGTAGCTCGCCACCTCGACGAACGAGCTTACGCCGCCGAAGATCGCGAACAGGCCGAGCACGGCGCCCGGATTGGTGATCGTGAGGAAGAAGGTCTGCGGGATGTCCCAGGCGAAGTCCTTGAGCGAGGCCTTGGCCCCGTCGACCGGCTCACTGGTATCGAGACCCGGGGTCGCAAAATAGAGCTGCGCGCCGAACACGATCAGCGCCAGCCCGCCGATGATCTGGATCGCGTTACGGTAGTCCTTGATGGCGCTCGAGATCGCGCCGACACCCATCGCCGCGAACAAGGCGATGAGGCCGTCGCCGAGGACGGCGCCGAGGCCGGCCGCGACGCCGCCGAAGAACCCCCGCTCGATGGCCCGGTGCACGCAAAGCACGTTGACGGGGCCGACCGGCGCCGTCACCAGGATACCGATCATGACGCCGATCGGGATGATGAGAGGATTTGGTATGATCTGCATTACGGCGCGCCGGCTCCCGCGCCGGACGCGTGCGCGCCGGTCCGTCCAGCGCTGAGCTGGCGCTTCAGAGCCAAGGAACCCTCCGCGATGCCGTCCCGCGATTATCGTTTTGTTCTCTGCACCTGCGCATACCTAGCGGCGGCGGGTGGCCTTGTCCATGCGACGACCGGACCGACGCTCGCGCAAAAATCAGGAAAGCCGTCGGAGGCCGGCAATTCCGCCGCGCGCAAGGCGGCACCGCAGTCGCCCGAGGTCCGCTACGGCACCGACAAACTGCCCGCGCCGGTGATCGACATGCGGGAGGCGATTCTGGCCGCGGTCCGTTCGGGCCGGATCGAGGATCTCACTCCGGCGATCCAGATGAACGAGCTGAAGCCGGATTTCGGCGCCGGGGCGGAGCCGCCGGTCGACGCCCTGCGCCGCATGAGCGCGGACGGCGCGGGCCTGGATGTGCTGGCGGCCCTCGCGGCGATCCTGGATACGGGCTACGTCACGCTCCCGACCGGCCGCGACATCGAGAACAACCGGCTGTTCGTTTGGCCGTATCATGCCGAGATCGCCATCGACCGGCTGACCCCGGCGCAGGAGGTCGAGCTGCTCCGCCTCGTCCCACACGCCGCGGTCGAGGCGATGAAAGAGCGCCGCCGCTATACGGGATGGCGCATCGCGATCGGCGCCGACGGCGTGTGGCACTCGTTCGGCCGGGCGCCGTGAGCCCTACCGCATGGACTTCCCACGTGCGATCGGCGAGTGTCGGCGCGCGCATGCGCAAAGCCTGCTGACATGCCCCAAGACATCGAGCCCCAATTTTTCCATGCCCCATGACGTCCATGCCCCGTGAGTTCGCCACCGAGTTCGAGATCGCCTGGGCCGACTGCGATCCCGCCGGCATCGTGTTCTATCCCCACTTCTTCCGGTTCATGGACACCGCCTTCCAGCGCCTGCTCGCCGCCAAGGGCACGTGCCAGGCCGGACTGCAGGCAGCCTTCGGCGTCGTCGGCACGCCGATCGTGGAGGCGAACGCCCGCTTCCGCTCGCCGGCGCGGCCGCTCGACCGCCTCGCCATCTCGATCAGCGGGCCCGCGTGGAGCGCCAGGACGTTCCGGGTCGACTATGTGGCGCGGATCGGCGCGGGGGTTGCCTTCGAAGGCTACGAGGTCCGTGTGCTGGCCAGAGCCGAGGCGGCAGGCCGCCTTGCGACCATCGCGCCGCCGAGCGCGTTTAAGGATCTGTTCACCCTGTGAGCGGATCGAGCGGCTTCGACCGGCCTTTGGCACGCCCCGGTCGCGCGACCGATAAAGTTGAAGCGACATTCGCAAGCGCGCCGCAACAGGTCGATGCTACGGTTGCCTGATCGACTTTCAGGATCGTGACCAGACGCATCAAGCGACGTGTCATGCAGCTCGGAACGCGCAACTTCTCGGCCTACAACCGCAACCTGCGCCGCGTCATGTGGGCAGAGTTCCTCGATGCGCAGCTGCGAATTGCCCGTGCCCACCAGTTCCGCGCGCTGATCGTCGCCAATCCGCTCGACGACACCGCGAGCCTGACCGCCGTCTACACCCAGATCCGCCAGAGCGAGGACCGCGGCTGAGCCTCCCGGCCGGCGCGCGGAGACTTGGCTCGAAAGTTCCGCCGCTCGCCGTCGGGTACCCCCGTAACGCAGCGTCGGCCGTCTATTTCGTCGTCGCGACGTAGACACCGTCCCAGCCGGCCGGTGGCGGGGCGGATTTGAACGCCTCGATGCGCTCGGCGAACACCTCGAGCAGCCCGCCGAGCCTGAGCGATCGCGCGGCACCGGCGCCGGCGATGCAGGCGAGCGCATCGTCCCACCTCTGCGCACGATAGGCCGCGAGCATCTGCCCGAGCTCGCGCTCGGCGGTCTGGAACGCCGGGCTCGCGCGCACACCTGCATCGCCGACGAGCACGTAGACGCGCTCCGGCTCGTCCTTGCCCTTGACGCGGAGCAGATCGGCCTCGATCAGCGCGAACCGCGATTGCGCCGCCGCCGCCGTGCTCGAGCCGACCAGGATCGTCACGCCGTAATCCTTGGTCTGGCCCTCGAGGCGGGAGGCGACGTTGACCGTATCGCCGAGCACCGAATAGTCGAACCGCACGTCCGACCCCATGTTGCCGACGACGGTGACGCCGGTGTTGATGCCGATGCCGATCAGCATCGGCATGTGCGGCCGCCCTTCCGCCTCGTCCTCGACCCTGCGCTCCGCGTTGAGCGTATCGAGCCGCGCGGCCATCTCGAGCGCCGCCGCGCAGCCGTTCGTCGCGTGGTCGGGGTCGTCGAGCGGCGCATTCCAGAACGCCATCACGGCGTCGCCCATGTACTTGTCGATGGTGCCCTTGCGCTCGATGATCGCGTTCGAGAGCGGGGTCAGGAACCGGTTCATCAGCCGGGTCAGGCCCTGCGGATTGGTCCGGTAGGTCTCCGAGATGGCGGTGAAGCCGCGCACGTCGCTGAACAGCAGCGTCAGCTCGCGCACCTCCCCGCCGAGCTCGAGCCGGTCGGGATTCTGCGCCAGCTGCTCGACCATGGCCGGCGACAGGTAGTGCGCGAACGCGTTGCGGATCGACTGGCGCTGGCGCTCCTCCGAGAGGTAGTTCATGAACGTCATGGCCATGAACACCGCGAAGCTCGTGGCCAGCGGGAACAGCGTGTCGAGCAGCATGCGCTTCTGGTCGAACAGCAGCCAGCCGCCGGTGGCGAGCGCGGCCGCGATCATCCCGCCGAGGATCAGCACGCGCATCGCGCCGAGGATCGGCACGAGCGCAATGACCAGCAGCGAGACGAGCAGCGCGGCGATGAACTCGGCGCCGAGTGCGTAATGCGGCCGCTCTAGCCAGCTTTTTGACAGAATGGTCTCGAGCAGCTGGGCGTGCACCTCGACGCCCGGCATACCCGGATCGAGCGGCGTTGCCCTCAGGTCACCGAGACCGACCGCCGAGGTGCCGACGAGCAGCAGGTGGCCGGCGAGCCGTCCCGGCGGCACGGCGCCGTTGATGATGTCGGCCGCCGAGACGTAGCGCCCCCTGTCGTGACGGGTGTAGTTGACCCAGATGCGGCCGTTGCTGTCGGTCGGCACCTCGACGCCGCCGACGACCACGCTCGCGATGCCGGCCGCGTTCGACTTCAATGCGAAGGCATTGCCGCCCGTCGCAATCCGCAATAGCTCGATGGACAGTGCGGGGTGCAGCCCGTCGTCGGCGGCCGAGAACAACGCGATCCGGCGGATGATGCCGTCGAACTCGGGCCGGATGGAGAAGAGGCCGCGCCCGGCCGCAGTCGACTCGATCGCATCGACGTTGCGCAGGATGCCCGGATAGTACGGCAGAAACCGCGTCGGGTCGCCGCCGATGGTCGCGATCGGCGTGCGGATCGGCTGCATGGCCGTGACGGCGGCCGGCTTGGTGGGCAGGCCCGACTGGCCGACCACGACGCGGGCGCGCTTCATCGCGCCCGCCATCACGGCGTCGTTGCTGGCGAGCGAGCGCAGCTCCTCGCGGACCGCGGCCGAGAGCCCGACGGCGCTGTCGGCATAGCGCGCGGGCGACAGCCGGTCGGGCTCCGCGAACACGATGTCGAAGGCGATCGCGACGGCGCCGGCGGCCGTCGCCTTGCCGACCAGCTCGGCGAGCAGCGTGCGCGGCCACGGCCACTGGCCGATCGTCGCCATGCTCTTCTCGTCGATGTCGACGATGGCGACCGGGAGCTGCGTCCGCTCGCGCGGCTTCGCCTTGACGTAGAGATCGAAGGTCTTGAGCTGCAGCGTCTCGATGACGCCTGGATCGAGGTACTTGATCGTGAGCGCGGCGGCGAGCACGGCGAGGCCGACGAGCCGGGCGGCCCCGAACCAGCGGCGCCCGCGCCTGCCCCAATCCTTGCCGATCTTCGCAACCATCGCGCGTCACCCGCTCCTAGGACCCGCAATCACAAATGGCTGGCACGCCTGATCGCGCCGCCGCCGGCGGCCGTCCTCGATCATCATGCGTACCAGCCATTTGTGATTCCGGGTCCTAGCGTGCCGTCCAACCGCCGTCCGCGAAAAGAGTGGAGCCGGTGCAGAACGAGGCGTCATCGCTCGCAAGGAACAACATCGCCCTGGCGATCTCGGCCGGCGTGCCCATGCGCCCCATCGGCTGGCGATCAGCAAGGCTCGCGCGGAGTGCGGCGGGGTCCGCGGCCTTCGCCAGCATCTCGGTGAAGTAGGGGCTCTCAATCGTGCCGGGGCCGACGCAGTTGATGCGGATGTTGTCGCCGACATGATCGAGCGCCATGGCCCGCGTCATGGCGGCGACCGCGCCTTTCGACGTGACGTAGGCGGCGCGGTTGGGAATTCCGACGCGCGCGGTGGTCGAGGCCGTGTTGACGATCGCGCCGCCGCCCTGGCGCCGCATGATCGGGATCGCGTACTTGCAGCCGAGGAAGACGCCCTTGACGTTGACCGCCATCAGCGCGTCCCAGTCCTCCTCGCTGGTCTCGACGACCGATCCGGTGATGCCGTAGCCCGCGTTGTTGATCAGGATGTCGAGGCGGCCGTGGCGGGCCGCCGTGCCCTCCATCAGTGCCTCGACCTCGGCGGCCTTGGCGACGTCGACGGTTGCCGCGCTCGCCCGGCGGCCGATCTCGGCGGCGACACGCTCGGCCTTCGTGCCGTGCCGGTCGGCGACGATGACGATCGCGCCTTCCTCGGCGAAGAGCCTGGCGGTCGCATGGCCGATGCCCGAGCCGGCGCCGGTGACGACGGCGATCCTGTCCTTCAGGCGCATGCCTGCTCCCCTGCCTGCGGGCTACGGCTTGCGATCATAGCTGGTGTCGGTCCATCCGAACACCGTCCGCGCCTCGATCTCGGCGACATTCCCGGGGCGCGGGAAGGGCGCCGGCGCCGGATCGCCCGGCGCGCGCGGCCGGCCGATGGCGGCGAAGAACTCGTCGAGGCCGCCCGGCAGCATGAGCCAGAGGAACGTCATCGGCTCCACATTCGGGTTGAGGAAATGATGCTTGCGGTTTCGGCCAATGTAGACGCAGGAGCCCTTCTCGATGGCGTGCTCGACGCCATCGATCCGGGCGATGCCGCGGCCCTCGATGACGAAGATGACCTCCTCGTTCAGCGCGTGCGTGTGCTCGCGGATGAAGCTGCCGGCGGCGACCGTCTGTGTGCCGAGCGAGAAATTCGCTTCCCCGCCGACCATGCGCTGATTGAGGATGTTGCGCACGAAACCGTTGGCGGGAACCGGCTGCCAGAAGCTCGCGCCCGCGTCCGGGCCGATGATCCGGGCATCGCCGCTGTCGAGGCTCGCTTGCACCATGCCATGGCTCCGCTGACGACTTGGGATTGCGCAAGCAAGGCACGCGGCTCGGCAGACGTCAATCGCTCGGGGCCGGCTGTTTGCGACGCAATATGGACCGAAGCGCGTTTCCGGTGGGGCTGCCCGGCATCGGGCAGGCTGCCCCCATCTCGCACCTTGACACCAGGGTGTCCGCAGGTTCGAACTGTCGCCAACGCGAGCGCGCCTCTAACCGCGGCTCAGCGCGCCGGACGCCGCATCAATCGAAACCGACCAGGGAGGACTGCCACCATGCATCGTCGCGATTTCCTCAAGACTGCGGCCAGCGCGAGCGCCGTCGCCGCATCCGGCAGCCTCGCGGCTCCCGCCATTGCCCAGGGCGCGAAATCCCTGAAGTTCGTGCCGCAGGCCAACCTCGCCAACTTCGATCCGATCTGGGGCACCCAGTATGTCGTGCGCAATGCCTCGGCGATGGTCTGGGACATGCTGTACGGCGTCGACAGCACGCTGACACCGAAGCGGCAGATGGCCGAGAGCGAGGAGGTGTCGGCCGACGGCCTCACCTGGACGATCAAGCTGCGCCCCGGCCTCAAGTTCCACGACGGCACGCCGGTGCTCGCCAAGGACTGTGTGGCGAGCCTCGAGCGCTGGAGTGCGCGCGATCCCATGGGGCTGATGGTCAAGGCGCTGCAGAAGGAGATCACCGCGGTCGACGACCGGACCTTCAAGTGGGTGCTCTCCAAGCCCTATCCCAAGCTCCTTTTCGCGCTCGGCAAGAACAACACGCCGTGCGCCTTCATCATGCCGGAGCGGATCGCCAAGACCGATCCGTTCAAGCAGATCGAGGAGTACGTCGGATCCGGTCCGATGAAATTCGTCCGTAGCGAATGGGTGCCGGGCGCCAAGGCGGTGTTCGAGAAGTTCGCCGACTACCAGCCGCGGAGCGAGCCGGCGAGCTGGCTGTCGGGCGGCAAGCGCATGCTGGTCGATCGCGTCGAGTGGGTGATCATGCCCGATCCCGCGACGGCATCGGCGGCGCTCCAGTCGGGCGAGATCGACTGGTGGGAGACCCCGATCGCCGACCTCATCCCGGTGCTCAAGCGCAACCGCAACATCAAGGTCGATATCGCCGACCCGCTCGGCAACATCGGCTCGTTCCGCCTCAACCACATGCATCCGCCGTTCAACAACCTGAAGGCGCGGCAGGCCGTGCAGATCGCCCTCAACCAGGAAGATTACATGCGCGCCGTGACCGGCGGCGACGTGGCGCTCTGGAAGGCCTCGCCGAGCTTCATCACGCCAGGCACGCCCCTCTACTCCGATGCCGGCGGCGATCCGCTCAAGAAGCGCTCGCTCGAGGCCGCCAAGAAGCTGCTGGCCGAGTCCGGCTACAACGGCCTGCCGGTGACCTGCCTCGTCGCGCAGGACCAGCCCCCGCTCAAGGCGATGGGCGAGGTGACGGCCGATCTGCTGAAGAAGATCGGCTTCACGGTCGACTTCGTCGCGACCGACTGGGGCACCGTCGGCCAGCGCCGCGCCTCCAAGAACGAGCCGGGCAAGGGCGGCTGGGGCATGTTCCACACGTGGCATGCCGGCGCCGACTGCGTGAACCCGGCGAGCTACACCGCGATCCGCGCGAACGGCGACAAGGCCTGGTTCGGATGGCCGGTGAACGAGGCGGTCGAGAAGGAGGTCGCGGCCTGGTTCGACGCCAAGAACCTCGACGAGGAGAAGGCGATCATGGCCCGCCTCAACAAGGCGGCGATGGACTACGTCGTGTATGTCCCGACCGGCCATTGGGTCGGCTATCAGGCCTGGCGGAGCAATGTCGAGGGCGTCGTCAACGGCCCGCTGCCGTGGTTCTGGGGCGTGAAGAAGGCGTGAGCGAAAGTAAGGACGCCGCCTCCGGTCTCGGCCGGAGGCGGAGGCGCGACACGCAATCTGGAAGCAAGTGATGCTCGGCTACCTCGTCCGCCGCATCCTCGCGACGATCCCGGTGATGGCGTTCGTCGCGTTGTTCGTGTTCTCGCTGCTCTACATCGCGCCGGGCGACCCGGCGGCCGTCATCGCCGGCGACCAGGCATCGCCGGAGGACGTCGAGAAGATCAGGAAGAGCCTCGGCCTCGACCGTCCATTCCTGGTGCGCTTCACGGAATGGTCGGGCCAGGTGCTGACCGGCAATCTCGGCACCTCGATGTTCACCGGCCTCCCCGTCACCGAGCTCATCCGCCAGCGGGTCGAGCCGACGCTGTCGCTGATGATCGTGACGCTGATCCTGGCGATCGTGATCGCGGTGCCGATCGGCGTGGTTGCGGCATGGAAGGTCGGAAGCTGGCTCGACCGCGCGTTCATGGCGTTCGCGGTGATGGGCTTCTCGGTGCCGGTGTTCGTCGTCGGCTACCTGCTCGCCTACGTGTTCGCGCTCGAGCTCGACTGGCTGCCCGTGCAGGGCTACACGGCGATGTCCAAGGGCTTCTGGCCGTGGCTCGAGAACCTGATCCTGCCGGCGATCGCCCTCGGCTTCGTCTACATCGCGCTCATCGCCCGCATCACGCGGGCAACGATGCTCGAGGTGCTGAGCCAGGACTACATCCGCACCGCGCGCGCCAAGGGCCTCGGCGAGCGCGGCGTGCTGTTCCTGCATGCGCTCAAGAACGCGGCGGTGCCGATCGTGACCGTCATCGGCATCGGCGTCGCGCTGCTGATCGGCGGCGCGGTGGTGACGGAGAGCGTGTTCGCGATCCCCGGCCTCGGCCGGCTCACGATCGATGCGATCGTGCGGCGCGACTATCCGCTGATCCAGGGCATCGTGCTGATGTTCTCGTTCGTCTACGTGCTGGTGAACCTGATCGTCGATCTCATCTACACCGCGCTCGATCCGAGGATCCGCTATTGAGCCCCGATTCGACCCATGCGCTACCCCCCGGCGTCAACGCCGCGCCGCCGCTGCCGGACATCCTGCCGCCGGTGCGCGAGCGACGCGGCATCTCCGGCTTCGTGTGGCGCCATCCGACGATGGCGATCGGCATCGCGCTGCTCGGCCTCATGGCGCTGGTCGCGTTGCTGGCCCCCTGGCTCGGCACCGTCGACCCGACCGCGCTCGCTCCCGCCAAGCGGACGCGTGAGCCGGGCGCCGAGTTCTGGTTCGGTTCGGATGGGTTCGGCCGCGACATCTATTCGCGCGTGCTCTACGGCGCGCGCGTCTCGCTGCTGGTCGGCTTCGCCGTCGCCGTCCTCGCCTCGCTGATCGGGCTCGCGATCGGCATGGTCTCGGGCTACGTGCGCTTCGTCGACGGCTTGATCATGCGGATCATGGACGGCATGATGTCGATCCCGCCGATCCTGCTCGCCATCGCGCTGATGGCGCTGACCAGGGCCAGCGTCGAGAACGTGATCATGGCGATCACGCTCGCCGAGATCCCGCGCGTGTCGCGGCTGGTGCGCGGCGTCGTGCTGACGCTGCGCGAGCAGCCCTACGTCGATGCCGCGATCGCTGCCGGCACCTCGACGCCGCGGATCATCCTGCGCCACATCCTGCCGAACACCATCGCGCCCCTCACCGTGCAGGCGACCTACATCTGCGGCAGCGCGATGATCATCGAGTCGATCCTCTCCTTCATCGGCGCCGGCACGCCGCCGATCATCCCCTCGTGGGGCAACATCATGGCCGACGGCCGCACGCTCTGGCAGGTGAAGCCCTACATCATCTTCTTCCCCGCGATCTTCCTGTCCGTGACCGTGCTGGCGGTGAACCTGCTCGGCGACGGCTTGCGCGACGCGCTCGACCCGCGGATGGCGAAGAGGCTGTGAGCACGACCATGCGTCCGGTTCCGCAACGACCTCTCGACATCTCCCGTCCGGTTCCCCGGAGCGAACCGCGCGCCGCCGCGCGGGACGCATCCGGGGCCTTCCACGGCCGGGGAAGATCCCGGATCGCGCCGTTGCGCTCGCGCGCGCCGGCACGTCCGGGAAACCGAGCGGCGGCGATCTTCCTGTCCGTGACCGTGCTGGCGGTGAACCTGCTCGGCGACGGCTTGCGCGACGCGCTCGACCCGCGGATGGCGAAG